>Ga0163109_10000651_pt1 | contig 27829 bp, 23 predicted proteins | sample CRUFie1St13metaG_FD_108704 | JGI IMG/M metagenome (GOLD analysis project Ga0163109, IMG submission 108704) | Marine microbial communities from the Costa Rica Dome - CRUD Field 142mm St13 metaG | ecosystem: Environmental > Aquatic > Marine > Oceanic > Photic zone | place: Costa Rica: the Eastern...
CTATGTGACTCGAGAGATGTGGCATATCGAACTTTTCTTTGGTAAAGAAATTCCAAGCCCAAGCGGGGTGCGTGGCGAAACTCCATGCCGATTGAAGATTTAGCCGAGGCGGCGATGTGAATCCGGTTCTAAGATCGCGCTCCCGATTGCCACCCGTAATGGTATCTACCGTTAGCGCCATGACGTTGAAGTTCGCAGCGCGTGCACGCTCGAGCAAGGCATCGTTCAGACCTCGATCTTTATGGAAGTAGAACTGGAACATTTTGGGGCCCGGCGCGAGCTCGGCAATCTCCTCAACAGTGACTGTGGCCAGGGATGAAACGCCAAACATGGTGCCAAACTTAGTGGCCGCCTTAGCAACCGCTCGCTCTCCCTGATGGTGAAACAAACGCTGCAGTGCAGTCGGCGCGCAATAGAGGGGCATTGCCAGTTTCTGACCCATCACCTCGACTGACATGTCGACAATATCGACGCCATTCAACACATTCGGTACGAGGTCAACCTGCTCGTACGCCTCGGTGTTGCGCTGATAAGTCACCTCGTCGTCGGCGGCACCGTCAATATAGTGAAAAATAGGGCCGGGTAGGCGCTTACTTGCCAAGCGCCGAAAATCGGCGAAGTTGTGACAGTCCATCAAACGCATTACACATTTCCTGTTTGCAGTGCACCTTCGGCACGGCATGATAAAGCAGTCTTGGTTTATAGCAGAATAGGCAGAATAAATAGTGCTCAGAGATTTACTTTTCCGAGTTCATGGCGCCGAGCAAAGGTGAACGTAGCGAGCACGTTTTTGATTAGGGAATACACTATGTCACTCGTTAGAAAGTTGGTTTTGACCGCGGTTATGGCCTTCACGGCGCAGAGCGCTGTCGCAGGCCTATTAATGAAGCCCACCAGCGACCCCGATCTGGTTTACAGCGACACCCTTTTAGAAGGGAGCTATGCGGATAACGTCTCAAAGCCGTCGGTATTTTTGGGCTTTGAGGTCGGCCAACGGGTGGCTACCCCCGCTCAGATTAGTGAGGCAATCGAACAATGGACAGACGAGTCCGATCGACTCAAAGTCATTGAATACGGGAAGACTCACGAAGGAAGACCGCTGTTCGCTATCTTTATCTCCTCGCCGAAAAATCTATCTCGATTAGGTGCGATCGAAGCGGACATCACGCGACTTTCCGACGCGCGTGCGATCAACGACAAAGCAGCCAATGACATCATTGAGAGACTCCCTGCCGTTGCGTGGATGGCCTATTCCATCCACGGTAATGAGACCTCGGGTGCCGATGCTGCGATGGCGAGCATTTATCACCTCATCGCAAGTACAGATGATCAGGTTGAGGCGATGCTCGATAACATGGTTGTGGTCATCGATCCGATGATGAACCCCGATGGTCGCGCCCGATTTGCCAAATCACTCGAGCAATATCGAGGCACGGCACCCAACGTCGATGACCAGTCATTGCTTCACACGGGTGATTGGCCCTTTGGTCGAACCAACCATTACTTCTTCGACCTCAACCGAGACTTTTTTTTACTGACGCAGCCAGAAACGCGTGGACGCGTAGCGCTGATCAACACCTGGCGACCACAGATCATGATCGACGGGCATGAGATGGGAGCACAGAGCACTTTCCTCATGGGTCCACCCCGCCAGCCGCTTAACACGAATATTGATACCGACCTGCAAAAATGGGCAGTCACCTTCTCCGAGGAACAAGGAGCTGCGTTTGATGAACGGTCATGGCGCTACTTCACGGGTGAGTGGTTCGAAAATTGGTACCCCGGCTACTCGAACTACTCCGAATACCGCGGCAGCATGCACATCCTTTACGAGCAATCGCGGATGGCCGAGGACGGCGTTAGACGTCCGGAGGGAACTGTACAGACCTACATGGAGTCTGTGCACCATCAATTTGTCAGCACCATGGTCAATCTTAAGTCACTAGCCACGCACTCCCAAGCGATGTATCGCGACTACTGGGATGGCCGCAAATACAACGTATCTGCCAAAAGTAAATTCGCGGACAAAAGCTATGTAATTTTGGCTAACGAAAATCATGGCCGAATGGCTGCCTTGGTCGAGCGCCTCGACGCGCAAGGCATCGAAATGTTCACCAATGATGCTCCTATCAAAGTAGCGCGTGCCACAACGCAGCTTGGCAGTGAAGAACGCGGATTCACGATTCCCGAGGGCAGCCTCATCATCCCCAATCGTCAACCTGACGCACCCCTCGTTGCGGCGATTCTCGAGTTCGATGCGGAGGTCAGAAAATCTGTTCTCGTTGAAGAGCGACAGCGCACGCTCCGTGACGGCTCATCCCTCATGTACGACACCACTGCGTGGAACTTCAGCATGATGTATGGGCTTCCGGCGGTCACGGTTGCTGAGCACCTTTATCAAGGCCTGCGGCCTTGGCAGAGCGCAGCACCAAGTATTGACGTGGCAGCCGAGGCCATCGCGTGGAGCGTCAGCGGTGACGATGACCGATCGGTAGCGTTCGCTGCGCGCCTCATGGAGTCGGGCGTACAAGTACGAATTATCGATAAAGCGACAGAATTGTCTGGCAAATCACTGCCACGAGGCTCGGTCTTTGTGACTGCGATGGACAATCCGAAGCTCGATAACCTGACGGACCTTATGAAGGCAGAAGCAGAGCATCTACAGCTAACGGTCAGTTCCATCGGCTCAGGTTATGGCGCCGGCGACTTTCCCGACTGGGGAGGCTCCCACTTCCGGTTACTGACGCGTCCGCAAATTGCCATCCTCAGTCAGGCTGGCTTTAGTAGTTATGACGTGGGTGCAAGTTGGTGGGCCATCGACACACACCTGGGCATACGCCACAGCCAGATCGATGCTTCCTATCTATCTCGCGCCGACCTGCGGCGCTACAACACCATCGTTATCCCCAATGGCTACCGACCCATGAGCGGCGCCGAACTCGGCGCGCTGCGTGATTGGGTTAAGCAAGGCGGCACCTTGGTGGCACACGACAACAGTGCGGCGAATCTGGCGCGCGAAGGCGGCATTGGTGGTGTGCGAACAGTCGGCGATAGCCTGACCGACGCGCAGGAATACGACATAGCCCTGCAGCGCGAGATATTGGCGGCGGATGATGCTTTGGACATGGCGCTGGTGGCCGCTCACCGCGTTAGTACCGACGTGCCCTACCCATGGGATCAGGGCAGCATGCCGCTATCAGCCGACGAGTTAAAACGCCGCGAGGCGTGGCAGTCGCGTTTCATGCCGTCGGGCGCCATGGTTGCCGGACGCATCGACAGCCTGCATTGGATGACATTTGGCACCCCGGAAACGCTCCCTCTCCTCTACAGCGAGCAACCACCGCTCATGACGAAAGGACGGCAGCAGGCTATCGTTCGAGTAGGCACGTTACAGACAGATAGCGACGGGTCCGAGGCCAAGACGTTGAACTGGTCGACGACTCCACGAGGAAAAGCCGTCTCCGTCCGCATGAGTGGCTTGCTCTGGCCAGAAGCAGCGACGCGCATCGCAAATTCGGCCTACGTTACACGCGAACGGGTTGGCAAAGGTCAGGTTATTCTGTTCTCGGGTCAGCCCAACTTTAGGGGTTCTACACGAGGCGTGGGTCGTATCTGGTTGAACGCACTGGTTTACGGCCCAGGTTTGGGCACGTCGGCGCGGGTTGAGCTTTAAGATCTGCGCGTTTTGTAGAAAGGTAATTGCAATTCGAGGCGTCTTACCAGACGCTTAGTGCTGCTCAAAGTTCATCTAACACAATAAGGAGAGGCGGTATGCCGCGAGTAAATTTAGAGGGTAGCTCCTCGATTATCACCGGAGGTGCATCGGGGATTGGAGAGGCCTGCGCCCGACAGCTAGCGGACCTAGGCTCTAAGGTCGTTATTGCCGACCTAAATGAGGAGCGCGGTCAGCAGGTTGCTGACGAGATTGGCGGCGCGTTCGTGAAGTGCGACGTATCGAGCATCGAAGATGCCGACGCAGTGGTCGCCGCTGCAGCAGCACTGGGACCATTGCGCGCCTGTGTGAACTCGGCAGGCTTAGGTGCCGCTGGCCGCACCGTCAGCCGCGACGGAGAACCCTTCCCGCTCGATAAATTTAGCTTTGTTATCAAGGTCAACCTGATTGGCACCTTTAACATGCTCAGTCGCGCAGCCGCGCAAATGGCGAAGCAAGAGCCCCTGGATGACGATGGTGGCAGAGGCGCAATTGTGAACCTCGCGTCCGCCGCTGCCTTCGACGGTCAGATTGGACAGTGTGCCTACTCGGCCTCTAAAGCGGGGGTTGTCGGTATGGCGCTGCCTATCGCAAGAGATCTGGCCGCGGTGGGTGTTCGCGTCAACACGGTGGCACCTGGCCTAATTGACACACCCATTTATGGGGAGGGTCCAGAGTCAGACGCATTTAAAGCGCACTTGGGTAAGTCGGTGCTGTTCCCCAAGCGTCTGGGTAGCGCTGAGGAACTCGCGTTCTCGGTCATCGACTGCATCACCAATCCCTACATGAATGCTGAAGTCATTCGCTTGGACGGCGGCATCCGAATGCCACCAAAGTAAGCTACAAAATGCCGACTCGAAGCCTCGCCTCAAAGCGAGGCTTTTTTGTTTCTGGCTTCGTATTACTTGAGGGCAGCGCATGCTTCTGGGACGACTTGTTCTGCGACTAAATGCGGGCGACCCGCACTGTGATGGAACCAAGCCTTCACGGTATTCGTAGATTAAGCACAATTTGTCACAGAATGACCGGTATGCGCCATGAAGCCACCCGTTTCGTGTTTCACTAAGCGTATTCACCAAGTGCTATCAATAAGTAGCCAACTGTTCCTCTTTGCAATCGCAACGAGCCAGCCAACTCACTCACACATCGGAGTCTCTAATGGAGAAGCCCACGTTCAAAGAGGAATCCCTCAAGTATCACATTGAAGGAAAGCCCGGGAAGCTGGAAGTCAGAGCAACGACACCACTTGAAACTCAAGCTGACTTATCTATGGCCTACTCGCCCGGTGTCGCACATGCCTGCGAGTACATTGTCGAGGATCCTCTGAACGCATCAAAAGTCACGGCCCGAGGCAACCTCGTTGCGGTCATCAGCAACGGTACGGCTGTACTGGGTCTCGGACCCATTGGTGCACTGGCATCAAAGCCTGTCATGGAGGGCAAGGCTGTCCTCATGAAGAAGTTTTCTGATATCGACACCTTCGACCTTGAGATCGACGAACGCGACCCTGAAAAACTCGTCAATATCATCGCCGCGCTCGAACCAACCTTTGGTGGCATCGTTCTAGAAGACATCAAAGCACCTGAGTGTTTTTACGTTGAAAGTCAGCTCCGCGAGCGAATGAACATTCCTGTATTTCATGACGACCAGCACGGCACTGCGGTGGTATCTACGGCGGCGGTCATCTCCTGGCTTAACCTGACCGGTAAAAAGATGGAAGAGGTCAAACTCGTTATCTCCGGTGCAGGCTCCGCGAGCATGTCATGCGCAGACCTCATTGTGAGTTTAGGTCTTAAGCGCAAAAACGTGTTCATGTGCGACAGTAAGGGTCTCATCTATGAAGGCCGAACCGAGGGCATGAATGAATTCAAAGCGCGTTATGCGCGTGATACAGACAAGCGGACCCTCGCAGAAGCCATGGAAGGCGCCGACATCTTTTTTGGTCTCTCAACCGGCGACTGTGTGACCCAGGACATGGTTACACAGATGGCGCCCAATCCGCTTATTTTGGCCATGGCAAATCCGAATCCAGAGATTCATCCAGATCTTGCGAGGGAGGTACGACCCGATGCGATTATCGGCACCGGTCGCTCGGATTTTCCCAACCAGGTAAACAATGTTCTCTGCTTCCCCTTCCTTTTTCGCGGAGCATTGGACTGCGGTGCGACAACCATCAATGACGAAATGAAGATTGCCTGTGCCTATGGTCTTGTTGATCTCGCGCAACAGGAAGCATCAGAGGAAGTTGCCTTAGCCTACGATGGTCAGTCGTTGAAATTTGGTCCGAATTACATCATTCCGAAGCCATTTGATCCTCGCCTTTTTGAGCGAGTACCAGTTGCCGTCGTCGAAGCTGCAATGAAGACGGGCGTCGCGAGTCGACCGATTGAAGATCTCGATGAGTATCGTCGGACCTTGAGCAAACACGTCAATCGGTCGGGTATGTTCATGCAGCCGGTCATCAATGCAGCCACCAACAGTGGACTGAAGTTGGTTTATTCGGATGCGGAAAATGAAACGGTGATTCGCGCGGTACAAACCGTCGTCGATGAAGCCATTGCTCGTCCTATTCTCATCGGACGACCCTCCGCACTGAATGAGATCATCGAGGATCTCGGTTTGCGCATTCGCTTGGGTGAAGATGTTGATGTCATCAATCCCCGTAGCTATGACAAATACGAAGAATACTCACGAGACTATCACCAAATAGCCGGCCGAGTCGGTGTCTCGGTCGAGCGCAGTAGCGTACTCTTGCGTACCGATAGCACCGTTATAGCAGCCATGGCGCTCCGTAACGGCGATGCTGACGGCATGATCTGCGGAAAGGTGGGTCGTTTCACCGACCACTTCCAGACTCTCCGCTCGGTTATTGGTATACAAGGCTCAGACGTTCGCGCATCGACCCTCACCACGCTGTTGTTCGATGATGGTCCACTGTTCCTGACCGACTGTTTTATCGACCTGGATCCCACTGTCGATCAAATCGTCTCCAAGACTCTGCTGGGTATTGAACAGGTCCGCCAGTTTGGCATCACGCCCAGAGTGGCGCTCTTGTCCCACTCCAACTTTGGCTCCTCAAACGCGCCGTCTGCACGCAAAATGCGCCAGGCAAGTGAGATTTTGCGCGAGCGATTACCCGATGTGGAAATTGACGGCGAAATGCATTCACTGACGGCGCTCGACTCGGCTTATCGTCAAACGATCTACGATGACAGTCAGCTGCAAGGCAAAGCCAATTTACTCGTCTTCCCCGGGCTGGATGCTGCGAATATCGCGTTGGGTCTGTTGCGCCAAAAAGCAAATGGCTTGCTAATTGGACCCTACATGTCTGGACTCAAGCGACCTGCACACATCATGGTGAACTCGGCAACACCTCGTGCGATTTTCAACGTTAGTGCGCTGGCAGCTGCCGAAATATTGAGTAAGCGCGATTAAATCTAAACCCGGTTCTCTCTGCCGTCGCTCGTGGGCGGCAGAAGACCACTCCCGGCCTTGCTGGCTCTTGCGGTCTCGAGCCGGTGGACAATGATGATTTAGTCGACTAGGCCCTGAAGCACTCGGTATTCCGCAGTCACATATCGGAGCGGTCATCTCGATCGTCGCCATCCAAATCCGATTCGCACTCATCAACAATGAAACTTTGCGTTCGATCGCGATCGAATAACTGCTCTTCATCGTCCGCAAGTTCGCATTGGGCAGCCTCTGTACTCATATCCGCCATGGCAGCCTCCATCGAGTAATAGTTGTCGAACCAAACCTCCATCATAACGTCGAAACCGGGGGTCTCCGCCCCATCGCCAGCTAGGATTGGATAGCGCCGGATGTATCTCAGCGCGTGAGGACTCAAGTATTTCTCACCGAGAAAGCGGTGATGCGACTCGTAGTAGTCACGAAACTCCTCGGCCGATAGATCGGGTCGTTTAAACAATAGCGTGACTACCTTGATCATTGCGCACCCTCCCCCAAGCTATGGCTCGCGCTATCTACCCTGCCCCTTCCATCACTTCATGGAAGAGGAAACAACATGATCGGCACCCTCGATGGCGCCAAAACGCTCTGCTCGCTGACTGAAAATATTCTCCGGGCTGACGGATTCGTGTCGCCCCGAGTCATCGTCGGGATCAGAATAGAAGCCCAACACATAGCCGCCCTTAGAATAGCCAATCAATGCGCGTAGCTCCGGGCTCAACTTGCTCGCATGATGCGGTGGGCAAGAGAGGTATTGGTTCTCCTCCTGGCGCAACCAACTTAGGGCATAGTGCATAAAGACACCGGTCCGGACCTGGTCGGTCGTCGCGTTAGCGCCCCCGCCATGAAGCACTGTTCCGGTGTAACAGAGCACTGATCCTGGCGCCATTTCGGCACAGGCAATCTCGTGAGGCTCAGGCAGTCGATCCTTATCCCAGAGGTGTGAACCTGGCACGACCTGGGTTGCACCATTTTCCTGTGTGAAGGGCGTGATTGCCCAGATGGTACTAAACAAGGGCTCTACACGACGCGGTAAATAACCACCCCATATGCCGCGGTCACGATGGAGTATTTGAGCACTCTCGCCCGGCGCTATGGCCACAGCCGACGTGAAGTGCAGCTGAATGTCGTCACAGAACTGCGCCAAGTACTGGCGTGCGGAAGCAAGCATCAGTGGATTTACCGCAACGTCCCGGCAGGCCTTAGAGCGAGCAACGAGCGCGCCAACACGCTGTGTCCTATAACCGGTGAACTCGTCGCGTCCGTAAACTTCATTGGATAAAAATGGCGCTAAATCTTCGTTCAAGCGCTCCACTTCATCCGACGCCATCAGTCCATCGATGATGACCGCGCCATCGCGCTTTAGCACCTCGACAATTGCATCGGTAGTCGCGTTAGCACTTAAGTGTTCGATCGTGGCCATACCAACCTCGCTCTTTTTATTGCTTTTTTTGGTGCGCTCGCCATTGCTCGCCAACGACCGCTCTTAGGCATAGTAAATGACTCTCGGAAGGTGTCTATAGAACAGCCCTATTGATCAGGGACTCTGCCCTAGGCAGACTCGAAAAAATAAAGAGAGGAGAGTGGACCATGACCACACCCAACGCCGTTCACCATATCGCCATATCAACGGCCGACATGAAGTCGCAGATCGCGTTTTTCTCAGACGTGCTCGGCATGTCACTGCAAGGCTTATTTTGGATGCACGGCGTACCCAATGCCTGGCATGCCTTTGTAGAGATGGGCGATGCATCGTTCTCCTTTGTTTTCATCCCGGGAAACAAGGAAAAAAAGACCGTTATAGGTCAGACCCATGCAGGCACCGGTGCCGGATCATCCGCACCAGGAACCATGCAGCACATTGCCTTCAACGTTGATACGATGGCGGAGCTGTTGACAATGCGTGACCGCATACGCTCGCGCGGCGTCCCCGTATTTGGGCCGCTCGATCACGGTTTATGCCATTCGATCTACTTTGCTGGCCCCGAGAACCTGACGCTCGAAGTCGCGACTAGCGACCAAGTGGAGCATCCGCTGGATAATCACGGAATGTGGATTGACCCCGAGGTTGTCGAGCTAGCAGGTATCTCGTCTGAGGAACTTCAGCAATACGTGCAGCCAGCCTCTTACGATGGACAGGGCGGCACCGTCGAACAGCCGGAGTTTGATCCTGAAAAGCCACATCTCGCTTACCCGAAAGAGGCGTATCCGATGATGTTGAAGATGGCCGACAGCGACTTCAAAACGCGCCCTGAGGATCGAGTACCACCGAGCTTGTCAGCCGACGCCTGAGGAGCGATCGAATGGCATTAGACCGGAAAGTCGTACTCCCGCAGCCAATCTAAAACTGCTCGTGCTGCCTCAGCTGCCAGTTCTGGCTGTCCCATGTAGTAGTGATTAGCTCCCTGAATCTCAACTCTTGCTTTTCGCTTATGCGTCACGGCATCGAACAGGGCATCCGTATGACTCGGAGTACAGGCATCATCAGCTGTATTCCCAACAACTAATACGGGCTTGCTGACTATCGCCAAGCTGGTTGGACCACACACATTGGCGTCATCAAAACTCCATTGCGAAAGCCACGATCTCAGGGTGCAAAAACGCGCTAACCCGACCGGCCCATTATTCACGACCTGAGGATCACCCAGATAACAGGTGCCGGGCACCCTATCATTCGGGTCTAAAGACGGGTCAAGCCAGCGCGGATCTGCCATAGTGCCGTGAGTGACAAAGGCAAACTCCTCATTCTCTCGACCCGCATCGCGAAGTTCAGAAAGTTTTTGTTTTACCCAGGCAGTGATTTTTCGATTTCGCGCAATCTGAGCGGCACGGTAACGCGCCAAAAAATCCGGCTCATAGGGCGGCAGTATCAGCCCTGAGTAGAGGTCGAACTCGGAATCTCTTTTTTCGGGGTCAATCTCATCTGTAATCGACGGATCAATCCATTCGGTGAGGGTACCATGGCGAGAGACATGTGCTGCCATCATGACCATTGCATCGGCCGGCACGAGTCCGGCAGCGGTCAGATCGGGGCCTCCACCGCAGGGACTCGATGTCACTGTCGGATGCTCAGCCTGAGCCTGATAAAACGCTGACAGGGATCCTCCACCACTCCAGCCGAGGAGAACCACGTGCTTGTATCCCAGTACCTCGCGTGCATGACGCACTGCTGAGCCCAAGTCCATGGTCACTTTTTCCATGTTGAGTGCGTAATCTGCACCGCGGTAGCGGCTGTCACAGGCCAAAACGTGAACACCGGCACGTGCAAACTGACTCATCACAGGTAACCATCCTGTACCGCCGATCGGATGCATAGTGACAAGACAGGTCTCCGATGGCTCCGCAGTGCGGATAAGCGTACAAAACACCATGACAATGTCTTCGGCGCCGCCGTAGGTCTCTTTAAAAGATGACTTCTCGACGGACACGATTGGGAAAGGCTCTCTAATAACCGCAACTGACACGATGCTTATCCTTTTTTTGCTCACCATAACACTAGCCCTTCCGAAACGAGCAATCACACCCCATCGAACGCAGAGATAACCCAAAAGTAATCTCTTTTAGATCGATATCGCGTACTCTCTGCACTGCGCATTCTCACTGATAAGAACCTGACAGACTGGAGGTAACACCCATGTTCAACGCATTACTCGCCACCAAGGACGACAACCAGCACGCAGTCGCAGTCACACAAATCGATAAAGGCGCGCTTGCCGACTCTGGCGTACTGGTCAAGGTGGATTTCAGTACCATCAACTACAAAGATGCGTTGGCGGTGACCGCAACTGCGCCCATCATCAGGAAATATCCGCTAGTACCCGGTATTGATCTCGCGGGGACCATTGAGGAAAGCGATGACTCTGACTGGCAGGTGGGCGACCGCGTGGTTGTCAATGGCTGGGGCATGGGCGAAGGTCACTCAGGCGGATTGGCCCAATACGCGCGCGTGCCAGCAAGTTTTCTGGTGAAACTTCCGCAAAATATAAGCACACGCCATGCAATGGCCATTGGAACTGCCGGCTATACCGCCGCGCTTTGTGTAGATGCGCTCGAGGCACAAGGAGTCACGCCCGACCATGGGGATATCCTTGTGACTGGCGCCAGTGGTGGCGTTGGAAGTGTAGCGGTCGCATTGCTGGCCGCCCGAGGGTTCTCGGTTGCTGCGTCCACGGGCAAACCAGACGCCACCAATTACCTTAAGAACCTTGGCGCAACATCCATTATTGATCGCAACACGCTCTCAGAGGCCGGCAAACCGCTGCAGGCAGAGCAATGGGTAGGGGTCGTCGACGCCGTCGGTGGGAACACTTTGGCGAACGCGTGTGCACAGACATGCTACGGCGGTGTCGTCACGGCCTGTGGCCTTGCGGAAAGTGCGGCGCTCCCAGTGACCGTCATGCCATTTATCCTGAGAGGTGTGATTCTGCGCGGCATTGACAGTGTCAGGGCACCGAGCGGCCCACGCCTGGCTGCTTGGGCTCGATTAGCCCGCGATATGGATGTTGAGCGCCTCGAAACCATGATCACCGAAGTCGGATTATCCGATGTCAACGATGTCGCACCGAATGTACTGGCAGGAAAAGTTACCGGCAGATTATTGGTTGACGTTAATCGCTAGAGGTTCGGGCTTGGTAAGCTCGGCAAAAATGTCTGCAAGCGGCTCTGCTAATGCGACCGCTGACTCATCAAGCGTCAAACCCAGCCTGACAATGACGAGCTCCGCCTCGGGCGCCACGATCACAAACTGGCCCGAGTTGCCACCGGCATGAAACGTGTTTTCGGGCAGTCCAGGGTAGTCTCTAAAGTGCGTATTCAACCAGAAACTCAAGCCATAAAAATCCGCGGTAGCACTGGGTGCTGCAGCAAGCCGCTGCCAATCGCTCGATAAAACTGCATCGCGCCCATGCCAAGCATCCAGCCACCATTGGCCGTACTTGGCCCAATCACGAGCAGTCAGGTAAGCAAAACTAGAACCCACCTGAACACCGCTGACATCGGGTTCGAGCAACGGATTGTCGAGTCCTAGCCTTTGATTGACCTCCCGATCAATCCAGTCTGCGTAGGCTTCTCCTTCCAGCGAAGCCTGCCACAAATACGAGACTACATTGGTATCGCCGCTGGAGTACACAAACTCTCGCCCCGGAGGCACTCGATGGCCCTGCGCCAGCGGGACCTGCCACATGGGTACGCCACCATAGAGCATTTCGGTGACGTCATCACCGGGCAAATAGCGCTCATCGAAATCGAGGCCGCTTGCCATGGTAATTAGATGCTCGAGGGTAAGTGCGTCGTCCAACTTAGACACCGCAGAAGCTGGGGTTCCCATTGCCAGCAGTCGCTCTTTGACCGGCATCGAAAGATCAATCGCACCCTGCTCAACCTGAATACCCACCAACGAGGCCATGAGGCTTTTATTCATTGACCAGCCCTGAAGACGAGTGCGCGGACCGACCGGCGCAGCGTAGCGCTCAGAGACGATCTCTCCGCCCTGCATAACCAGGACAGCCAAGGTATTTCTCCCGCCGCCCGGGAGCTCTTGGAACAACGCATCAATCGCCGACTCGACAATGGGATTATTCGATCGAACTATGTCGGTGGCGGCACTGCGTTCGACTCGCTCCTGCTGAAGCGCCTCGGGGTTCGCGGTTTCCTCAGCGTGAAGAGTGCAGCCGTAGCGATTGCGGTAGCTCGCCGTCGCTGTTGCGGTCAGTATGGATACGGTTGCCGAAGCCTCACCAACCGTGGCTCTGGCGAATCGATCCATGCCGGCAACGGTTTTCAGTCTAGGGATAATGTCCTTTTCAAGCACAAAGTTGGTCGGTAGGTGGCTTACGAAGACACCGGAACACAATTGTTTTGCGGAGTAACCCGCACCAATTTTGGCTGCGCCATGCAGTACCCAAAGTACGGCTGACGCGACGATAACAACAATGGCAAGAAAAATACGAAACATACTGATGACGTTGAGGTTTCAAATAACTCAGACTACTCCCCTCAAAAACCAAGTGTGCTTGCGGTACACGTTATGAACAGAAACCATAATGAGCTCAACCCCCGTCAGCAGACCGTTCAGTCAGTCAACGATGGTGTGATTGGCATCGTAGATCTCCCGCAAAAGCTCGATGATTTTAGACAGGGCGAGAAATAATGAGCCCGATGCGACGAAGGTGAGCACGCCGGCACTGCCCAGTACGTAAGTAAATTGTGCTGAATTTTCGATGAAGAAAGGGGGTGCAGCGAGGCCCCAGGTCACGCCAACGACAACCAGGGCGTACCCGACCCATTTAACAAAATCTTGCACACCCGTATCAGGCTTTAACACGGTGCCCTTTAGGTTGATCTCATCGCTCATGATTTATTCTCGTTTATTTGTGTTAACGCTACGCCTACTTTTTTGAAAAAGCGAGGGCGTTAGGCATCCAGTCGCGCAAAGTAATCTCTCGCAGCAGTCATCACTCTCGGCGCCAAAATAATAGTGCTGACCATAGTGGGCAGTGCCATGAGGCCGTAGCTGCCGGAAATGAGATTGAAGACAACATCAACACTCACGCTGGCACCGAAAATAACAGCAGCGATGAAGAACCATCGGAAATAGGGCTGCCAATCGGCACCCGCCAGAAACCCGAAACACTTAGCCCCAAAATACCAACCTGTGAACATCGTCGTGGTACTGAGAATGAGCGCGACAAACCCAAGTGCTAAAAGTCCGATTGTGCCCATTTCTTGTTTTACAGCGTTTGCCGTCAGCGTAATGCCAGACAGATCACCCGGATCTTGCCATTCGCCCGCGAGCAAAATGACCAGTGCCGTGCAGGTACAAACGAGTAAGGTATCGAAAATGGGTCCCAGGGTAGCAACCATACCCTCGCGAATGGGCTCATTGGTCTTGGCTGCACCATGCGCCATCACCTCGGTACCAACGCCCGCTTCGTTCGAAAATACACCACGACTCACGCCAATGAGCATGATGCCGACGAACCCACCACCCACTGCCGAAGGACTAAATGCCTCGGACAAAATGAGCCACAAAAGTGATGGCACTTCTCCGAGGTGGGTCAAAACGACATAGAGCGTCATCGTCACGTACACAATCACCATTGCAGGTAGTGAACGAACAGCCACCATCGCAACGCGTGGCAGTCCGCCAAAGATGACAATGCCCACCAGCACAGCGAGGACTAGGCCTGTGGCAAGACCTGACCACGCCGGCGGTGCGCCATCAAAAACTGTCTGCCCAATCAGCGCTGTTAATTGATTGGCCTGAAACATGGGTAATGTGCCAATAAGACCGGCAACTGAAAATAGAACAGCGAGCGGATAAAAACGCCGCGGTAAAGCCTCGCGAATTACGTACATGGGCCCTCCCTGCAAATTGCCCGCACTATCCAGACCCCGGTACATAACGCCTAGCGAGCAGGTAAAGAACTTTGTTGCGATGCCAACGACAGCGGACATCCACATCCAGAACACGGCGCCGGGACCACCAGCAACAATCGCGAGCGCGACGCCAGCAATATTGCCCAAGCCCATGGTGCTGGAGAGCGCGGCAGCGAGCGCCTGGAAGTGCGACAACTCCCCCGCCTCATCGGGGGTGTCATAGCGCCCTGACATGACGGCAAAAGCATGACCTAGATATCGGTACGGCATGGCCCTCGATACGATTAGGAAAAACGCTCCGCCTCCTAGCAACAACGCCACCATGGGCACGCCCCACACCGCGTCCGCAAAAGCGATTGACCAAGCCTCTAATTGCTCAAAATTCATTATCTCTACTCTCACCAGCGGCCGCAGGCTCTAGAGCTAAACACGCCACGCTCTGATCTCAGGGCACGATACTACAAGTCGTAATCTGGCATACAATACAGTAGAGGGAGTACGGATAAAGTAGAGTCTTTGACGAAATGATGCGTCGAGCGGTGTTTAGCCACGGATCGGTTTTACCCGATAGGTCGCATTTCCCTTTGTGGCCCGAACCAATCCCTGCCACTATTTCGGTACGTCACGCTCTAAAAAAACTAACAACAAAGATAAAAAGAGGGACACCATGACCGAAAGTCGCTTTGAAGGAAAAACAGCGCTCATTTCCGGGGGTGCATCAGGTATCGGACTTGCCACAGCAAAACGTATGATTACCGACGGTGCCACAGTGTGGATCGCGGATATTCAAGACAAACTCGGGGAGTCAGTCGCAGAAGAGATTGGCGCCACCTATGTTCATCTCGACGTAGTTAATGAAAGTGAATGGATCTCAGTGGTTGAGATTATTGCAAGCCAGGGCCGGGGACTTCACTTTGTGATGAACAACGCAGGCATTGCCGTCAATGGCAACCTGGAGACCGAGACCACCGAGGGCTTCATGCGGACCATAAACATCAACCTGCTCGGCGTGTTCTTGGGATGCAAAGTCTGTGCGCCACTTATGGAAGTTTCGGGTGGAGGCGCCATCGTTAATGTCTCATCGATTTATGGCATGGTCTCGTCTTCCAAGGTCATAGCTTACTCGGCATCGAAAGGTGGCGTACGCACAATGACCAAATCCATAGCACTCGACCTTGCCGAGAGAGAGACAGGTATTCGAGTTAATTCGATTCACCCTGGATTTGCCGAAACGCCCTTGGTTGAAAATGCCATCGCCCAGCTCGAGCCCGAGGAGGGGGAACAGTTCTCAGCTCGACTCGCAGAGCGCGCCCTTTTGGGCCTCGCAGACCCAGATCAAATTGCTGCCGCTGCTGTCTTTCTGTTTTCAGAAGACAGCTCCTTTATGACGGGCTCGGAACTAGTGGTTGATGGTGGCTTTACCTCCTCATGAAGCATCAAACGACGTAAGTGGCTTTATTGAATAAAGCCAACTGGGCACTGATTTCGAGAAATTTCAATTTAATTATCGTAAGAGCTCAACCTTAGCGGACAGTTTCTCCACACATTCGCACACGTAAATATGTCCGGATTACCATCACTCGCGTCTAATCATGGCCAAACAACATGAAACACTTGCTACTTAGTTTTTTTACAGTCTTAGCTGCCTCAAATGCAGCGGCAGATTACTCTCGAGACTATCTCGAATCTGCCGCTGTCCGATCAGCAGACTCGAGTGGCACGTCCATTACCTACCGTGTCTTCAATGAGGGCGATGTAAAACCAAAGTTACTGCTCGTCATGGGTCTTGGCGGGGCAGGGTCAGCTTGGGGAGATGCCTTCATCCAGAACGTTGAGTCCCGGGGCTTCGAGATCATTGTCATCGACAATCGTGACACGGGAGGCTCTGAACTCTTCACCGACTGGGGTACCCCTAACGTTTGGTGGCAAATACTAAAATATGAGTTGGGTTTCTCAGTTAACGCACCCTACACACTCGACGATATGGCCGGCGATAGCATTGCGGTCCTCGATGCGGAGGGTCACGAACAGGTGCATGTCATGGGTGTCTCGATGGGAGGCATGATTGCACAGGTGCTTGCCGCAAATTTCCCTAACCGCATAAAAACGCTGACATCGGTCATGTCGACGACCTTTGCACCTCACCTTCCACCGCCCTCCTCGGCAGCTGAGGCTAACCTCAGAGACTTAGCTGGCGGTAACGCAGAAGCCACACGTGAAGAGCTCATGCGCGAACGTGGGTTTCACCCGGAATCAATGGAGCGTCATTTAATGGCCATCTTCAAAACGGGTGATCGAACCCAAGAGGTTCAGACAATCACAGCGCCAACTCTCGTGCTTCATGGCTCGGAGGATCCTCTGATCCCGCCGGCACACGGAGTCCACACAGCCGAGCAAATCGCGGGGGCTCAGTTTGTCCTAATCGACGGAATGGGACACAACCTGCCCGAGTCCTACCACGACCAGATTGTAGAACTGATGACAAAACACATTGTGGCTTATGATCAGCAATAAACATCGACCAGACAATTAAGGCGATTATCGATGAACTCAATACATCTTCTCGGTGCAGCACTGCGCCCTGCCAACTCTCTTAAAGCCCTCGCAGTCTCACTCGCACTAGTCCCAGGCATGAGCTTGGCTGATAACCGACGAGTTGCTATTGACGCGCTGATTGACGGTCTTCACCAGGATGCCCATGAGGGTAATTTTCAAACCTATTTTGAGAGGTACGCGCCTGACGCTATTTTTTTGGGCACTGACAAATCGGAGCGCTGGACCATAGACCAATTCAAGGTCTACGCCGAGCCCGCGTTTGAGGACGGTCATGGGTGGACGTATTCAGTCAAAGAGAGGAACTGGGAAGGCGAAGGCAATACCCGATGGTTTGATGAAGTCTTACTCAACGAAAAGTTAGGTCATTGCCGGGGCACCGGAGTGGTCGAACTCATCGATGGCGAGTGGAAAATCGCCCACTATGCACTGACTATGCTGGTCCCTAATGACATTGCGGCTGAGGTAGGTGCGCAAACACAGCGCGCAGATGGGATTTATCAAAAATAACGAACGCCCCTATTAAAAAAGCGCCCATCGGAATAGCGCAGCCCATGCGGCATTACCGCTAGAGTAGATAAAACATTAGGGAGTGCGCTCGCGACGCATCATTAAGTAAATGGCAGTGCGCGGATCAGAGAAAATCAGCCTGCTTGTCAGTCAACCATCGAGGGAATGCAGAATCTGTAGTCCTTGGTGCCACTGGTGATGCAATACCTGACCACCTTTGGACCCTCACCATCATCTCGAACGATGCCAGAGAAAGGAGTCATACCCGTATATCGGCCAATTTCCCCCTTTGAATCAACATCACCCGCAAATCGGTAGCCATAAGTCGCTTCAACACGGGCAACCGGAACACGACCCTCCAGTCCCCGATAACATTTAAGGTTTTCAAAAATGACTGACTCTGGGTCACCCATTCGCTGTGTAATAAAGGGAGTAGCGACGGCCAGACAGGTTTCCTCTGACATGGATAAGCCAAAGTCAGCAGCGCCTATCTCCTGCTCCGTCGGCGCTGATGAACAACCCGACATGACGACTGCCAGCAGGGCTATCGATTGCCAAAGCTTCATAACGACGCATTCCTATAATAGGCTTCATCCTTAACAATAGACACAGATCTGCAATCAAACAAGCGCACGGCGTAGCTCGGGGGATGGTTCGTAGTGTGGATTGGGAGTGTTTTGTTGTCAGCTCTAGTCATGCTAGTTGCCTACCTAGCGCCGGCAACACAGATCGCAGTAACCTCTGATTCGCCGCCCGGGTTTTTACTCCTACGGACGCGCTACTCAGCGCATCTAGCCTTCGTTTTTCTCTCACTGGTCTTCTCCGCTAGCACCCTAAAAGCCTTTGCAAACAGCGCGCAAACCCGAGGTTTGGTGAGATACCGCAGACAGCTAGGACTGGGATTTGCGACTGCGCACACCTTCCACTTGGTGGCGCTCCTCTTGTTTCTCAGCAACCTGGAAGGCTACAGCGTCGATGCGTCTGTTGCAGTAGCGGGCTTTGGCTACGTGGTCACCGCCTTGCTAGCCGTAACCTCCAATGATTACAGTATTGAACGACTAGGCCCTGCTAAATGGAAGCAACTCCACACAGTCGGGATTTCCATACTGATGCTGTACTTTTTCGTCGCTTTTTCTGGCCGATTGCTGACGAACTTCGCCCCGATCTATGCAGTTTATGTTGCTCTCATCGCTACAGCTGTCGTCGCAAAACTCAGAGTTAAGCTACGTACCATGACGGCCGCTACTGGCTGAAGTAGATGTTCCGCAGGAAAATCGTTTTATCGGGTGCTTTCTCCTGACTAAGGAAGGCAACGATATTGGTAACGTCGGTCATGTCCGCACCGCCATCGATCTCAGCTATGGGCAAGCTAACCGATCGCCACTCGCCGTCGATCTCGTAATTAGTTCCCGGCCCGAAGCTCGCAAAGTTATTCACTTGATCGCCACGCAAGAAATTACCCGTCTGGAAACCCAGACTGAAATTCACATCGCTACTACCACGAATGTCAAAGTGCATCTGCCCCTGGCGGAACTTCGATAAGTTCTCGCCAACATCGGTATCGAGCTCGAAACTGGCGCCCCACCAGTCAACGGCGCGCGTCTCAACACGGACCTCGCCCCCTGGCAACAGCTCAATGGCAGTCGTTCCCTCCCATGGGGTTAACTTCAATGCAGCGCTCGGCGCACTGGCATCCACATCGACGTTAGAAAACTCGTTGTGTACCACAAGCAATTTTGGCTCGGTCACAACCTCTCCAGGCTTGCGATCAGGGTTCGTCGCGTCAATTCTCCGCACCGCCATCTGGCTTCTAAACGGGGGCGTCAACGCGCTCGCCACCAACACATCTCGGTCACCGCCAAAGCTCTTACGCAGTGGCTGGCCATCGCGAGTCAAACCAGTAAAGGCACCACTATCAAACTCATCCCAGAGGGTGTATTTCACTTCATTGTTGAGCGCGATCAACCCGAAGTGGTTTTCGGAGTCTCCAGGGCTATCTGCCTTTTTCCACTGCTCATCAAAGGCCTCAAAGTAAAAGAGGGAAATGCCCTCCGAATCCGTCCAGTCACGCAACAGATCGTGAAAGACTTTCTGCTTGAACTCGTCCGCTGCTCTCGAGCCTGCGGCTCCGTAGGCGGTTTCGTCGATGCTCGCCCAACCTGTCTCTCCAATATGCATTGGCTTGCTAACGCCGACCGACGCCATGTACTCAGCGACAGCGGAATACTGCTTCTTTGCGTAAGCGATAGCCCGATGCATTGTCGCCTCAGTTATCGCTTGGAAAGGCAACGACTCTTCTTCAGGAAGCACCCCCCAGAACGAGGGATTATAAAAAGAATCGTGGAATGGGTAGGTGTGAATCGAAATAAAGTCGACAGCCCGCATAAGCTCCGTAAGCTCTTCAGTGTGGTAAATCGGATTACCCCCACCCCAAGATTCATAATTGTCCGAGGAGGTGATCCACACGTCTGGGGTCAGAGCGCCCGATGCTTTTGCTTCTTGCAGGTGGTTGACCCATTTCAGGATCGTTTTGGGGTACACAAAGTAGCTCACCGCCCACTGGACCATTGCCTCGTTGCCAACAGCAATGGCCTTCACTATGTCCGGATATTCATTCGCCAAGCGTATGGCAGCAGCAATCTCTTGGTTGTTGTTCTCAACGTTACCTTGTGTGTGGTCCGGACCCGTGCCCTCGACCCAAGCATTCGTCTCTGGATCCCATACAGCCTGGGTCCAGGCGTTCTTCGACTCGATCCAAGCACCGAGCATGACGTACATTTCGAAGCTTGGATCATCGGACTTAACCTCACGAATGGCCTGGAGCAAACGCTCGGCTTGCGGGAATTGGGACGTGTTGTAGGTGCGCAATAGCTTGATATCCATCGCTCCCAGAATCTTCACATCGTCAATTAATTGCTCGATGGTCGGTCCGTCATCACGAGTCAACCCACGGTAGCCACCAAAAGAGATCGCTCGGTAATCAGGGTTTCCAAAAATCATCTCGGGCGCTGAGCTCGAGACACCCTGCTTGTCGACAGTACAAGAGGCCAGCGGTAAGCAGACAACAACAATGATGAAGACAGAACGCATTAAGGCTTGCATACGAAACGGACCGTTATAAAAGAGAGTGAAGAGTATGAAGCTGCGCACGTTCTAACGCAGTAATAACGAAATTGACCAATCTTATCGGCAACCCACTTCACCGCAAATTGTCGCGTAGCAGAATCAAAAAATGGGCCGCAGCCCCCGTCTTAAAATCAAGTTGTGCTCCGTCTCACCGTAGTCGTAGTCGTCGAGTAATGATTGAAGACCCTAGCCAATGCCTTGCATACGAAGCGTCGTAGCTAAACACAGCATCGCCAACTAAGTCACGATGCTGCCGACCATCCCAAAAATATTTGGAACCTTCGTTTGTTGAATACCGTAAGCATGAAAGATACGTGGTACGAACAGTATGCCACCGAGGATGCTAATCGTCTGAGCAGATGCGCCGGTCATGGCCATGACACCCAACCCAATCGAAATAATGGGGACGTATTAAGTGTTTCTGCCGTGAGCTCGGACCGCTTTTTCAAACATTACCGGATCCGCCGAATCCCCCTTGAACGGGTGCCGCACAACATTGACTGCCAATAAAAAGTTAGAAGAAGATTGAGGCCGACATACAGTGCCAGCGCGCTAGTTTGCCCCGCTTCCATCCTGCTTGATCTCCCTGAAAAGATGATGAGTTAACCGGCTTTATGCTTATTTAATCGGTAACCGGCGCCATCACTTCGCCTTTATTTCAAGGCGCCGTAAACGATGTTCTTCAGCTGGCCACGAAAGTTGAAGGTAGACGACGGTATCAGCTGTGTCATAAAAATGACCTGCAGATCTTCCTCAGGATCGACCCAAAAAATAGTGGAGGCTCGTCCACCCCAATAGAAGTCGCCTGCACCCACCGTACACGATGCAACCTCATCCAGTGTCGAGGCAAAGCCAAGGCCGAAACCAACACCTTCGTTAGCCGTCTCCGAAAAGGCGCCAAGGGCCATTTGGGCGAGTGACCTCCCACCCATTAAATGGTTCGCAGTCATCAGCTCCAATGTTCGGCGGCCCAGTAGCTGGTAGCCATTGAACTGCCCGTCCTGTCTCAACATTTCGCAAAACGACATGTAGTCAGCCGTTGTGCCAACCAAACCACCACCACCAGAAAAGAAGTTCCGTTTGTGACGGTAGTTACTGGTATGAGGGTCGTCCTCCAGTAATACCTGTTTGTCCATCGATCGCATGTAACACGCCGCAAACCGATCGAGCTTTTCGTCTGTGACACGAAAACCGGTATCCGTCATCCCCAGAGGATCAAAAATCCGTTCCCGCAAAAATGATTCGAACGGTTGGCCCGAGATGATTTCTACGAGCGCCCCACACACATCGGTAGCAAGGGAGTAGCACCACTTATGACCCGGGTCATAGAGCAGAGGAACGCGTCCCAACTTATCGGCAAACTCGAGGAGCGTTTCACCATCATCTCGCGCAATACCAAGATCCTGATACGCCTGATCAACCGGGCTCTCCAAACCCGGCAACAGACCACCGTAGGTCAGGCCCGCCGTGTGGCTCAGCATGTGTTGCATGGTTGGCGGATTGGCGGGGCGGCGCGTCACCATCTGATCTCCCTCGCCACGTTCCCATACTTCCTGGCCTCGCCACGAAGGGATAAATCGGTGCACTGGATCGGTTAACTGGAAACGGCCCTCTTCCCAGAGCATCATGAGTGCTACCGATGTAATGGGTTTTGACATCGAGTAGATGCGAAATATCGTGTCATCCCGCATGGGTTTGCTGCGCTCACGATCCATCAAGCCAATCGATTCAAAATACGCGGGGATGCCGTGCCGAGAAACCATAACCTGACAACCCGGTATTTTCTCTGGCTCGATATAACTTTGCCGAAGGTGCTCTCCGATGCGCGCCAGCTTGGCCTCTTCAAACCCCGCTGCTTTTGGTTCTATTGCAATTGTCACCCGTCTTTCCTTATTCATTATTGTTGAATTACATGCAGCCAAAAGCCTAACGGGTAAGGGCGTCAAATGCGACAAGGCCAGCGGACTGCTGGTTTTGAGAATGACGGCTAGCTGTAATACATTGCCGGCGTCACCAAGAGGTTTACCCACTATGAATCTCCAGCTACTTATTCTCGATACATTACGCGCCATGCCCCATTGGCTTCTGTCATGGGTTGCCGGCAGACCGCTAGAGATTGACGGTAATCGCCTTGACATCAACATGCAGGTACTCGCTAAGTTGTCAGCGCGCGGATCGAATGCATCGGATGGCCCACCGAGCGTGGATGATATTCGGCGCACAGCGGCCGAGTTCGACGAACTGAACCTACCCACCTTAGCGGGTGTTTCCACTGAAGACACCACCATTGAACTACTAGGCAATTCGCTGAAAGCCAGAATCTATCGCCCGGCATCAGACGCGAGCCCGAAGCCCGCTGTGCTCTTTTTTCATCAAGGTGGACTGGTCATCATGGATCATCTCACGGACAACCACTTCTGCTCGCTACTTGCCGCACGATGCGGGGCTGTCGTTTTTGCTCTCGATTACCGGTTGTGCCCTGAGAATGCATTTCCTGCACCCATTGAGGATGCCAAGGCGCTTTGGGAACACGTTCAGGCCTTCAGTGACGACTACGGTATCGACCCCGACCGGGTTGCGCTGGCGGGCGACAGTGCGGGCGGCTTGATCAGTAGCACGCTCGCACTCATGTTACGAGACGAGGGTGGTCGTCAACCCAAGGCCCTGTGTCTGGCCTACCCCTGGGTCACTACCAACAACGAGAATCAGCCGAGTCTCAGTAGCTGCGCAAACACCTTTCCTCTGACGGCCGACACCATGCACTTCTTTAACTCGCAGGTGTTTCCCAACGACCTCAATAAAGATCACCCGTGGGCAAATCCACTGCATGCGGAAAGTCTTGCTGGCCTCCCGTCGATCGTTATTGGAACCGCGGGCTTTGACCCAATCCGCGACCAGGGGAACACCTTCGCGAACCGGCTCAAGGAGTCGGGAAACGAAGTTATACACTTTTGCTTCGAGAGCCTGACACACAGTTACCTTATGTTTGGCCGCGTCAGCAATGAGGCAGAACGCGCTTGCGAGACGCTTGCTGTCGCCCTTTCTCAGAGACTCAACACACCGAACTGAGACGATTTATCCGACCAGTCGGCGGGTTAACCATCGACTGACGCCCATCCCAAAGAGTCGGCTTAGTCGGTGCCATCGTCGGGTCGATAAGCCCAATACATGATGAAGCTCTCGGCGCTGGGTCAAACCATAGACGGCAGAGGCAACATCGTCGGGCTTCATTTCCCACGTCATATTTTCGGTGTGCCGAGGATCTAACGAGCGCCCCATTTCAGTATCGATCACCGGCGGCTTAATGCAGGTCACATAAATATCGTCATCTTCCCACTCGATGTTCAGTGCCTGAGTAAAGCCATCCACATAGAACTTGGTCGCGCTGTAAACAGCTAGCAGAGGGATACCGTGGATACTCGATGCGGAACACAGATTAATCACCATGGCCCCCTCGGTGGCTTTAAGGAGAGGATGCGCGGCATAAGAGACCATGGTGAGCCCCGTCACATTGACATCCACCATCGCGCGAATCTGACTCTCTGATTGCGACATCAGCTCACCGCCAGTCAGGACACCCGCGTTGTTAACGAGCACGTCGAGCCCCCCACTGGTTGCCTGTGAAAACGTGGTAATGGCCTCATCAATGGAAGCGCTGTCTCTAACATCACAATAACCGGCAACAGCATTTTGGAAATCCGGTTCAGACAACAACGCCTGACAACGCTCTGCGTTGATGTCAAACAAACCCACTTGATAACCCTCACAGGCAAACCGCCTTGCAATAGCGAGCCCGATACCTTGGGCAGCGCCTGTAATAAATGCTGTCTTCATACCTGACCCCTTGATGCTTTCACACGATGACTGTTTATTCTTATTAGGTGATTTTGGTGTTCACCGATCCTCGACGACCCCATCAGTAGAGCATGGATAAGGTAATCGCCCAACACCACATAAAATTTACTTTTCAGCCAAGAAAAAAGTAATGATACTGCTGACCTTGAACAAAGCGGTGTACATAAAAGGAATGAACTGGCCCCGTCTCGGCGACGCTATCCCCCAGCGAAAGCACCCTATTCGTACAATCGTAGGACGTACGATCTTTAAGCTCATAGGTTGGAAGCTGGAGGGAAACCTGCCCAACAAATCCAAGCTCGTCCTTGTGGCGCTGCCGCACAGTTCGAATTTTGATTTCATTTTGGCTCTGTCTGTCATCTGGGGATGGGGTCTCAAGCTTAACTATATAGGTAAGCACACGCTCTTTAAGTTTCCCCACGGCTTCTTCTTCAGAGCTGTTGGCGGCATTCCCGTAGACCGGCGATCCCCCCAAGGCTTGATCGAAAAAATGACCAGCGAGTTTAACTCACGGTCTTCACTGATGCTCGGTATTGCACCTGAAGGGACACGAAACAGTGACGGAACGTTAAAAGCAGGCTTCGCCCGCATTGCGAAGGCAGCATCAGCCCCCGTTGTGCCGGTCATTGTTAACTACAAGACGAAAACGCTTATTTTGGGAAAGCTCATCACAGATTTAAGCGACGTCGAGCGCATTATCGCGGCTGTCAAAAAGCAGGGACTCGCGGGTCAGCGCCGAGCACCCGCGAAGCTTTAGATTACACAAGCGATTAATGGACCTCTTTGTCCACGATTCGAAATAGGCCGACTAGGTGGCGCAAGTGACATTGTGTAAGTTTCACATTTGATGAACACCGTGCTCTTCCACTCGACAGCATGGGTAGCGGCAACTCGACCAAATCACCTGACTGGAATTGAGCAGCGAAGACGGCCCTTTAACCCATAAAAAAAGCATCTAATGGCAGGGTCAGCGATCTCAACTCATTAGTTTTGGTACTAAATGCTTGTTACGGTACTAAAAAAATAAAGGGACAAAGGTCAGCATGGACACACCAAGCATAACCATCTGGGGAACCAGCACACCGCGAAGCTTTCGACCGCTGTGGATGGCTGAAGAGCTGGGCATACATTACGAGCACAAGCCTATAGGACCAAGGACCGGCAAGACGCAAACCCCCGAATACCAGCAGCTGAATCGAAAGCAGAAAATTCCTTTTATGCAGGACGGGGACGTTAAGCTATCGGAGAGTCTGGCAATCTGTCGCTACCTCCGAGATCAGTATCCTTCAAAGCAGGTACTCACACCACAGGACCTTGTTACCAGGGCAAAAGAGGACGAATGGTGCTGCTACATTTACGGTGAGTTAGACGAGACAAGCTTGTATGTCATGCGTCGCCATGGCGATCTCGGCATGATTTACGGCGAGTCTGAAACGACGGTCAACGCATCACGTGCCTATGCCGAGAAGCACTTTGAAGTGGTAGGGCAGCTGCTGGACGAGCGACCTTATTTGGTAGGCGATCAATTTGGACTTGCCGACCTCTTACTCATGTCATGTATTGACTGGGCGAACGCCTATCAGGTCGCTCTGCCAGACAGTCTGCATGCCTACCATGCTTACATTGCTGAACGGCCCGCTTATATGCGAGCCATGAAACGAAACTATCCTGATCTTTTTGGAGGTGACTAATGGGTGCCTTAAACGGACTAAAAGTACTTGATTTAACTAGCATGGTCTCGGGGCCTGTGGCGGCAATGATGTTGGCAGACCAAGGCGCGCGCGTTATCAAAGTTGAGCCTCTTATGGGCGAGCAAATGCGGAACATTGGTGGAAAGCATAACGATGTCTCACCCGCGTTTTATTCGTGTAACCGTGGAAAGGAGTCGATTTCCTTGGACCTCAAATCCGATGAGGGTAAAAAGATTCTTCGCGAACTCGTGGCCGACGCCGATGTATTCATTCAAAACTTTCGCCCTGGTGCGATCGAGCGAATGGGCTTTGGTGAGGATGTCCTTCGAAAGACCAACAAAAAACTGATCTACGTTTCTATCAGCGGCTTTGGCGAGAGCGGTCCTTACTCACAAAAGCGCGTCTACGACCCTGTCATTCAGGCATTGTCAGGTGCCACCGATATCCAAATGGATCGGGCTTCAGGGCGACCACAGATGTTCCGTATCATTCTTGCCGACAAAGTGACGTCACTGACGGCAGCACAGGCGATTAGCTCGGCGCTGTATGTGCGCGAAAAAACCGGCGAGGGTCAACACATTCGCTTGTCGATGCTGGAGACGATGCTGTCCTTCTTCTGGCCCGAGGGTATGGCTGGTCTCACCTACGAAGATATGGAGTTCGACGTGACGAAACTGCAGGGAACTCAGGACCTCATCTACGAAACACAAGACCGCTATGTCACCGCGGGTGCCATCTCGGACAAAGAGTGGGCAGGCATGTGCCGCGCACTCAATCGCGAGGACCTCATTGAGGATCCGCGCTTCAAGACAGCTGGCGACCGATTTGTGAATGTTGAAGAACGCAAGCAAATCACCGCAGGCGAGATCAAGAAATGGGCAAGCGACGAAGTACTCGCGCGACTGGATACCGAAGGTGTCCCTTCCGCTCCCCTGCTGACTCGAATGGAACTCATGGATCATGACCAGATCCTCGCTAATGAATCTATTAACAAGACCACTTACGAGGGGTTCGGCGAGGTCCGCCAAGCGCGTCCCGCAGCACGCTTTGATAAAACACCGAGCGAGATCGCGGGACCTGCGCCAAAGCTTGGCGAACACGGTCCAAGCTTGCTCGCAGAACTCGGCTATGACGCAGAAACCATTGAGTCACTCATTGAGAATGGCCACCTTAAGATCGGCCACTAAGCATCGGAGAACACTTACATGAAAAAAGTATGTTTGATTATAGGCGCGGGCGCGGGTATTGGCGGCTCAGTTGGTGCGAAGTTTGCCGCGAAGGGCTATCACGCCGCACTCTGCCGTCGAAGTAACGCTGAGGGCTTACAAAAACTCGTTGCTGGCATTGAATCAAATGGCGGAACCGCTTCAGGTCACATGCTAAACGCCGTCGAAGAAGGTGCCATCGAAAAACTAGTAGAGGAGGTCGAGCAGATCGGTCCTATCGAGGTAGTGCTGTTCAACCTGGGTGCGCAGATTGGTAACCGATCACTCGAGAGCACAGCACTAAAAACCTTTGAGCTTGGTTGGAAGATGGC
>Ga0163109_10000652_pt1 | contig 27813 bp, 40 predicted proteins | sample CRUFie1St13metaG_FD_108704 | JGI IMG/M metagenome (GOLD analysis project Ga0163109, IMG submission 108704) | Marine microbial communities from the Costa Rica Dome - CRUD Field 142mm St13 metaG | ecosystem: Environmental > Aquatic > Marine > Oceanic > Photic zone | place: Costa Rica: the Eastern...
CTACACTTTCAACAGGTATATTTGCAGGCATAGGTATAATCTATGGGCATGAACTATCTCACACCAAAGGCATTGCATTTGTAATAAGTCGTTGGATGATGGGACTATCAGGTTCAGCACATTTCTGTTATGCTCATGTGTACAATCATCACTTGGAACTAGCAAGTGAAGATGATCCTGCAACTGCACCTCGTGGACGTGATCTATATTCACACTTTATCAAATCACACTTAGGACAATCTAAGTTCCTGTTTGAAATGGAGAAAGGTAGATTGAAACGTTTAGGTAAACCTTTCTTATCCGTAGGTAATAGATGGATAAGAGGTTACATGATGAGTGTACCTACACTTGCATTATTCTTTTATGCAGGTGGTTGGTTAGGAGTTGCATGTATCGGACTTGTTTGGTTAATATCAAACTTCGAACTTGAAGCACTTAACTATCTAGAACACTATGGTTTGATTCGTGTTAAAAGCGAGCCAATAGACTATAGACATTCCTGGGATAACTCAACATTATTCACAAGCTGGTTCTTCATTGAGATTGGTCGCCAGGCTGATCATCATGACAGAGGTGAGACACACTTCTGGGAACTAGATGAAGTAGGTGCACCTAACACAGGTGTAGGTTACTTTACACTCTTTGCGTTAGCATTGATACCTCCCGTGTTTGATCGCTTTATGAAAAAGCATTTAGACAATTGGGATAAAAACTTTGCAACCGAAGCAGAAAGAGAAATAGCAAAAACATTTGCATAATCACTTGGGGGGTCGGAAACGGCCCCTTTTTGCCTTGACATCGTACACATCTGATGTTACTCTATAAATAAAGTCGAACAATGCTTGGAAAGAGATAATAAATGGACGCACTCACCCTATGGATGGCTGTAGGTTTCCTATTCGCAGGTTACGCAGTTATTGCAAATGATTCAGTACAAACGTTAGGCACTTGGATCGCATCAAACAACGACAAATTCAATTGGAAAGTTATGTGGGGAGCGGCTTCGACTGTTCTACTGTATACACTCTGGTATGGTTGGTACACTAACGGTGGCGACATCAGTTACGGACGACTAAACAAAATACCGTTCCAAGAGATACAATGGTACCATGCAATGGCACCAGGACTACTATTAATACTTACAAGGATAGGAGTACCAGTTAGTACTTCTTTTTTAGTATTAAGTGCATTCGCTAGTACATTTGTGCTAGAGAAGATGCTTGTTAAAAGCATGATGGGGTATGCGGTGGCAGCAGTCGCGGCATATGTTATTTGGATAGGAGTAACTAAAATCCTAAACGAAGCAAACCCAGTCAAAGAAGAACATAAACGATGGTGGAGAATAGGACAGTGGGTAACCACAGGCTTCTTATGGTTCACTTGGCTAAGCCATGACATGGCAAACATTGCCGTGTTCCTACCTAGACAGATACCTTGGGATCTAATGATAATGATTTCACTTGTGTTTATTGTAGGCTTAGGCTTTATGTTTAAAGAGGGTGGAGGTAAGATACAAAATATTATTATTGAAAAGCACAACACAAGATATGTTCGTAGTGCTACAATAATTGATGCAGTATACTTTCTTATACTTTTGTTCTTCAAAGAACTAAACGATATACCAATGTCTACAACGTGGGTGTTTGTAGGATTGTTATGTGGACGTGAACTTGCTATGGCTACAATGACTGGCAAGGAAAAGTTCAAAACAGTGTTTCCGTTGATTACCAAAGACTTCATTAAAATGATGATAGGACTAGGTGCATCAGTAGGTGTAGTGTTAATGATACACTATGTTATTGTACCAAACGGATACTAGAATGGATAGAGCAGTGTTCGACAGCACTGCTTTTTTCTTGACACAGAGACATTTTTATAATATTATATAAGTATAATATCAAGGAAGGACTACATTTGAAAATGAAAATCATTACCGGAAATGCTAATCCTAAATTAGCACAAGAGATCGCCGAACATTGTTTTAGTGATCTTGTCCCAGCCAAAGTTACAACATTTGCAGACGGAGAATCTAGCGTAGAGTTTTTAGAAAACGTTAGAGGAGAAGACGTTTTTATTATCCAAAGCACAAGCCAACCTGTCAACGACAGTCTTATGGAACTAATGGTAATGATTGATGCGGCACGTAGATCAAGTGCTAGTCGTATTACAGCAGTTATTCCTTACTATGGTTATGCTAGACAGGATCGTAAGAGTGCTAGTCGTACTCCTATTACAGCAAAACTAGTTGCTAACCTATTAACAACATCTGGTGCAGATAGAATCTTAACTATGGATTTACACGCAGGACAGATACAGGGCTTCTTTGATATTCCTGTAGATGATTTAACAAGTCGTGTAATATTTGCAAAAGACATCAGACGTAGTATTGGTATTATTGATGACCCAGAAGTTAATCAAGCAGGCACAGTATTTGTATCTCCAGATGCAGGTGGTGCAGTAAGAGCTCGTAAGTTTGCTGATATGTTTACAGGTGACATTGCTATTGTAGATAAAATGCGTCCTGAAGCAGGTAAGTCAGAAGTAATGAATTTGATTGGAGATGTTAAAGGTCGTCATGCTATTCTAGTAGACGACATTATTGATAGTGGCGGAACACTTTGCAACGCAGCCAAAGCAATTATGGATGCAGGTGCTCTTAGTGTACGTGCATACATCACGCATGGTGTACTATCAGGTGAAGCATGTCAGAAGATTGAAAAGAGTGTGCTTGATGAATTAGTTGTTACAGATACTATTTCAAATCGTTGTCCTAAGAACTGTAAGAAAACACGTCAGGTAAGTGTAGCACCTTTGTTTGGTGAAGCAATGCGTAGAATAACTAACGAAGAATCAGTTAGCAGCCTGTTTGTATAATTCCCTAGCACCGTAAGTAATCATAAAGTCAGCACCAGCACGTTTAAAAACATCATGTGTTTCTTTTAGTAGTTCTGGAACTAACCAAGTGTTTCGTTGTAAGCCTATGTATTCGCCGCTTGTTTGATATACTCCGACAGGTGCTTGATACTTAGTTGCTTCTTTAATAGGCATAATAAGATCAATGCTAGTCATGCCAGGCTTAACCATTAAACTGTTAGCACCATCATTAAAATACTTTACACTTCTAGCAATAGCAAGTTCTCTATCGTTTACATCTAATTGATAACTTCTATGTATACCTTTTTCAACTCCAATAGTTTGTCTAAAGCCATCATAGAATTGTGATCTAAACTTAGTTGAATAGCTCATTACATTTACTTTGTTAATATGTTCTTTAATATTCTTTACAGTATTATCTTGGCAGTCACTAGGTGCTAAAACATCTGCTCCGGCATCATGTACAATCTGTGCTTGATTAAACAGTTGCTCATCTGTTTTATTTGTATCCTCAGGATAGCAACAATGCCCGTCTAGCGTAGTAGAACATAAACATATATCAACATGCAGGTTTACTTTATCTCCGTGTGCTGCTTTGATTTCACTAACAACACGTTTGTTTAGATCCCAATCAGGTAAGTCTACTCTATCAGGCATTACAAATATTAAAATGTCTTTGACACCTAAAGCAATATCTCTTCCAATAGTATCTACTGCACCTTTAACAGACCACGGGTGATTGTCATTACCAAGAACACATTGCTTGGATGCAAGTACCCAATCATCTCCGTTGCTTTGATTATTAATAAAGTAAGGTTGTATTAGTTTCATTCAAAACGTTCCCTAACCATATCTACAAAAAGTTTTACATTCTCTTCTGGTGTTTCTTTATGTATACCGTGTCCTAGTCCACATATCCAACCAGTTCTATCAATATGCTCCATTTCATCTAGCCACTGACTAATTTCTTCTTTTACATAAGATTTTGGAGTCATCATTAACTTCTCATCAAAGTTACCTTGAATGAAGCCGTCTTGGTATTTTTTAAATGTTCTTTGTATATCAACTGTGCTGTCAATACCTATACCTGCCCAACCCATTCTATAAAGAGTAGGTAAGCATTTGTGATTTAGATGTTGTGTGTAATAACCTGTATCAGTTTGTATTAATGGTTGTAGTATATTAACGTAGTGTGTTTTAAAGAATGCTTCGCTCATGTTACCTACACCACTATCAAGTATCATAACTTTCTCTGCACCTGCTTCTAGTTGTAAGTTTATGTTTCTAGTTAACACAGGAACAATAACTTCTTCCATATACGCTGCCTTCCATTTCAAATCCATGTTAGGCTTTTTACCTGTAGCATAGTTTAGCAAAGTCCATGGCCCACCAACAAAGCCTATTAGGCTTTTTGATTTGTGTAGTTTCTCTCTAGTTGCAGCAACAGCCACCCTTTGAAAATCCATGTGTTCTACTGCACGTGAAATATCTTTATGTTCTTTATAGTTTTCCTCATCAATATAATAATCAAATTGTGGACCTGGTGCAAACTTTAATGGCACACCTAAGCCTTCAATAGGAAATAGTATATCACTGAAAAGGATTGCAATATCAAAATCAAACTGATCAATAGGAAGCATTGCTACATCAGCAGCAACCCTTGGAAGTTTACACATTTGCTCAAACGTGAAACTTTGTTTCATATCCATGTATGGTTTTTGATATCTTCCTGCTTGCCTCATCATCCATATCGGAGGACAAGACTGTTCTACCCTATTACAGGCATTCGTAAATTTTTCATTCATATAAGTTTTGTTCCTAGTTGCTCACCTAATTCGATATAGTTTTCTTTCTTACCAATTACTTCACTATACTTATCAGTTTCGAAGTTGTGAGCTTCCATCATTAAGTAGTCGCCAACAATACTAGATATGCAACCAACAGCAGTATGGCAGTCGCCGTTTATAACTTCTAGCATCTTGCGTTCAGCCATTGCACATTTATATGTGTCTGGGTGCGAAGATGTAGATAATAAATTACTTGCAGAACTTTTCTTTCTTGTTTGTAATGCAATAACTCCTTGCCCAACAGCAGGAAACATTTCTCTAATGGTAAACGTTTTTGTTATCTTATCTTGTAACCCTAATGCTTCAAGACCTGCAACAGCAAGTAAAATAGCATCATACTGTCCGCTTTCTACTTTAGAAATACGTGTATCAATGTTTCCTCTAATAGGAACAATTTCTGCTTGTGGATATAATTTTTTTAGTTGTGCAATTCTACGAGGACTACCTGTTCCTATTTTTGCTCCTGGCTTATCAGGATTACCAATTACACAATCTCTAGGATCATTACGTTTTAATACTGCTGATATCTCAAGTACATCATCTGAATCTCTTGTTAAGTCTTTTAAACTGTGAACAGCAATATCAATTTCTTTGTCTATTAATTTTTGTTCGATGGCTTTACAGAATACTCCTTTGCCACCCATTTCTAATATAGGAGTGTCTGGATTTATTTCTGCTTCAGTTGTTACTGTAACTATCTCAGCATTGTTAATTAGAGCTGCTGCCCTACTTGCATACTCCAATGCTAGTTTACTTCCTCTGACACCTATTTTCATTTTCTAACCTTCTTTATAATCCAAGCAATGAATGCTAAGATAGCCGCAGTCAATGCACCTATCCCAACGTTCACGGCCAACTCACATCTGGCGGTAAGCTCATTAATATTGCTTCCATGTTGCCGCCTGTTTTAAAACCAAACTTAGTTCCTCTATCATATAATAAGTTAAACTCTACATATCGCCCACGTTTGATTTTTTGTATATTTTTATGTTCATCAGTATAGTTGTTGTTCATGTAATTAATTGCAGTTGTTCTAACAACATCTGCAAATCCAGTACCTAAACGCATTACAAATTCAAAGTCCATATCTTTAGGATCGTAATACTCAAAGAACAATCCTCCTATACCTCTTGTTTCTTTTCTATGAGGCAAGTAAAAGTATTCATCACATGCTTTACTAAACTTATCGTACCAAGTTGCATCATATGTGTCACAAATCTTTTTAAGGTCTTTATGATATCTAATCTTAAATGTTTCGTTATCCAAGCAAGGTGTTAAATCCATACCCCCACCAAACCATTCTTTCTCATGTGTTTTAAGATATCTTGTATTAAAGTGCATCGCAGGCACCCAAGGATTAGTAGGGTGTAATACTACACTTATACCTGTGGCATAATACTGTCTATTATCGTCAGTTGTGCCAGGAATCTCTTTTGCGAATTTAGGATCAAACTCTCCTGTTACGCAAGAGTAATTTACTGTACCTTTTTCAAATACATTTCCACGTATAACTTTGTGTGTTTGAGTCCAGCCTTCTCTGCTAGAATGTCCACCTTCTTCCATTTTAATAGGATTGTTGGGTGTAAATCGTGCTTCTACTTCATTTATGTTATCTTCTATGATTTGCGCAAGATTTGCAAACCATTCAGTATACATTGTGTTCATGGCAGTATTTAAGTTGCACTCAAAAGAAAAGGTAGCAACCTGGCTACCCTTTCTCCAATTTAAATGTAATGTTCCTATTATCTGAGGCTATGCCGTTCTATATATAATCTTCATCCTGCTATTAGGAAACTATTATGTGCATTACTATTCTATTTTGATGTCCCTGTTACGAACTTGTAGAACTCCTCGGCTGTTTCTAAAACTTCTTTAGTGCCTGGAATGTCTGGCATATCAACTTTGTTGATAATTTGACCAGTCTTTTCATCTCGTTTTGCAGATGTTTCAAAGCCAATCCACTTATTTGAATATTCAAACTCTGTGAATGCTTTAGCCATATCTAAAACTTCTGTGCGGATTTCGTAACCATTCTTATTGAATTGCACTTTAGGCAGTGCGTCCTTGATTTTGTCGAGTGACATTTCTTTCTCCTTTGTGTGTTTGTGTGTTATGCTACATTAGTAATGTAACACTATTATTTATCATTGTCAACGTAGTTAATAATTTTTCTTTGCCAAAGGATCGTGTTTGTAGGCGCCGCAAACCATTTATGCTATTTTTACTCTTAGAAACTGTTACCTAAATATTACACTGACTTCAACGCTTGAGTGAAGTTGGGAAACAAAAGGAGATAACCAACATGGAAATCTTAAACAAAGTAAAAGGCTGGGCCTCTGCAATTACTGAAGTAGGTGTTTCATTCATCGCTTTAGGCATTGTGCTTGAAGTCTTATTCAACGGGCAGAACATTCCGTTCTGGCCAAACATCAGCGTAGTAGACAATATTACTGGAATGATAACAGCGTTATCTGCACAGGGCTTAGTTGGACTAGTTGCTGTTTGGGTGTTATATCATATATACAATCGCAAGTAAAATCTATAACACTTAGTAATGTTATGACAGAGCCGTCTTGGCGGACAGCTCTGTCATTTTTTATTTGACTTTCAAATTCGATGGATTATATTGTTCACCATTATAACCTGGATATGTTTTATCTTCAACTCCAAAGTTACAACTAGCAACAATTAATAAAAATGCAATAGCGGCATAAGTTGTACGTTTCGACCACAGTATGAAATTAGCAAACGCTTTCTCAGCCTGTGCTTGAGCCGTCGCCCTTACATCACTTTCCATTTATCCATTCAGCTTCGTCTTCGGTGTACGGCCACATTATGCATGTCCTTTCCAAAATGCTACAGTCTTACCTCTAAAGTAATGATCGCCTGGCTCATAGTTTGCTTTAGCTTTCCTTACTCTTTCCAATCTTGCGATTGCTTTTCGTTTGACAGTTTGTAGTCGATGTTGTTCTTTAAGCAAGCCTTCTGATAGATCCGGTCTTCCTTGCAGACGCATTAAGTTTGCTGCTCTACCGTATCCAGCAATTTCTAAATTGTTATACAGTTTTCTTAGCATCAACATCACTTCTCTCCGTCATTAGTTTTTTAGCCTGATCGTAGTATCCCATACGAGCAAGTTCATTAGCAGCTCTAGAACGACCTGCTGTTTCACCGAAAGCAATTGTACCTACCCATAACGTAAACAAAGCGTTACGAATTACAGTACATGCTTTACATGTGAAGTTCCATGTAGTTTGTTTAAATTCAATCGCAGTCATTATACCCAACCTCTTAAATTCTGATTTGTCTTTGCAGCCATTCTATTATCTTGGAATGTGCCTCTAGCAATACTTTCGATATCGCTACGGCCAATTCCTAAATCTTTTAGTTCATGGTCTGTAAGGTTACGTAATTCTCTACGAGTTGTTGCAATCATAGCCTTGCGGGCTCTGTTGCGTCTCCATTGTCTAACTAAATCCACAAGCCCTTCTAAAGCATCTTGCAGTAAGTGTGATACTGTCATAATCGCTTGTGTCATTAGATATGTACCCCCATCTTAGGGCCACGTCCTTCGTGGGTTAACATATACTGGTAGGCGAACCTCCAGTCTTTTCCATACTCAGTTTTGGCGTAAGTGAGCATCTCTTTTTCAAACGTAGTAGGACTGCTACTACGAAAGGATCCAAGCAAACTCACAAGGCCATTGAATAGCATTTTAGCCATTTTGTTTCTCCTTGATTAAGTTTTGTGGATGCTTGAGGAAAGCAATACCCCGGAACTTCCCCGGCGGTGCAACTGCCTTTGGCAGCCGTCAATCACTTGTAAGGCATGGACAATGCCCTGGTCTATCCCAGTGTCTGTATGTATATTCTGACAACTTTGAGGGTTCCGATCGTCTCCCTGCGTCTTTGTCACCTGTATTTATATAATAGTACAGTATTACTGCCCTAAATAGAGCGGATTTTCATGCAAGACTGTCATGCTATTTTTGCAACAGTCGACTGCAAATAAGTTGGCACATCAATGTTCTTGACATGAGTGAATCAATGTTGTATAATTTGTTACATAAAAGGGTAAATACAGTTAGTAATATATAGGATAACACGATGAAAATTAAAACAAGGTCGATTTTACAAGAATTAAATGAAATTGCAGATCGTAGAGATACAGAATCTCTGATCCAAAGTCGTGCAACCAATATTATCAACTCAGCTATTAATTTAATAGAATCTATGCACAAGCATTACGATCAAACTACAGCGATAGAGCTAGAGCGAAGATTTATTAATTCTATAAAAGGCGCGGATGCTTCTAAATTCGATAGAGGCATCAAACGAGTCGTTGAATCAAAGAAACGAGAACGCTAACATGACACTACTTTTTGAAGGCGGTAACATATTTAAGGACGCAGAGGGCAAGCCAGCAACTGTAAGAGTTGCTAAGAGCGATGTGCTGCCAACTGTTCAATGGTTAGAAGGAATTACAGACCTAGAACTAACAGACAATATGTTAGGTACAACTGGTAAGAAAGATACCAGTGGCGATTTAGATCTTGCAGTCGATGTTTCGAGTACTACAAAAGCAGACTTAGAAGGTAAACTTCTTGCTTGGGTACAGAAGAATATCGGAGGTGAGGCAAACGCAAAAGAGTGGATACGTAAGTCAGGCATCAACGTACACTTTAAAACTCCGATCAAAGGGGATGATTCAAACGGCTTTGTGCAAACAGACTTTATGTTTGGTGATCCAGATTGGATGAAGTTCAGCCTGCAGGGAAGTGGACCAAACTCACCTTATAAAGGTATGCATCGACACATCTTACTTTCCAGCATAGCAAAAACCAAGGGTATGAAATGGTCAGCAAATGAAGGTCTCAAAGACAGAGAAACCAACGAACTGGTATCGCAAGATCCAAACCAGATCGCTAAGGTCCTGTTAGGACAGACAGCAACACCATCAACACTAGAATCAGTAGAGTCGATTGTTAACTACATTAAGAAGTTACCAAACTACGATGAACTTGTTGCTGACGCTGTAGAGTCTTTCGCAAGAGACGGTTTAGAATTACCGGACAATAAACAAGTCGAAACGTATCAAGCGGATCACAATGCTTGGATGCGTAAGATGATAGATATTGTAAAATGAGAATAAGCGAGGTTGTAGACATACGCTATTCTATAGCTGACAAACTTTCAAAGATGCATAAAGTAGGACCCGTGTATGGCAAGAAGGATTTAAACGTGCCACATGCAACATACGTAGACAAGACTAAGAAGAAGAAAAAATGAGAGCTTTTGAATTCTTAATAGAAGATAAAAAGCACAAAGACATAATTACCAAAGACATAAAATTTTTAGGTAATTTGTTTAAAAAACACGGGCATGAACTTAGACTTGTTGGCGGAGCAGTTAGAGATGTTGTACTAGGTAAACAACCTAAAGACATTGACTTTGCTACCGACGCTACTCCAGATGAAATGACAAAGTTTTTAGAAAAGTCTAAAATAAAAGTCGTACCAACAGGAGTCGAACACGGAACTATCACAGCCGTGTATAACAACGAGCCATACGAGATTACCACACTAAGAGCAGATAAAGAAACAGATGGCAGACATGCTGATGTTGAATTTGTACGTTCGTGGGAACAAGACGCAAAGCGCAGAGATTTAACTTACAATGCTATGAGTATGAGCATGGACGGTGAAGTTCATGATTACTATAATGGCATGGACGATTTACAAAATAAAGTTTCAAAGTTTGTTGGAGATCCTGAAGAAAGAATTAAAGAAGACTACCTACGTATTCTTAGATATTTTAGATTTCAAAGTAGATTAGACAAACCAAGTTTTGATAAAGATACACTTGCTGCTATTAAAAATACTGCAAGTGGATTGAAAAAAATAAGTGTAGAACGTGTTTGGCAAGAAGTATCTAAACTACTTACAGGACAAAATGTTGTAGATACTTTAACAGCAATGAGCAAAACAGGTGTAGCCAACGCTATAGGATTAAAAGTAAACAATGTAAATGCAGTAAAGGATACAAAAGATCCGTTGATAGCATTAGTACAATTAGGTAACGAAGGAGATATTGCAAGTCGTTGGAAGATGTCTAATCCAGAAGCACAAACAATTAAGTTTCTAGTTACACACAAAGACAACACACTTGATCAAAACAAAGTAGAAGATATGTTAGCTGACGGTATAAGCCGTAATTTAATTACATCACTAGCAAAAATGCAAGGTAAGGGCAATTTAGATATAGACTCAGACATTCCTGCATTTCCTGTAGACGGGCAGGACTTAATACGCACAGGAATGAAACCTGGACCAGAGATAGGAAATGCACTAAATACTCTAAAAGCAGACTGGAAGAACAGTAGGTTTAAACTTACAAAAGATGAACTATTACAAAGGATTAAGAAATGAGAGCTTTTGAGTTTTTAACAGAAGCAGTATTAACAGAAGCAGTAGGTAGAGAGTTTAATCACTTAGAAGACCTAGTGTTTACCAATCCTAGTGACGGTGCCAAACGTGCAGTTGAAATCCTTAAAAGCATGGAACAGGACGCAAGTGATGTTGCAGTTAAATGGGACGGCAACCCAACAGTGTACTGGGGACGTGAGGATGACGGACAGTTTAGATTAGTTGGTAAAAACAATTGGGGTAAGGAAGAAGGCAAGTCCAACTCAGCAGATGAATTAGAAAAGTTTATTAACAGCAGAGGAAAGGGCGAAGACTGGAGACCTAAGTTTGCAAAAGATATGGCTAGCCTATGGCCAATATTTGAAGCAGCAACACCACCAGACTTTAGAGGTTACATGTATGGAGACTTACTATACCATCCAGGCAAACCATATCAAGGTAGTGACGGCTCAATTAGTTTTACTCCTAATCAAACTACTTACAATGTTAAAGCACAAAGCGACATTGGACGTAAAATAGGCAAAAGTAAAGTTGGTGTTGCAGCACACTCTGCATACGAATACTTTGGCGATAAGTCAGGAACACCAATAGAAGATGTAAAACAATTTAATGGTACAACAGATCTTTTAGTGCTAGGACAACAGTACGTAAGCAAAGCACCACCAGTAAATGCAGATAACTTAGGTAACATAGAAAAGGTAGCAAATACAGAACAAGCAAACATTGCTAAGTTTTTTGAGAAGCGTCCTGGACTAAGTGATATCAGCGACATCATGTATACATTTGTTAATCAAATGAGTAGAGCTAAGAAACTAGATGACCTGAAAGTAGAAAGTTTCCTCAATTGGCTTCAAAATTCAAAGGTTTCCGCCAATAAACAGCAAAAGATTATAAGTATTATAGACAGTAGTAAGCAAACTGCTTCAAATATCTTTTATTTGATTACAGAGCTTATGAAAGCCAAGAATGAAGTAATTGCAGAGCTTGATAAAGCAGAAGGCGATGTAGTTGCTACAACAGGCGGCAAGCCCGGAGGCGAAGGCTTTGTTAAGACTAGAGACAAAGTCAAGTTAGTTCCACGTGATAGATGGACGCCTTTTAGAGCAGATTAAGCGTTTTTAGTCAAAAATCCACCCAAAACCCATAAGTTTTTACCCAAAAGATAAATAAGAGTGTAAGAAAAAAGCCGGCCTCGGAGAGAGGTCATTAATAATCGAGGAGATAATATTATGGCAGATCTATCAAATGGAAGCTCAGTATTCCAAACTTATAACAACGCCGGAACAGGTGTTGCAGAACTAGGTGATAACAAATTACCAGCAAACGGTGATACTAACGGTATTGCAGGTTTAACTAGAGTTATCAAATTAGCTAAATCATCTATTACAGATGCAGAAATCCAAGCAGCTTTAGACTACATCCAAGCTGGTGACGTTTCAGGAACTAACGACGCAAACACAGTTGTTGGTTTAGACAAAAACACTAACGATGCATTCGTAGTTGTACAAGGAACAGGCGTAATGACTGCTGGTTCTAACTATGGTGTTGGTTCAACTGGTGTTACTATGTCAATTGAAGCTACAATCCCAGGAATTTCTGGCTAATAGTTTTTAAACTAATAGAAAGGGTGTCAGTTCGCTGGCACCCTTTTTTTATGGCTACTAAATATGAGTAATGATCAGATACAAATTAGAAACCACCGTAGACATTACTCAGACCAATCCAGACAGGGCTGATACTGACTCGAGAAGGCATGCTCAACAATCCAACTTTAATGCGCTGATACAGGGCATTGAACTTAGAGCACTTGTTACTTGGGACGAGGAGCCTGTGATGGTAGAGTACAAAGATATTGATACCAAATGGTACTGGTCATTTTTTGTAGAAAGAGAAGACGTGTTTTTAAAAGATGACGACCCAGTAGGATTACTTAAAGATGACTTGAAAGGTATACCTATTATAGGTAACTTGAATAACAATGTTAACTTTAAAAAGAATTGTTTTATAACTACAGGGCCTGATTGTAATATATGGCTTAGTGCTGCCAATAAAGTATAGACTGAATCCTCAGCCAACTAGCGAGTAAATAATAGTATGAAAGATCACCATTGGAATATAATAATGTTTGGAACGAGCTTCTTTATGTTTGTGGGCTTTCTTCTGGCACTTTTAGGCGTATATGAAGAACTAGATCATTTTGCATATATAGGCATAGTTATAATGTCATCAGTATGCTTTACGTGGTGGGTATGGGTCATGCTTGTAATAAAAAATATGATCATGCAAACTACTAAAGCAGAAGCAGGTTTAGGCGAAGTAAAAGAAGAATTAGGGCTAATAAAAAAGATGATTAGAGCCCTAACTTCTAGAGGAAAATGATAAATACTTTTGTTGAAAGTAAAAGGCAAACACTAAAAGCATAGGACAGATAACAAGGCACATTCAAAAGGCAATACCTAGAGAGTTAATTAAAGATTAACGGTATTCGGAGAGAATGTTAAATGGCAACTAGCCTAGAAAAGAAGAACTTAGAAGCGCATGTTGACTTGTGTCAGGAAAGATACGAGGCACTAGAGAATCGCATCGGTAACTTAGAAACCAAAGTAGAACATATCCATAAGGATATTACGGACGGCCAAAAGTCCCTTACCAAAGTAATCATTGGAACAGCAGGTACAATAATTGCAGCAGTATTATCAGTTGTTGTTACTATTATGCTCAAGATGTAACCCACCAAACTAATTAAGTTGTAAATACAGAGGACGAAAGGTCCTTTTTTTTATGACTAATATTTCTAAACGTTTTGAACAGCTAGTAACTAAAACTTACAAGCAGTTTCTTGACCAAGGAACCATACTGCCCTCCAAGTCAGATAAGGGTATTCACGTTGGTGATGTACTAATACAGTCAGATGGTCCATATAAGAATATACTGAAAAGAGATAAATTAATATATGAGAACATAAGTTTGAATGCAGTAGCAATACGTATAGCAAACTTGTTAGCATGGAACAAGGATAAAGCATTACAAGACAAGTTATTTGCAGCAGACTTGTATTACAGCCGTTTTTATACGGATAGTAATATATTTTTAGATAGATATCATAGGGCTTGTAACGCAAAAGACGAGCTAAAAGCTGAAATTATGTGGACTAGGTATGAAGATGCTAAATTTAGAGCAATAAATGCCAAGTCGGAAGCAGAGCATTTGGCCGCCTTTTGAATAAATACATATAACAACATTTGGGGATTGTAGACAATGAAACACAATGAATTATTTAGAACAAAGGCTGCTCAACTTAATGAGACGATGCACAAGACTTTTGGCAAAAAGCTGAATCTTGAAGCATTTGATATAGCGAAACTAGAAGATGCACGTAATAAGTTACGTACACAAATCCATGATGCAAAATCAAATTCAAAGTTTAATGAGGATTTGACTGATGACACATTGCAGACAGCACAATCCATGCTTGATGTTATCAATGCAGAGATTTTAGAACGTGAAGAAGCAGCAATTGATTCTTTAGAAGTTGCAGACGTGGCTCCCCAAGCTGAAGCAACCGAAGAAGCAGGAGATGAGATGAAAGTAAACGAAGGTGAGATCCAACAAGCAAGTGCAATTGTAACTGCTAAAACAATGGTAGACAGAGTTGGACGTTGGATTGAAGAACTTTCCGGAATGGAAAATGAAACACTTCTTCAACTCGGCGATTCAATTAGAGACGAAATGGGCCAAGAGCAATCAAAAGCATTTATTGAAGGCGCAGCCCCTGCAATCCAACAAGCATTAGAAAATCTTAAGACAACACGTGAAACATTAGCAAGTTCTATTAGACAACTTACTGGTGAAGAAGCAGCAACAGGAATGTTAGGTGCTGAACCAGAAGAGGGTGGAGCAGATGATATGGCAGCACCAGCAGTAGATGCTGAAGCACCAGCTGAAGAGCCAACTGATGATTTTGCAACAGCAGAACCAGCAGCAGGCGGAATGGAAACAGCAGGCCGTGAAAAGCGTGAGTCAATTAACTACGAGTCAAACTTACTTAAGACATTAGCAGGATAATACTATGAAACTGTCTGAGTTCGTCAGAAATGATCAAGAACTTGACGAGTTGGTACCTGCACTCGCAAGAGGTGCCGCTGCCTTAGGTAGAGGTGCTGCTAAAGTAGCACGTGGTACTACAAACGCAGTTGGTACAGCAGCAACTATGATGGGCGAACCTGAAGTTGGTAAAGCATTCAAACAAGACTCTACAGGTGCAGTAGCAAACGCTCTAGCAAAACAAGAAAAAGATCCCGCAACACAAGCAGCAGAAAGAAAAGAACTTGCAGACAAAATTCAAGAGCTCGAAGCACAGATTAGAGAACTTAGAAAAGCACAGCAAGAGGTGTAACTATGAGGTTCTTTGAATTCACAGGAACAGATGAAACTATTGACAAGTACGTAATCTTGTTAAAGAACATTATTGGTCGTGCTGAAATGAAAAAGTCTCCAGCTAAAATGAATTGGGCTGCACTTTCAAACTTAGCATTAAAAAACAAAATTCAACTTGCAGCAGATTACGAAACATTCAAAGCAATTTACGATAGCAGTCCTGCAATCCAAAGTCTTGTGAAAAACTTCAATGCTGATGGTATTGAACTAGATGTGCCAGGTGCACCAGACGCTGATCCAAAATCTCCACAGAGCGATCAAAGCAGCCAAGATGCTGTTGATCAAACAGCAGCAAGTGCAGCGCCACAGCAATTATCCCAAGAAACATAATCCACACTTGACAAAATAACAGAAAGGTAGTACTATATACAGTATGACTGATGCAACCGTAGAGATTACACCACCACCATTTGTTGAACGATTTGAGTATAAGTCACTTAAACAAATTAACGATCCTGCAACACGTAAGCGTGTATACCTAACCCCAGATGATGAGAAGTTACCAAGTGTAACAACTATCCTTAGCTCAACTAAGGACATGACACATCTTATTGAATGGCGTAAAAGGGTAGGCGAAGAAAACGCAAAACGAATTACAACTGAAGCAGCCGGTGTTGGTACTGCAATGCACAATAACCTAGAAAGGTTTGTTGTGGGCGAAAAGCGACAGCCAGGTAATAATCCTGTGCATGTACAAGCAAACAAAATGGCTGATGTTATTATTGAGAACGGTCTAAAACATGTAGATGAGATTTGGTCAATAGAACAAGCATTATACTTTCCAGGTTTGTATTCAGGCACAACTGACCTGTGTGGTGTGTACAAAGGCAATCCTGCTATTATGGACCACAAGCAAACTAATAAACCTAAGAAAGCAGAGTGGGTTGAAGATTACTACCTACAGTTAGTAGCATACGCTATGGCACACAACGAAGTGTACGGTACTGACATCAAGGAAGGACATATCTTTATGTGTAGTCGAGACTTACAATATCAACAGTTTGATCTTACTCCAGATAACTGGAATGAGTATCAAGATAAATGGCTATCTAAAGTAGAAGAATATTACGCACTAAAAGGATAGTACATGGAGCGTTTGATCCTCCCTTATCAGGCTAATTTTTTTGATCCTGGACAACATAATCTAAATGTTGTGACTGGTTTTTTAGATCAGAATAATAAACTTACTCCAGAAAACTATCATAGTAAATTTCAGAGTTCACTTGCTCCATTGTATGTGTTTCTTTTAAGAGACAAGTATGGTCCAAAGCAAATGAAGTTTTTAGAAAAACTAATTAATCTCAGAAGAAGAAGACATCTTAAAACTTGTATAGTATATGACTTCTCATATGAGAATGGCATTACATCTGATATCTGGCAATCCTTAGAGTTCACTAAGAAACTTCCTTCTTTGATATTGCTAAACACTTCAGCACAAGAACTAAGAGAACTTGAGTATCAATCTTATCCTATAGAGTATATAGACTTCTTTGCTCTATCAGCAGTTGAGCGAGAGCGTTTAGGAACTCCTGTATGTAAAACTCCTGTTAGCGAACGTAAGCCTAATATAAACTTGCTACTAGGTAGAGTATACAAAAATAATAGAGATAAAGCAATAAGAAAATTGTACGGTAGAAATTTACTTAACAAAGAAACAACAGGATTGATAGGCAGATTAAATCAACTCAGTGAAAAAACTTTACGCAAGTGTCCAACTATCAAAGAGTACTGGGGTTCTGTAGATGGTGTTCCTATTCCGCCTGAAACCCGCGATAGCTCGCAAGGATATTCTACAAACTGTAGCGTGTATGAAAACTCTCAAGTAAGTTACATTTGTGAAACATGGGAACACAAAGATTATAAAGCAAATACATTTATTACTGAAAAAACATATAGGGCTATACTAAACAAAAGCCCGTTTGTTATACAAGGTGAAAAAGGAACACTGGATAGTCTACGTTCAAAAGGATTTAAAACATTTGACAATTTTATTAAAGAAGATTACGAAAACGATGTAGATGCTACGATTGATGCAGCAGAGCGTTTATTAACGCTTATACCGCAGTATAAAGACGAAATACAGCACATTGTAGACCGTAACTATGCAGTATTACAGAAACTACATAGGCGGCAGATAACTAAATTGAATCAAGCATTTGAAGGCTTGAGTAGTGATTGACATAAATACTAATAACAATTTCAGGAGCAAATAAGTGGCTGTAGTTCAGATATCAAAAATTCAGATCAGAAGAGGTAAAAAGAACTCTTCTAGTGGTGTACCCCAACTAAGTTCAGCAGAATTAGCATGGGCAGTAGATACACAGGAACTGTATATTGGTAACGGATCAACTACTGAAGGTGCTCCATATGTTGGTAATACAAAAGTATTAACCGAACATGATAACATTTTAGAACTAGCATCTAGTTACAAATTTGCATCTGATAATCCTTCTATTACACAAAGTCAATCACGTACACTCTTAGGTAAGATTGATGAGATGGAAGTTAGTGTTGCAGACTTTGGAGCAGTAGGTGACGGCTCAACAGATAATGTTACAGCATTTGAAAATGCTTTTACACAATTATTTAGAAATGCAGACCCTGACTTTAAAAAAGTATTAACTGTACCTAATGGTGAATATCTATTTACTAGTGAACTTGATATTCCTAGTAACGCAATCATTAGAGGTGAAACAGCAGGCGGCGCAATACTAAAATTAGACACAAGAAATATACAGCTCATTAGTTCACAAGGAACTTCACTTGCATCGTTTACAAGTAGCGACAGACCAACGAACATACATATTAGTAACCTTACTATTAAACGTTCGTCAGGCGCACTTGTTCTTACAGGTGCTAAAGGTATAGAGCTAGACGGAATTATATTCGATGGAGAATATAGCTTAGGTGCACCAGTCACAAACTATGCTACAGAGAGTGCATCAATAATATGGAACAACGACTTAGCAGGTCTTAAAGTAGACGATGTTAAAATAAAAAATTGTAAGTTCAAAAATAACTCCATCAGTATAAAGTGCAACCAAACAGTAAACACAGCAACTAAAGTTGAAATCACTAACAGTGACTTTAATGTTAATGACACATCAATTTACATTGCCGGAGTAACAGGGCAAGGTAACAATTGGATCATTAATGATTGTAACTTTACTGAGATTGCCAAACAAGCATTCAATGCAAACTATGGATACGGTACAAAAATTAGTAGATGTGATTTTGTAAGTTGTGGTAACAACACAGGATCATCTGCAAATCCAACTTCAACTATTGTTGAGTTTGGTGAAAGTAGAAACAACGTAGTCCGTGAGTGTACGAGTGATAGACAACAAGACGCAGGTGTTGTGAACACAGAAACTGTAGCAGCCATTGCAGAAGTGCAAGGTAGTGACTTTACTAGTTTTACTGACAAGAACTATTCAGAGATTTATACAACTGACAGTTTTAGACCTGTTGCAGTGTTTTCAGCACTTAACGCATTTATGAAAGTCAACTACACACTAAGACTTGCAAACCATGTTCGTAGGGGTTCAGTTCACATTACGATCGGTGATGATATCTCTAAGTTATCAATTTCAGATAATTACGAATACTCCGACACAAGCACAGCATCAACAGGTGGTGTACTTATGACGGGTTTTGAATTTTCCGCTGCTCTGCGTGACAACGACACAGATAGCGGAACCGACACTATCGTACTGTCTTACAAGAACCCAATTGCTACAGGCGCTACAGGGTCTCTGTCGTTCGACATTCAGTACGGAGTTTAGTTAGAAATGGCTAAGAAAAATAAATTTTTTTCTTGTCCAACGAAGCATCTGACTGTACAATTAAACAAATACTATAGAAAGTCCACTGGTATTAAATTTAGCCACTAAGATCCTACATTTGTAGGGACTAAAACTAAATACCTCTGTACACAAAATAAACGAGAGAAACATGAGCAAAGATATATACATTACAAAGAGAAACGGTACCAAAGAGCTTTTAGATTTAGATAAAATGCACTTTGTTGTCGAAGAAGCATGTGATGGTCTTGCCGGCGTTAGTAGTTCACAGATCGAGATGAACGCTGACTTACAGTTTTACGACGGCATGTCATCCGATGAAATCCAAGAAATTTTAATTAAGAGCGCAAACGATCTTATTTCGTTAGAAAATCCTAACTATCAATATGCGGCAGCAAGGTTGTTGTTGTATGGACTACATAAAAAAGTATACACAAAGTATGAACATGATTCTCTCTCTACAATAATTGATAGAAATATTGAGCGTGGTGTATACGACTCTGCTATTAAAGAAAAGTATACCGATACAGAATTAAAGAAAATGAACACATGGTTAAAGCATGACCGTAATGAAGATTTTACTTATGCAGGTCTTCGTCAAGTTGTGGATAAGTATTTGTGTCAGGATAGAAGTAATGGCGACATATACGAAACTCCGCAGTTCATGTACATGATGATTGCGGCAACGTTGTTTGCAAACTATCCTAAAGAAACAAGACTGAGCTATGTAAAGAAATATTATGACGCGACCTCCCTTTTTAAAATCAATATCCCAACCCCAGTCATGGCGGGAGTTCGTACTCCAATCCGCCAGTTTGCTAGTTGTGTATTGGTTGATGTTGACGATACTTTGCCTAGTATTTTTAGTAGCAATACCGCTATTGGTTATTATATTGCTCAGCGAGCAGGTATTGGTATTAACTCGGGTCGTACGAGAGCGATTAATTCAAAGATCAGGGGCGGAGAAGTAGCACACACAGGTGTTATCCCATTTCTAAAAGTATATGAATCAACAGTAAGAAGTTGTACACAAAACGGTGTACGTGGTGGTAGTGCAACTACCCATTTCCCTATATGGCATTATGAGATTGATGACATCCTTGTATTAAAAAATAACAAAGGTACTGAAGACAATCGTGTACGTAGACTAGATTATTCAATCCAGATCAACAAATTATTTTATGAAAGGTTATTGGCCGGTCAAGACATTACTCTTTTCTCGCCACATGAAGTACCAGAAGTATATGATGCTTTCTATTCAGGAGATAATGATTTATTCAAAGACCTTTATGAAAAGGCAGAGCGTAAAACATCTATTAGAAAGAAAACAGTAAGTGCAAAAGAGTTGTTTGGTAACATGCTAAAAGAACGTGCAGAAACAGGACGTATCTATATTATGAATGTTGACCATAGTAACTCACACAGTTCATTTAAAGAGCCAGTTTACATGAGTAACTTGTGTCAGGAGATTACACTTCCAACTAAACCTATTCAGCATATTGATGATGACAATGGTGAGATTGCGTTATGTATCCTTTCTGCAATTAATGTAGGTTTGATTAACAAACTAGAAGAACTTGAGCCGTTATGTGATCTTGCTGTTAGAGCATTAGAAGAAATTATTGACTATCAAGGTTACCCTGTTAAGGCAGCAGAAATTAGCACAAAAGCAAGACGTAGTTTAGGTATTGGTTACATTGGACTTGCACACTATCTTGCTAAGAATAAAGTTAAGTATGATGATCCACAAGCATGGAAACTTGTACACGAACTTACAGAAGCATTCCAGTACTACTTACTGGCTGCAAGTAATGAACTTGCACAAGAACGTGGACCTTGTGAATACTTCGATCGTACTAAATATGCTGATGGTATCTTACCGATTGATACATACAAAAAAGACATTGATGGAGTTGTAAAAACAAAACTACAATATGATTGGACTGATCTTCGCAAGGACATCAAAAAGTACGGTTTACGGCACAGCACATTGTCCGCACAGATGCCTTCAGAGAGCAGTTCCGTTGTGTCGAATGCCACAAACGGTATTGAGCCACCTAGAGGATACCTGTCCGTTAAGAAGTCCAAGAAAGGGCCTCTTAAACAGGTTGTTCCGCAGTATAGTCAATTAAAGAACTTCTATACTTTATTATGGGACATGCCAAGTAACGATGGCTATATTAATGTTGTTGCAGTAATGCAAAAGTTCTTTGATCAATCCATTAGTGGTAATTGGTCATATAACCCTACGCAATTTGAGAACAATGAAGTTCCATTGAGCGTAATGATGAAGGACATGTTGACAACTTATAAGTTAGGTTGGAAAACAAGTTATTATCAAAACACATACGACTTCAAAGGTGACGATGAAGTTGAAGAACCAAAAGTTGAAATGAATGGACATTCGCACATGAATGGTGATCTACAACCTGTAGAAGAACTTGAAGGTGAAGAATGCGAAGCGTGTAATATCTAGAGGAAACAGACACAGTGACAAAAACAGTTTTTAATCGTAATAAAGTAGACTTCACAAAACAGTATATGTTCTTTGGTGAAGATCAAAATACACAACGCTATGACGTATTCCGTTACCCGGAGTACGACAAACTTAACCAGACCATGCTTGGTTATTTTTGGAGACCTGAAGAAGTTTCCTTACAAAAAGATAGAGGCGACTATGCAGAATTTACAGATGCACAGAAGCACATCTTTACTTCAAACTTAAAATATCAAACACTTCTTGATAGTGTGCAAGGACGTGGACCTTGTTTAAACTTTTTACCTTACTGTTCTAATCCAGAATTAGAATCATGTATTGTATGTTGGGACTTTCAAGAAACTATTCATAGTCGTTCTTATACACACATTGTAAAAAATGTTTATGCAGATCCTGCAGAAGTTTTTGATACTATCTTAGATGACAAAGAAATTATTGCAAGAGCAGAAAGTGTATCTCGTGAGTATGATAAGTTTTACGATATGGCAGTAAACTTCTTTCACAAAGGTAAAGGTTCTGAATACGAAGTTAAGAAACAATTGTACAAAGCAATGATGGTAGTAAATATCTTAGAAGGTTTACGTTTTTATGTTTCATTTGCATGTACATTTGCATTTGGCGAGCTAAAGAAAATGGAAGGGTCTGCAAAGATTATTTCTCTTATTGCTCGTGATGAAGCAACACACTTAAACTTATCTACACACATTCTAAAGCATTGGGCAAAAGGAGACGATGATCCAGACTTTGTTAAAATTGCAGAAGAGTGTAAAGAAGAATCATATGAGATGTGGAAAACTTGTGTTGAAGAAGAAAAGCGTTGGGCAGATTACTTGTTTGAAAAAGGTTCTATTGTAGGACTTAATGCAAACTTGTTACATGCATACGTAGAGTTTATTGCTAACAAGAGACTTAAAGCATTAGGACTTGAACCAATTTATGATCGTCCTTTAACAACAAATCCTTTACCTTGGACACAACACTGGCTATCTAGCTCAGGACTACAAGTTGCACCACAAGAAACTGAAATCGAAAGTTATATTATTGGCGGCGTTAAGCAAGATGTTGATGAGAAGACCTTCGAAGGTTTCCAACTTTAGATAAGTAATAGTATGTTCAGAGTGCAGTTTAAAAGACATTCCCCACTAGAAGCATGGACTACATATGGTTCATACGGGTCTGAAGCTACGGCTATCAATGCTGCAATATCCAAGAAGAACGCTGGTGCTATCATGGTAAAGGTAATTAATAAGAAGAAAGAAACTATTTACGTAGGATAAAACATGATAGAAATATACGGAAAACCCGCTTGTCCGTTCTGTGATAGAGCAAAACAATTTTGTGAATCAAACAAATTTGAATTTGTCTACAAACAATTAGACGAAGACTTTACTCGTGAACAACTCTTTGAAAAGTTCCCGACAGCACGTACATTCCCACAAATAACTGTTCGTGGCGAAAAGATTGGTGGATACAACGAATTAATCAAATACGTTGAAGATACTGGTTATAACGGCACTGGACACTCATTAGGATAAAAATATGTTAATTGAAACACCATATAAGGTAGGCGAAAATGTCTCCTTTAAACTTGCGTCAGGCGAAGAAATTGTAGGACGTTTAGAAGAAGAAAACGAAACACATTATATATTGCACAAGCCAATGGTTCTTATTGCACAGCAAAAAGGATTAGGACTTGCACCATTTATGTTTAGTGTATCGCCAGACGGTAAGTTCTTGCTTAAAGCAAGTTCAGTAAGTTGTGTCGCTAAGACAGAAGAAAACATCAGCAAACAATATACTCAAACGACTACCGGCATCGCTCTTCAGTAGTATAGGTAAATACCTGTATGCCAGAAGTAGTAAGAACAAACGTAGACAAGCACAAAGGACACTCAAGTCCTACACCGAACCCTTTTCATCAAACAGTGTATGTAGATGGTTCGCCGAATGTGTTTACCAACAACGAGAAAACAGTTAGAATAGATGATAAGACTGAATGCGGTGATCCAGCAGACGCAGGATCTCCTAATGTGTTCGCGAACAACATCAAAGTTCATCGCAAAGGCGATGCAACAAGAGGACATGATTCTTGGGTAGCCAATAACGCAGAAACAGGTTCTTCTAATGTTTGGGCTAACGAAGGATATGTACCACCTATTATACTTTCGCCAGCACAGGCAGCAGCAATTAATGCAGTTATACAAGAAGCAATTGAAAATCCACCAGACGTAGGTGCAACAGGCGGTGGACAAGCCAACGGCACTATTGCAGAGAATCAAGTTCCAGTAAAGTATGAAGGTGCTCCAGCAGCAGGAGTTGATGACCTTGGAACAACAACACCACTAGTTGATGCAAGTGCTGCCAATTCAACAGCAGCAGCAGATGGTATACCAGGTTTCTTAACACAACTACTAGACGAAGCAGCAGCAAATAAATGGGACGAAACTGTTGATCCTAGTAATGGAAACATTATAGGTATATGGAAAGAACTAGGATTCCCAGACACATCATATTGGAAGACTGACCAAACACCTTGGTGTGCAGGATTTTGTAATTGGGTACTAAAAAGAACTGGCTATCAGTATATGCAAAGTGCTAGAGCATACGACTTTAGAGATAAAACAAGTGTATATGGTGGTGTTCCTGTTCCGATATCAGACGGACAACCAGGTGACATCGTAGTTTGGAACTATAGTCATGTTAACTTTATATACACTTCACCGTCGCCGGGTGTGTATACTTTCGTAGGCGGCAACCAAAGTGACAAAGCAAGTCAAACAAACAACAACCCGTCAGGTGGATCAATCACACACAGTTGGAGAGGGGGTTGGCAAGCAACCAATGGAAGGATATCGGGTATATTCCGACCAGTCAGATCCTAGTTGACAAAAAATACAATATACTATATAATATAACAAGGTGGTACATTAATGAATCAAATAAAAAGATATATGTACATGGGTATTGGTTTCCTTTGCGTAGGTTTAGCCTACATTGGAATCATTACTCCAGGTATTCCATTCAGCATTTTTTTAGTAATTGCTGCATGGGCATTTGCAAAGAGCTCTCCAAAAATGGAAGCGTGGTTATATAACCACCCGTGGTTTGGTAAGTTCCTTACAAATTGGAACAAAAAACGTGTTTTCCCTACCAAGGGTAAATACCTAATGATATTGGTAATGGCATCAACTATTATCTTTACATGGTTTGCTACAGAGAATCTGAAAGCAATTATGTGGAGTGGTGGTGCAATGGTGCTAGTGGCAATTTGGGCTTGGAGATATCCTGGCTCAGAAGAGGAACACGCTCGACGTGTTAAAGAAGGAAAGCGAGTAGCTTGGTTAAAGTAATATGAAGTGTGAACAAGGCGATCTAGCAAAAATCATTCATTCTGTTCAACCAGAAAATGTTGGCAAGATTGTTCTTGTGAAAGAATACATTGGAAAGTACAAGCAAAACGATACTTTTGATTTTAGAGGTGTTGTTTGCATGTGTCCTGTGACAGATCATTACTGGTGGATTGAAGCAACTGGATTGAAAAATCAGTTTGGAGATTCACCTAAAGCATACATAGCGGACTCATGGTTGGAACCAATCCGACCAGAAACAGGCAAGAAGTCGGCTACCCATGTCGTGAAAGACAAAGAAGTAGAAAGACAGGCGGCATAATAATAACTAAGGAAATAAAATGGCAACAGGAAAAGTAAAATGGTTTAATGCAGACAAAGGTTTTGGATTCATTACTCCAGACGACGGCGGAAAAGATGTATTCGCTCATTTCTCAGCTATTTCAACTGAAGGCTACAAGACTCTACAAGAGAATCAAGTAGTAACATACGAAATGGCAGAAGGACCAAAAGGTCCACAAGCATCTAATATTCAACCTCAGTAGAATATTTTTAGAAAATAGGTCCTTCGGGGCCTATTTTTTTGACTATTAGTTCATAGTTACAGTCTATTAGACAATAATCTTTTTACGTGTTAAATTATTTTAAATACATCGTAAGGAGAACTAGATGCCACCACGTAATCACGTTAACTGGTTAAAGAAACCAGTAGTAGAATCAATTAGTAGCACAGCCTACAACAATCCAAAAATATTTGCACAAGAGCAAGAACAGATCTTTAAGAAGGTATGGGTACCTATGTGTCATATAAGTGAAATGTATGAACTTGGTAACTTTAGAACAACACAGATAGCAGGTGTGAATGTTATTGCGTACAACACAGGCGATAGTGTTCGAGCATATCGAAACTACGGAATTAATCAACCAAGCGGCACACTTGCCGCACCAATAGTAACAGTTGAACCACAACTACATTGTGAAGTAAAGCATGGTGGTATGGTATGGGTAACACTTAATCCTAATCCTACACAGAGTGTAGAAGAATGGACAGCAGGTGCATTTGATTGTATCGCTGATGCTATTGACACAGAAGAGATGGAAGTATTTCATTACCACAAAGCAATTATAGATACAAACTATAAACTGTGGCATGATACAAACAGTGAATTCTATCATGATTTCATGCACTACTTCAATAGAGTAAGTGGATTCAATGACGAATACTTTGCACGTAAGAACATACCTTTTGATAACGGACATGTTAATGTAAGTTCGTTCACTGTTAACTATGAAGAGTACGAAGGCTTTGAAGATAGAGGAGAACTTAGTTTTCCTAACTTGCCTCCTAACCAATGGTATATGGTTGACCTATTTCCTGGATTTAACTTTAACCTACGAGGCAGTGCTTACCGTTCGGATAGTGTAACGCCATTAAGTTGTAATCAAGTTCTTATAGAGTTTAGAGGTTACGGCCTACGCAAAGATACTAAAGAAGAAAGACTTACACGTATCAAACATCACAACAGCATATGGGGACCTTTTGGACGTAATCTACACGAAGACCTAATTGGTGTAGCAGGACAAGGTACAACCATGCGTGAAGGTACAGAAGCAAGACGCATACTACATGGTAGACACGAGAATGGAACTATACATGATGAAGTTGGTATGCGCCATTACTACAGCGAATGGGGCAAGTACTTAGATGTTGACCCGTATCAGTAAACGTTGGTTTAAACTTTTAGATTGGGTATCAAGAGATGCCGGACCCAAACACATGGGTAGAAAATAATTTTCAAAAAACGGTTGACAAACCAATAATATGGTAGTATAAATATAACTGTAACGTTGAAGCCAATCAACGACATATCGGACTCGGGGGCAGTACCCGACGCCTCCACCATAAGCACATTATTCTAATAGTTGGTAATGTTCTTATGATGGGGGCGAACTAGGATCGACGAGTGTATTAGAGAACGTGGAGTTACCGGTAGGCGATGACCGTAAATCAAGCAAAACTATAGACGCAAACGAAAACTTTGCTCTTGCTGCCTAGTTACTAGGTGACGGGGTTGGCAACTTACCTGGCAACAGAAAAGTTGCACCTTTATTGACAAAGGGTGAATGGTGTAGTGGTAACACGCCGGTCTCCAAAACCGTAGATTGAGGTTCGATTCCTTGTTCGCCTGCCAATAAATTTTATAAATAATGACATGAATAAAGAAGAATACGACGAAATAGTAAAAAGAATCAATACCCTTATTGATAATCAGGTTCAGCCAGCAGTAGAACAGCACGGAGGCTTTATTAAATTTGAAGACTTTGATCAGTCAACAGGCCGTGTAAGTGTTTTACTACAAGGATCATGTTCTGGTTGTGCAAGTAGCACAGTAACACTCAAGATGGGTGTAGAGAACATGTTGAAACATTACATTCCAGAAGTAACAGGTGTAGACGGAATGGATGACCCCAACTTTAATAATCCATATTATTAAAAATGCACTCAGATCTAGCACATCATCTGCTTAATTGCAGTAAATAACATCATACGAATTGTAATACCATTATAACTAAAAGGAACTAA
>Ga0163109_10000653_pt1 | contig 27785 bp, 27 predicted proteins | sample CRUFie1St13metaG_FD_108704 | JGI IMG/M metagenome (GOLD analysis project Ga0163109, IMG submission 108704) | Marine microbial communities from the Costa Rica Dome - CRUD Field 142mm St13 metaG | ecosystem: Environmental > Aquatic > Marine > Oceanic > Photic zone | place: Costa Rica: the Eastern...
CAGGAGGCGCGATATTTGCATCGGCAGGTGCTGGAGGTAATGTTGATGATATTGCCTCCCTCTCAACGGAGCTAACCAATACATTAGCTATGGAGATGGCATCCCATGCCGAAGGTGTTGGGCTATCCGCTGAAATCGTAGTTGCAGCTACTATCATAGGAGCAGTTGAGGGCGCTGTTGCAGCAGCAACCTTAGCGGGATTGGATGCCGATGCAATCGATCGGATAAGAACTGCAGCAGGTAACATCAATGAACCCGTCGAGGATTTACTCGGGAACCTCTCCCTTGATACTATTTTGGGAAATATCGATCCTGCATCACTTATTGCAGAGGTCACTGACACGGGGTTAAGCGATGGTGACATTTCTGCGTTGAACGGAACCATGACCACCCAGACTTTTGATGTATTTATTTTAGACAGGGACGGGGATGGTCTAGCAGATGCTACCGAAGAGGCTATTGGAACTGACCCTGATAACCCCGACTCGGATGGTGATCTCTTGAATGATGGAGTAGAACACCATTTATTTGCGAGTAACCCCTTAGGTCCAGACTCGGACGGAGACGGTGTATCTGATTCTGTAGAAGTAGGTATTGGCACCGACCCTATTATTGCCGAAGTATTCCAAGCTGATATTGACGGAGATGCCATTCCAGACAACTGGGAAGCACAATTAGGCACCGATCCAGAGAAAAGAGATACCGACGGTGACGGTTGGTGGGATGGATTCGAAGTTGGAGTTGGTTCCAATCCACTTGTTAAGGATATCCAGATTGCGGAGACTGGATTTACAGTATCCCCTATTAGTCCAGGGGATCCTCATGCATGGTTTTTTCTTGGTAACTTCCCTGAGTGAATTAATTATGTCGAGCTCTTGAGACTCTATTTTGGAGTAGCAGGAAATCTTGTTCAATAGCTTGCAACCAAGGATCTCCAGCACCTAAGGACTGACGACTTATTGGAAGGGCTTGTGACAAACACAAAAAAGCCTTTTTAAAACTACCCATTTGTTCGTAAGTAAGGCTTAAATTATATAGGGAGGAAGCAACATTTAGATGCCCGTAGCCTTGCCGTTTCCTGCGGAGAGCCAATACTGCTTCTTGAAGCTCAATAGCTTTATCAAATTCCATCATTGAACAATAGATTTTACCAAGAGTCTCTTTTGATCTCAATACGTCAACATGCTCATCACCTAATCTGGAAACTTGAATATCAAGAATTTCAAGTAAGAGTGGTTCAGCCTCGACATTTTTACCTTCCATGATGTATAGCGCAACTAGTTCCTCAATAGCATACAAGAGAACGCTGGATTCTTCCGAGAGTAATGAGGTTGCTTGAGTATAAGCCTTCTCAAGGATCGTTGTAGCAAGGTCTAAACGCCCAGACAATCGGTAGAAGCTGCCTAAATGAACTAAGCTGTTAACTATATCTGGATCGGCAGAAGGAAGGTTATTTTGCCGAATTTCCAAGATGTCCTTGTAAATAGATTCAGTCTTGGCCAAATCTCCAAGTACCCACAGCACAGAAGCAAGATTAATATTTGATACAAGGGTATCCTTGTGAGATTCTCCTAATAACTTAGCACGATAGTTATAAACCCTCTCAAAGCAATCGTGAGCAGCAGAGAAGTCACCAAGAGCCTTTTCTGTCCAACCTAAGTTGTTTAGAGAAGTTAGAGTTAAAGCGTCCCGAACACCCAGTTCTTCCTCACCCAATTCAAAGGATTCACGAAAAATTTCTGACGCCTTATCAAATTCACCACGGTCAGCATAGTACCAGCCTAGCTGATGAGCACTTTCTAATTTCTTTCGTACCTGCCGGTTCTGAAGTTCTTCTCGGCTTGGATACCAAGTAATTGCAATAGTCAAAAACAACAGACTAATTGCACAACCGTACATCAGAAGGAGTTTCTTTTGGGAACTCATTGATAAGATGAATCTTGGAATAAATTCCTGCAAGTTACAGCATTCAAAAAGTACTTGGCCACTACGTTGAGGCGATACTCTTTAATAGATAGCGTCGCCGAACATCCAACCAGATAGACCAACTCTGACGGTCGAGAATTAACTTAGCTTGTTCAATTTCCTGACGACGATGTTCAAGGTTCTCGTTAGCTATTCGCGCAATATCATCAAGGTTGTAGACAAATACGTTATAAAGCGAATCTACCTCGGGCGCTACATCTCGTGGAACAGCTAAGTCGATAAGGAAAAGCGGGCGCCCACGGCGTGAAGAGAGGTTTCCAGAAATACATTCTCGATTAAGTATTATCTCTTTCGAAGCAGTAGATGAGATTACAATATCGAATTTAGAGAGATGCGATAGAAAGTCGCTGTAACCAAGTACGGCTCCACCAAAATTACTGGCTAAGGCTAGAGCATTTTCTTGCGAGCGACTAGTAACGGTAATATCAGCTGCACCACGACTCAAAAGCGCTTGAGCAGTTAGCTCAGCAACTTCCCCTGAACCAATCAAAAGCACACGGCTTCGACTGAGCTTTCCAAAAATCCTCTCTGCTAAATCGACACAAACATTACCAACACTTACATTGCCTTTGGAGATACCAGTAGAGGTGCGTGCCTTTTTCGCCGCATGAAAACCTCGTTCAAATAATCGATTGAGTACCGGACCTGTCGAGCCAGAAGTTCGAGCAAGATCGTAAGCGCTTTTGACTTGATTCTGAATATCGGTCTCGCCAACCATCTGTGAATCCAGACCAGCCGTAACGCCAACAAAGTGCTGTAGCGTGGATAGGTTTGTATGGATGTAAGAATGCTTCTCGAATAACTCAGGATCGAAGTGATTCGCCTCACAAAAGTGACGTCCCACTCTAGTCAACGAATCCTTATTTTCAGCAAAACCGTAGACTTCCAATCGATTGCATGTAGAGAGAACCATTGACTCTAGTAAACCATTCATCGACTGAAGATTTCGTAAAGCCTTGGGCAAATCTCCGTTTTTTAATGCAAATGATTCACGGACCTCCAATGGAGCCTTGTGGTGGGAAAGCCCCATAACAAATAAGGACTGTAAGGCTTCACTCACAAGCCTTGAACCTCCAGTGATTGAGGAAATATAGCTTCAGTATCCTTCTTTCCGCTGACTGTACTCATGGAGACCATGGCTAAGAAGAACGCCCAAAGACAAGCGATGGCAAATTTACGGGCAAAAATTCGGTGCGTAAGATGAAGAAGCCAAAGACCTAGGTAGAGTAACCAGACTGCGATTGTTACAAAGAGTTTTGGAAAAGAGACATTGTTTAAGTCTTGGAACCAGTGGATAGAACCAACTAAAACAGAGCTAGTAAGGAACAGAACACCGGTAAGAAGTAATTTGTCAGCGGCCATCTCCAATTGACTGATTGACGGGAGGAAGTTCGTGAAAGCTGATGACTTTTTGGCACTAAGAGCAGAATGCTGGACAAGATACATAGCTGAAACAACCGTCAAAAGGGCGAAAACTCCGTAGCTAAATATGGCAACGGAGGCATGTAACTCAATCCAGGGGTTTTGAAATAGTTTCTGGTAACCAGGCTCTTTCCAATAATGAGGATCAAAGCCTTTGGGAAAAAGTGAGATGAAGCTTAACACTGCAGCAAGTCCTGAGGTAAACAGACCGAGAAGCTGAAGCTTGAAGATCAGTCGAATGATTAGATAGGTGAGGACGAACGACCATGCAATAAATTGGATTTGCTCCATACCGTTACCAAGTGGACATGCATGTGTAGCAAGTCCTCGGAGATATAAGCCACGACTCTGCAAAAAATACCCTAAAGCAAGAAGCGCCACTAAAAGAAAGGCGGGGGATCCTGAACCACGCCGGGCTTGCATAACACCGCTCAAACAGGTAACCAAGTAAAAAATGGCCGCGCACCAGAGCCAACTTCTAGGTTCGGAAAAATCCATAAATTAAAAATCAAATCCAAGAATTGATAAAACATCAACTTCGGCCATCAATCAAAAGCAAGTTGGGGTACTCGCACACCGCTGGAAATATTGGGGCTTTGGGAAAAAGGAGGTTAGGTAGTAAAACACATTTTGTAGCCATTAGAGTGGTGGTTGTTTAATATAATGTTATAACGTAGATCGCAAACTTTAAGACGAATCTAATAAGTTAAAGTTGGCTTCTTATAAAAGGCCAAGTAGAGGATCTTTTTTGTTTCCAGTGACTGTAAATACCATGGCCTCAACACATTCAACTCGTGCTTGCGGAAGTATGCCGTGACCTAGATTAAATATGTGACCTGGCCGATGACTGATAGCATCTAGTATTTGTCTTGTGGAAGCAGCACTAATTTCGGGGGTGGTGTTTAGGATGACAGGATCGAGATTACCCTGAATCGCTATTTCGGAGGGTATTTCTTGGGCAGTTTTACTAAGATCTACTGTCCAATCCAAACTGAGAGCATTCGCACCAGTAGAAATAAGTCCCTTCGAGTGATGAGCCATGCCCTTCGCAAAGAGAATTACTGGTACCCTACCCTTCAGTCCCTGTATGATTCTACGGATCCACTGGAGTGAAAGAAGTTCATAGTCACACCCTGGAGCAGCAGAACCCCATGAATCAAATATCTGGATAGCATCAACACCAGCTTCAATTTGTGTATGAAAATAGTCGATTGTGGCATTGGTGAGTATCTCCATCAACCTGTTGAACGTTGCACTATCTTCATGAACCAGAGACTTGATACGCTCAAAGTTTCCTGGGGATCCTCCTTCAACCATGTAGGTGGCCAGCGTCCATGGTGAACCTCCGAAACCAAGCAGAGCCTTTTCTGAGCCTAATTCTTGACGTAGAATCTTCAGAGCATCAGAAACGTACTTCAGACGAATACTAATTTCGGAACCATTAAGTTTATCCACATCAGCAGGTCCTTCGATGCGATCCTTGAAACCTATACCTCCCGCCTCCTTGAAGTGATATGGCTGTCCCAGAGCTTCTGGAATTACAAGAATATCTGAAAAAACAATAGCTGCATCAATGGGAAAGCGCCTAAGCGGTTGCAACGTAACCTCAACGGCCAACTCCGGCGTCTGAGCCATTTCTGTAAAAGAGTGCTTCTCCTTGAGCGCTCGATATTCAGGCAAATATCGCCCTGCCTGCCGCATGAACCAGATCGGAGGTCGGTCTAAGGGAAGGCAATCCATTGCCGCTAGGAATCTTTCTCTTGAATTCATGATTTAATGGCATCTGCCCAGTTACGAGGTTTTAAAAAGGTTTCATAAAGGCGTGCCTCCTCCGAACCAGATTCCGGGTGCCAGTCGTAGTCCCAACGCACTAATGGAGGAAGTGACATAAGTATGGATTCAGTCCGCCCGCCAGACTGCAGTCCAAAAAGCGTCCCTCTGTCCTGCACGAGATTAAACTCCACGTAACGCCCACGGCGGTAAAGTTGAAATTGTCGATGCCGGTCTTCCCAAGGTTGGTCACGGCGACGTTCTAAGATCGGCAAATAGCCCTTCAAAAAACTGTCTCCCACACTCTGCAAAAATTCAAATGTTCGGACAAACGAACCCTCCAGCTGAAAGTCATCGAAGAACAAGCCACCAACCCCGCGAGGCTCTGACCTATGTCGAATAAAGAAATACTCATCGCACCAATTCTTAAAGCGTGGGTACAACTCTGAACCAAAAGGCTCACAGGCATTCTTGGCAGTACGGTGCCATAGGACTGCGTCCTCTTCAAAGCCATAGTAGGGGGTAAGATCAAAGCCACCTCCAAACCACCAGGTCTGAACATCTCCTTTGTTAGCGAGGAAGAAGCGGACATTCATGTGTGTGGTAGGAACGAAAGGATTCAGAGGATGCAGAACAAGCGACACCCCCATGGCTCTAAAGCTAGCGCCTTCAAGATGTGGTCTCGCAGCAGTAGCAGTTTTTGGAAGGTTCTCACCTTGCACATCAGAAAAGTTGACTCCGCCTTTCTCAATGACAGCTCCTCTCTCTAGAAGTCGGGAGAGACCTCCACCGCCTTCTGGACGAACCCACTCATCCCGACGGCTAGATGCCTGTGAATCAACCTCCTGCAATGCATCGATTATTCGGGACTGCAAATCGAGCAAGTAGGCTTTGACGAGTTCGGGTTTGGCCATATCCATAAACAGTTTACAAAATTGGCCACCAATGAACTCGAGGCAACATCAATTCCTAGACAAAAGAATAGCCATTCTTGGCGCAGGATGGCTTGGTCGGCGCATTGCCGAAAAAGCAATTTCCCTCGGCATGGTAGTCTCAACCCTAACGCGCAACCCGAAAACCTCGGACGAACTAATTGACCTTGGAGTCAAATGCACTGTAACCGCAAAAATCCAAGATGACACTTGGCACAGTCAAATCGATCTTAGGCAAGACTATGTGGTCAACTGTGTAAGCGCTGGCGGAGGAGGTCTTGAAGGCTACCGAACATCCTACCTCGAAGGCATGAAGTCCATTCTGAAATGGGCAGGGCTTCAGCATCCAGCAAATTTCGTCTACACAGGCAGCACATCCGTATACCCTCAAACTGATGGGCAAACTGTTGATGAGAAATCCTCCACGGAAGGAACCTCAGAATCTGGCTCAATACTTTTAGAAACTGAAAAACTCCTGATGGAATATTCTCCTTTTAAAAACGCAGCAATACTAAGACTGGGTGGCTTGTACGGCCCCAATCGACATTATTTACTGAATATGCTTAGAGAAGGAATTACGGAAATCCCAGGGCAGGGCGACCTCCAACTGAACCTACTACATCTCGAAGACGCAGCATCGGCTGTGTTCGCGGCCCTGGGACAATCCACTGGGAAACAAAAATACAATGTCACAGACGGCAACCCAGTCGAAAAACAGAAACTTGTTATTTGGATCGCTCAACAACTTGGCTGCGTCGCTCCTAGCTTCAATCCTGAATCGCAACCCAAACGTAGTCCAATCCGCAGAGCATCTGGAGTCATCCCAAGCCGCAAAGTCGACACGTCAAAAATCCGTGCATCATTGGGCTGGACACCTAAATTTCCAGACTTCAAGTCAGGCTATCGGAACTTGCTCCAAGACGATTGAAAACTTCTCCTTGCATTGGGAACCTCTCAACAACAGCATCAGAACCAATTGCTTACCTAAAACTATAAACCCTTTGAAAAATGGCCGGAGTCGGAAAATTACTTAAACAAGCTCAGAAGATGCAGCGCAAAATGGAGCAAGTCCAAGATGAACTTGCTCAAAAAGAGATTGATGTTTCCTGCGGAGGAGGAGCTGTAAATATTAAGGTGAATGGGCAGGGTGAATTTCTCTCAATCTCCATCGACCCAGAATTTCTCAGGGAAGATGTAGATATGGTTGAAGAAACACTACTTGAAGCGGTAAAAGACGCTGCAGGTCAGGCAAAGCAAGTCAGTGACGACGCTATGCAAGCTGTTCAAGCTGGTATGAGCATACCTGGCTTAATGTAGATCTAGCTGAGACCGCATGACCCCAGCCTACGAGGAACTCCTAAAAAGTCTTAAGCAGTTACCTGGCCTAGGCTATCGTTCAGCAGAGAAGATTGCACTCCACCTTTTGGTGGAAAAGCCCGAGCGCAATCAAAGACTTGTAAAATGCCTACAACAAGCAGGAGATCAGATACATCGCTGCCCGCAATGTGGCAATCTTGCCGAGACTGGACTCTGCAGTATTTGTATGAATGAAAGTCGAGACACCTCTGTGGTCTGCGTAGTCGAACACGTTCCAGACCTAGTAGCCATGGAACGGTCAGCCACCTTTCGCGGCCTATATCATGTGTTACATGGAAAACTTTCACCGGTTAATAGTGTAGGCCCTGAGAACCTCAATCTGAACTCCTTACGCAACCGGGCAAAAAACGGGGGGATCAAGGAAATAATTTTAGCTCTTCCCAATGATATTGAGGGTGAAGCCACCTGTCATTACATTCAGGACACTCTAATTGCGGGTACAGACATAAAGGTCTCTCGAATTGGATTCGGAATCCCCAGCGGAGGAGGTGTCACCTATGCAGATCCAGTAACCCTACGTAGCGCCATAGAAGGTCGCACAGAATACTGAACTGCAAAAGGCTAGGAGATAGGATGCAATTTTTGATCAAGCCATCAACAGCAAGTTGAAGTTTGATTTGCACAAGATATGGGCCGGATCAAAACCGTTTGGAATTGCTGTTTAAAGTTCAACGAGCAGGGAAAGTCTAAGAATCGATTTACTGAAAAAGCACTAGTCCCATGGAATACTACATAGTTGGAGCAGACGGTAAAGAGTACGGTCCAGTAAACGAAGAGGATCTTCGCTCGTGGATCGATCAGGGAAGAGCAAATGAAACCACACTTTGCCGAAAGGGAAAAGACCGTGACTGGAAACCGCTATGGAAGTTCATTAACGTTGGAGCAACTTTTGCAACGCCACATCCAGTCCAAAGTACTGTTCAGGAAAGTAACTCAGAAGTAGTTTGGGAATACACTACCTTACGGAACCAATTGCTAAAACGAGATGCCAAAATCTCGATCGGAAAGTACATCAGCAAGGGATGGCAATTGATGAACAAGAGGATGGGGCTTTTACTGGGTGCCACCATAGTCGCGTGGCTCCTTGTTCAGGTGGCAAGCGTGGCTGCTGTAGTTCTATACGGACCAATCATGGGCGGACTATACTGGATCTACCTCTGTGTTCTCAGAGACCAGCATACCACTTTTGAGGATCTCTTCTCGGGTTTTAGCCATTCCTTCAAGAAACTATTCCTAGCGTTTTTGTACCAAGTTTTACTTGCTATTGCGGTTGCCCTTCCAGGCCTAATTCTCGCTATCTTGGGTTTTGCCTTAACATACGCCCAATTTGATGCAGCTAACGGGGACTATAACCAAACATTCCCTTGGTTTGTTGGCGGAGGAATTGGCTTTAGCCTGCTGATAGCCATCTTACCGTTGATGGTTCTAAGCTGGTTAACGCTCTATGCACTACCAATTATCATGGAATATAGGCTTACTGCTTGGGAAGCTGTAAAGCTATCCGCAGCGATTGGGAGAAGACAGGTCTTCAAAGGAATGGTTCTTATGCTTGTAAACGCTATTCTAGCCTCTACGGGTATCGTATTACTTTTTCTTGGAGTCATTTTTACTGCAGTTTGGGGCCAAGCTGTTGTATTGGTCGCATACGACGAACTATTTGGAAATGCAGATCCTCAATGAACTTTGAGCGCAGGAAGGCCAATGCCTGTCTGACACTTAACTTGATACTGCCCGGAACAGGAACCCTGCTTATTGGCAAGATGGTAGCTGGTAGTGTCCAGCTTCTGATCTCACTAGGATCTCTGGCAGGTTTCACAAAGGGGGCGCTCGATGGCTACAAATACTGCATGCGGCTGTTAGAAGGGCAACCCGCTTTAGTGGGTTACTTAAGTCCCCTCTTATGGATCACGCTAAGCCTAATCATGTTTAAAATACCATTCATATGGGCCCAGATCAGCACGGCCAAATTCTATAAGCAGGCACGAAACAAAACTACCTAGCAGTTGGAAGGAGTATGCTTTCAAACGAAAGTGAGAAGTAAAACTAGGTTCGATTGTTCAAGGTGAACAGGATACCAAACAGCAGGCAGGTGTTTGCCGCATCGAAGTAACTACTGATGGCAGTTACTCCCGGAATCAGACCGACACCTAGGAACTTATGCAGTACGGCAAAGACAACCAACATAAGTGCAGATAGCCACGAAATCTTAATTACATTGTCTTCCATTTTTTTAGGGTAGAGAGTGTGAGTTGTGTAAGAATCTGAAACAAGAACAGGGTATTTGAATACATTTAAATGTAATAACTGCAAGGTTTTGTACAATGGCTAGCCTCTTTTACTACTACTCGTCCATGAATGCTGGTAAGTCTACTACCCTTTTACAGGCCAGTCACAACTATAGGGAGCGTGGCATGAAAACGCTCCTTTTGACCCCTGAATTGGATGACCGAAGCGGTTCCAAGAAAATTGTTTCACGAATCGGAATCGAAGCTAAAGCCACCTCATTCTCCAGCGACAACGATCTGCACTGCCTAACTCAAAAAGAACTCGAAAATAGCCCACTGCACTGTGTACTGGTGGATGAAGCACAGTTTTTAAGCCGAGAGCAAGTCCTTCAACTCTGCAAGATCGTAGACGAATTGAACATTCCTGTTCTTGCGTATGGTATCCGTACTGACTTTCAGGGCGAACTGTTCGAAGGAAGCAAGTGCTTGTTGGCCTGGGCTGACAACCTGGTTGAAATCAAGACCATTTGTCACTGCGGTCGAAAGGCCACCATGGTTGTGCGGCTCGACTCGGAGGGAAATGCAATTACCGAGGGAGAGCAGATTGAAATTGGCGGTAACGAACGCTATCTCCCCCTATGTAGAAAACACTTCCATGAAATGCGCCAAACAACTAACTAAGATCATTTGAAAAATCGCGATACATCTTACAAGGTCACTCTCCCAGCCAAAACAAACAAAACCATGAAACACCTCACGATACTACTGTCTTCATTTGCGTTCCTTTTAAGCTCAACATTGAGAGCTGATACTGAAGAACATACTGAAGACCAGCATGAAGATCATGAGACACATGAACATCTGGAGAATCACGAGGAAGGGGATCTGGAAGAAGCTCTACATCAACAAAACTTGCAGTTGGAAATGAAACGCCAAGAGCTTGATTTTGAAACCGAGCGACGTCTTCTTGAGCTAGAAGTAGAACGTCAAGAACACGAGCTCCAAAACATATATCATGATAGGGATGATGAAGAAGAGTGGTTCGAATTTATAGGCTTGTTTCTAATCATATCTCTCACACTACGGATACTTCTGGCTGTTTGGGTACATCTCGACAGTAGAAAACGTCAGACAGGTTCAGGGTTGTGGATTTTCATTATCCTACTTGGAGGTCTCCTAGCTACCATTGCATATGGGATCATGCGATTGGGAGACCTAAAGGCAGCATCCCCAGCCAAGGCGACAACCTCCAGAAAGAGTTAGTTTGTACTATTCCGTTTCCGGCTGCTTGGTTTTCGGACGATAACGGAAGAATGCGCGATGCTTCTTAAGAAGACGTGCAAGTTCTTCAATTGGAGAAGCATGGTCCTCTACGCGTAGATCCACGTGTCGGTCAGAAGTCCCCGAATACCCTCCCCGCTTACGCATCACAAGCAATGCTGCGGACTGCTGGCCCCGTTTGTCTCCTCCAGCAACCTGTCCCGCCTGCAAAGCACCGAGCATCCATTCAGCTAGCTCGCCCTGCCCACTTGCACGCTCTTTCTCGAAAGCATTCACCATCGACTCAACCACAGCATTACTGGCCAAGATATTTCCTCCCACAGCAAAGTTCTCACCCTCATGGTGACCCGCCCAGTCAAAACATTCTGAACCCGTAAATGCAGCTGTCTCTCCCTTTGCATCTAGAATAAGAAACTGACGACGATCTCGGCCAGCATCCGACATCAAAAAATCCTCCCGAATGGCCTCAGGAGACTGCCCCTCACGCAACCTTCGTAAACCATCTGGACCAAAACGAACATTGGCCAGCGCCTGAGTAGCTATTGCTCCGACACCAGCCTCTGCCCAAGGAACAATGCTCCCAACACCTAGGACGCGACTCTGTACAGCAACCCCAATGTCACCCGTCGCCGGATCATAAGCCACGATAGAAAATGTACCTTGCAACGCCGAAGAGGCGAACAAACCTGCGACGACCGCCAAACACCCTCTCATCAGTCCGATGATTCTTTTTTGATCAGATTGTAGAGGCGGGCCCAATCAGGAAATTTCTCGGCATAGTCTATAAAATTACCCCGATTCTTGTAATGATCACCCATAGACTCGGTGAGCTCTCGGTTGGTCATCGGATCATCGGGATGCTTCTTCCTGTAGATCCTGACCAGTGCATTTTCGTAATAGCTGTCGTCGCGCGGGAAAAAACCCGGAGCAAAACGAGTCTCCAGCTCAGATCTTGTAGGTAATGGCGTCTTAGACTCATTAGAAGCAGACTCAGGAACTTCTGGCGCAGAAGTAGGAGGCGTTGAGACAGACACCGGTGTTTCTTCGACAGGCTTAGAAATCTCGGCCAGACTGGAGGGTATCGAGTCAGGTGCCACAATCGGTTCCGGAAAATCCACAGATTCTGGAAAAACTTCTGGAACCTCTGGAGGTGTAGATACCGAGGCTGGTGACGTAGGAGGCGGTGAAACAACTTTTACGGGAGGAGATGGTGCAGCTACTTTAGTGGATTCCACTCCCCTAGCCTGAGAACTAGCAGACTGCTGCACCAATTGGTATCCACCTAGGGAAAGTACAAGTACTACCCCTATGCAAGTCATGCCAATTAGCCAGGCACGGCTTTCAGAGGTATTGTCTAAAAGACTTCGATCAAAATGCGTCTTCATTAAAGATGGAATTACAAAATCCTAGAATGCAGACATAGTGTCAACACAGGTCGAAAAGCCGACAAGATTTTATCTTTACGAAAATAAGCCACATACTAATAATTGGATTTACATGTCGAAGAAATACCTCTCCACCCCTCCCTTTGTAACTACAAAACACGATCTCGAAGAAGAAAAGCCCTCTAACCTTGAGATCAACGTGGCCAGCTCGGTCGCCTGTAGTGCAGACGGCCAGATTGTCTACATGACAGATAGCAATGGCCTCTGGAAAAGCGAAGATGGTGGCCAGACATGGTTAGCTCTTATTGAAAAATCCTAATCCCCCTCTAAAAGTCCATGAAACACTACATACAAAAGCTCCCTGTTGTAATCGCTGCACTCCTCATCGCAGCCCCACTAAGTGCAAACATAGATAAACTCTTTCCTGAAGAACTGCAGAATGCCGCAGGCGAATCTGTCTCCCGTGACAGTCTCAAAGGCAAAATCGTCGGTGTCTACTTCTCTGCAGAATGGTGCCCTCCCTGCCGTGGTTTCACACCTAGTCTGGTAAAATTTCGCAACGCCAATAAAGATGATTTCGAAGTCGTCTTCGTAAGCTCCGACCGTGATGCTAAGGCGCAAAAGAAATACATGAGCGGTTACAAGATGAAATGGCCAGCGGTAAAGAACGGTTCTGCCGAAGCCCGCAAGCTCAAGAAGCAATTTGAAGTCCGAGGCATTCCCAAGCTCGTCATCCTCGATCAAAACGGAAAGACCCTCACCACCGATGGCCGCGGGGCAGTCTCCCGTAATCCTGGTGGAGCGATCGCTGCCTGGAAGAAATCTACCCAGTAGGTATTCCCAACTTTGGGTTTAATATATGAAACCCCGTTTCACAAGGTTTCGATATCTCCCCTTATCCTGCCAACTAGTAATTCTCTTACTCATTGGCTGTGGTATGAACGCATCTGGCGAACATACTGTCAGCATGGACCAAGATTGGTTTAAAAATGAAATCAATGGCAGAACAATTGAGTACAGAAACTGAGTCATCAAGATCGGGGAAAAAGAAATTCCCATCGAAAAAAGAAATCCACCATCAAATACCAAGTTTCTGCTGCAGGTAAGCTGGTTATCTTCGTCAATGGCGAGCAGGTTCATGATGAGTAGCGGTAGGAGTTCACACACCAGTCTGCACTACGGCATTAGAAGAGACTGAGAGTAAGCGTGAATTTTCACGCTTTAAAACAACTAGGCTTAGTTGTATGACTATTTTCAGTCGTATTTTGTGGTCTCAAAGTGGGCTTAGAGCACTTCGGCCAGCCATGATGCAGGCGAGATCTCCGCAGGCTGGGAGAGGCATTCGTGTAAGCTTTGCGTATGCTGCACTGTTCGCTGGAGACGGGCTTTCGTCATGCAGGTTTTGAGTTCCTGCGCGAGGCGTTGGGGCTCGGCCTCGTGCTGGATAAATTCCGGATACATGGGTTGCCCCAGCAGTAAGTTGGCAATTCCGAGAAAGGGCACTTCGACAAGGGACTTGCCGAGGAGGTAGGTCATGGGGTTGGCTCGATAGGCGATCGCCCCGGGTATTCCAGCCAAGGCGCAAGTTAGGGACATGGTGCCTGAACTGGTGAGGACGGCGCTGGCCGCAGTCCCCTCACCTGCTGGCAGGAACTCCAGGGGAAGACCTGCCGGCACGAGTACCTGAAGATGGTTGCGCAGCCCTTCTCTGGGGTAGAGGGTGACAGCACGGGACTGAGGATGCTCTCTGTGATGAAGGGAGAAGGCGTCAAGAAGGATGGGGAAGATGCGGCCCGAGGCAGTCTTACGGCTACCGGGTAAAAGTAGTACCGGCCCTTCGGGATCATGGCGGAGAGGGTTTTTAAAGTCTTCTGCCAGAAAGGGATGCCCGAGGAAGCGTACATCCAGATCGGTATCCGCAAAAGCTTCGACCTCAAACGGAAAGATGACTCCCAAGCCGTCGAGCCAGCGGGCCATGTCGAAGCGCCGCCGCGCCTTCCAAGCCCAGACCTGCGGGCTGATGTAGTAGAGGAGCTGTACCTCCCCTCCTCCTTTTACGGAGATACCTTCCCGGTAGAGTTGGCGGGCCAGACGCAGATTGAATCCTGGGTAGTCAACGAGACAGATCGCCCGTGGACGATGGGTACGTATCCATTCCATGACCTCGTTGAAGAGACGCTTGAAATAGTCCCACGACTTGAGGACTTCAAAAACACCGACTACGGAGCTGGCTGCGAGGTCATGTAACAACTGGGCACCAGCAGCTTCGAGATGTCGCCCTCCCAGAGCGGCGACTTGGGTTCCAGGCTTTTCATTGAGCAGTTCAGCTACCATGCGTGCAGCATGCTCATCCCCGGAATGCTCACCCGCAATGACAAGTAGGTCCAGCCTTTCAGCTTGGGGAGAAGGCAGTTCTAGAATAGGTGAGTTTCCGGTTTCAGACATAGCTGGCAAATGCGTAGCTTTTGCCCTTGCATCAAATCCGGCCCCAAAGAAAACTCAACGCCCAATCCCTTGTTTTACAAAACATGGCAACCACCACTATCGAGAACTACGTGAAGGCGATCTTCTTCGCCGAGCAGGAGGCTCCCAACCGCCCCGTCCCTATGGGAATCATCTCGAAAGCACTTGGAGTGGTGCCCGGCACTGCAACTACTATGGTGAAGGCCATGGCCAAGGAGAAATTGCTCGAATACAAACCCCGTGTGGGAGCAAAGCTCACGACCAAAGGCACAAAACTGGCCATCCGCATGATTCGGCGACACCGTTTGATCGAAGTCTTCCTCGTGGAGGTCCTCAAACTAGACTGGGGTGAGATTCATGAAGACGCTGAGGAATTGGAGCACGTGGTCTCGGATCGTATTCTGGAGAAAATCGACGAGCTGTGTAATTATCCGGAATTCGACCCCCATGGCGACCCGATCCCATCGGCTGATGGCACCTTTAAGTCCCTCAAGCATAAGAGTCTCATGGACTGTCCCACCAAGCGCAACCTTACCATCCAGCGCGTGCTGGATCAAGAGGCTGCCTTTCTAAAGTTTGCCATGGACAACGGCCTGACCCCAGGCTCAACCATTGAAGTACTGGAGCGCAACCCCATCGCAGAAGCCATCACAGTTAACCTGCCTTCCGGGCAGCTATCACTTGGAGCCAAGGTGGCCGAGAAGATCCTAGTTGCGTGAGGGAAATGGCGGGCAGAATCAGTAAATTGAGGGCGCACAAAAGGAAATGAACCACTTTACGGTCTCATCAATCTTTAGAAACTACACCGCTTTATGCCGCAGCCATAACAGCACAATCTTGATGAATGGATTTTATACAATCTCCCGTAAGGATTGAACTCCAATGGACCCAACCAGCTTACACGAATACTTCACCACTCTGGACTGGATCGTTGTCTTTGGCTACCTAGGCCTAACGACTTGGGTCGGCCATGTACTCAGTGGAAAGCAGTCCAGTATACGAGACTTCTTCCTAGCCGGTCGTTCACTACCCTGGCCAGCCGTTTCGGGCTCGATCATAGCCACTGAAATCAGTGGGGTGACGTTCATTGGCGTACCTGGGATGGTCTACGCTGCACAAGGTGATTTCACCTACCTGCAGTGGGGGATCGGCTCAATTATCGCACGAATCCTCGTGGGATTATTCTTCGTGCGAGTGTTCTACCAAAGGGAGATTTACAGCCCCTATGACTACATGGGCGACCGGCTTGGCGAAGGCGTCAAGAGATTGGCTACTGTTATTTTCTCTATCGGTAGCATCCTCGGGCAAAGTGTCCGTGTACTGGTGGCGGCGCTAGCCCTCAAGGTAGTGACCCCTCTGGATTTCCATTATTGCATCCTCATCATAGGACTCTTCGCGGTCGCATGGACACTGATGGGCGGCATGCAGACCGTGATCTGGACGGATGTGATGCAATTCCTGCTCTTTATGGCGGGAGCAGTACTGACTCTCTTCTGGATCACCGGTAGTCTTGAAGGGGGTTGGAGTGCAATCTTCGAAACCGCTGGAGATGCCGGAAAGTTCACTCTGCTCAACCTATCCACCGACCCTGCAGTGGGCTTCACACTTTGGGTGGCCATACTCGCAGTGCCCTTTCAGAATCTTAGTGCTTTTGGTGTAGATCAGCTCAATGCACAGCGGATGTTTTGCTGCCGTAATGAGTCAGATGCACGCAAGGCGATCATTGCCAGTTCTGCTGCCATACTCGTTACGCTACTGATGTTGATGGTCGGTGCCGGTCTCTACACCTGGTACGCACAATATGATCCGGGGGAAGCTATGGCTAACTACTTTGCGAAAGACAGCAACATCATCTACCCATCTTGGATCACTACAACCTTACCCGTGGGTCTGCGAGGACTCATCTTAGCCGGCATCTTTGCTGCCGCAATTTCAAGCTTGGATTCCATCTTGGCTGCCCTCTCTCAGACAACCCTCTCGATCATCAAAAAGAAGGAGGAGTTACAGGATCCGGACAACCGCGCCCAGCTTCTGAAACTCTCAAGGTTGCTGGTCGTAGGCTGGGGTATCGGACTGTCTATCTTTGCGATCGGACTGGATAGTCTTCGAGGGAATGTAAACATGGTGGTGCTGGCCTTCGGGATGATCTCCTACACCACCGGCCCACTGCTGGGAATGTTCCTTGCTGCTCTACACGGAAAATCCACTGCTCGCGGTCTGACCCTTGGCTTCATCCTCTCCTTCCTTTTGGTGCTATATATTCGCACCGACTTCTGGAACATACTCCTCAACTTCAATGCTACCAGCGCAGAGCAGATTGCATCTTTTGCACCCTTTGAAGCAGAGGGCGGGAAGCTTAAGTCAAAGATTAATGCTGCATGGGCCTGGCCTGTGACTGCGCTGCTGACTTGGGGATGCGGTGTCCTACTAGGTCGTACAGAGAAAGCATGATCGACATCTTTCCTAAGCCAAGGGAACTGCGCCTAACTGGAGACCACCATAAGGCCGATGGGGAACCTCATCTTGAGACCACAAACGCGCTACCCCGCGAAGGCTACACCCTGACCATCACACCGGGAGACATCCATATCAAGGGAGATGAGGCGGGACTCCGATACGGCAAGGATACTCTTCGTCAAATCCGTGAATATGCCTCATGCAACGGAACTCCCCTGCCCTGTCTTGAAATCCGAGATGAACCCGGTTTGCGCGTACGTGGCTTCATGCTCGACATCAGCCGTTGCAAGGTGCCGACCATGGACACCCTTCGGGGACTCGTTCGCCTACTGGCTCGTCTACGCTACAATCAACTGCAATTCTACACGGAGCATACCTTTGCCTTTCGCGATCACGAAACTGTCTGGCGCGAGGCTTCTCCCCTGACTGCTAAAGAAGTACAAGAAATCGATCAGTTATGCATCGAAAATGGCATCGAGCTTGTACCAAACTTCAACTCCTTTGGTCACTTCGAACGGTGGCTCCGCCACGAACCCTACAAACACCTTGCTGAATGCCCTGAGGGTTTCGAGCGAGAAGAGCCCCGTATCGTTCGCGACCACGGAGGCACCCTACGACCCGACAAAAAGACTCTGGAGTTCCTAGGACCTCTCCATGATGAGTTCCTCGCCAACTTCACTAGTCGACAGTTCAATGTAGGCCTAGACGAACCTTGGGAACTTGGTCAGGGATGGAGTCGCCCTCAGGTCGAAGCCCGAGGAAAACACGCAGTCTACATAGAGTTTCTGCAAAAGATTCATCAACTCGTAGATGCTAAGGGACGCAAAATGCTCTTTTGGAGCGATATCCTTCTGGAACGCCCTGACTATGTAGATCGCGTACCCAAAGATGCGATACCCGTTATCTGGGGATATGAGAGTGACCACCCGTTCCCCGAACAATGCCGAAAGGTTGCTGACAGCGGACTGAAATATCTTGTCTCACCAGGCACTTCTACATGGAACAGCTTCAACGGTCGTTTACCCAATGCTCTCGACAACATTCGAAGTGCCATCGCCAATGCGATAGAGAATGATGCTCTCGGAAGCCTACTTACCACATGGGGCGATAATGGAAACCACCAACCCTGGGCAACCATGCACCCAGCGCTATTCTACCACGCTGGATTAACATGGAACCCGTCCCAAACCTCCTACAATCCTCTACCCAGCATCTTGGATCGACACCTATTTGAAGACGCATCTGGGCAGCTTAGCCGCACGCTAATTAGTCTCGGCAACACAGACTCTGTCTTGGAACGGCCCCTTATCAACTGCAGCCCAACCTTTCATTTCCTAGTTGGCAAAAAAGATAAGCTCACCGCCACTCTTAGTAACACTGAACCCCGCCTGCTATCACGCGGCCAGCGATTCCTAAATGAAATTCGAACTTGGCTCAAATCTGCGAAACCTAGTTGCGCCGATGCGGAAACCTTGTGCAAGGAGCTTGAACTCTCCCTTGATCTGGGCCTTCTAGGGCTGGAACGTGCAATGCATTTCCAATCGACTGGAGTCGTGCCTGAATTACAAGACGAGCGTAATTCTGTCGCTGCGCGTCACCGAAAAATCTGGACGGAGCGTGCTCGTCCCGGAGGTCTCTCAGAAAGCGCAGGCATTCTTGAAGACCCTGTCGGCTGGACAATTTAGGCCAACAAATTCTATATGCTCTCTGAGTAAGGCTTTCCTTAAAAGCTTGAGATTTTTAAAGACCGTTGGAGAGCTTTTCTAATAAGGCTGCCGAGACACGCTGGATACCATCATTGCTAACTTGGCTCGCTGGGTAGATTTCCTGAGCCGCGAGAAAGTACTGTAGGCTGGAGGGATATTGGCCAGTTGCTTCATGCTGAGCGGCCTTCTGAAGTTCGGCCACAAAGGGAGCTACCTGAGCTGCGAGACTAGCTTTGTTGCGGTTCAGCTGGACATCATTAGGGTCCACGTCTTCTGCCTTTAGGAGGATTTCCCAAGCCGCATAGGGATTATTGATCTTCACTGCGGCTTCTGCCTGAGTGAGATAAATATCGAGTTCAGACATCCGTTTGACAACTTCCTTAAGCTTGGAACTCCGGTCGGAGTCTTCCGAAAGGGCGACGCCAAACTCGAGAGCCTTGGCTTGGATTTCACGATAAGCCTTGCGAGCATGGAGCTGGTCAAAAAGGTTACGGCCTTGAACGAACTTGTCCACAAGCTGGGTCCCTTGGAACTGAAACTCGTGGAGTCTAGGGTTGTCAGGCCAAATTGCAGCAGCCTCTCTGAAGGCAGCCTCGGCCTTGTCAGCCTGTCCTAGATTGCGGTATTGTGTGGCAGCGAGTAATGCGCTGTCACTAGCTTGCTTGGCCTTTCGGATACCTGCCTCAACCCGACGAGCCTCGAAGTCCTTGGCATTGATCTTGATCTCAGTAATAAGTTCTTCGGCATCACCATAGGATTTATCAATGATGAGATCACGGGCCTCCTTCATCTCTCGCTTCAGCTGAAATAGAAGAGCTCGTTTATCATCGTCAAAGGCATGCAAGGCAGAGATGTGCTCGCCGAGAAAAAAGGTCTCCTGCAAACGCTTGAGAGCGGTGACCCGATTGCCGAGACGAAAGGAGTTATCAGCGGAGCGCATCCCTATCTCTACCTCGTTGATCGCTTCGCGGGCAAGGAATGCAAGTTGGTCAACTGTAATCGTCATCTTTGAATCAGGAAAGAAAGATGCAATCTCCTGTTGCGCTTCGATCACTTGCTGAGAGGTACCGCGGAAAATGAGACGATAGAAACTGGCACCTAGCAACACATGCTTGAAACGGCGGTCGACAAGGAAACGTGCAAGCTGAGCTTGAAATTGAATTTGAGCCTCTTTGCCTGTAAGGATTTTTTGATTATTAAGCGCAGCTATCTTGGCTTGAACCTCGGCGTAATCCTTAATCCTGAAGCCAGCCTCTGACATTTCTCCGGGAACGTTCCCCTGAGTGGATACCGTTTGCGCACCACCATTAGGATTATCCGTGGTGATCACTTGCTTGAGTTGCTGATGTCGGTACCGATTTCCGAGAACGAATTCGAGCTTCTTTTGGCGTTCACGCAGGAGCTGTTGTTGATTGCTATTGCGCTTAAAGTCTTCGCGGAGCCGCCAGGTATTGTAGACAAGCGCTCCAAGAATGAGACTCATCCCACCATCATACTCATTGTACTCAGCTGCCTGTACAAGAAGATCCCAAGCATCAATGACACCTTCCCAAGTCCCATTCTGTTCGTAAACGGAGAGTTTCTTCAAGATATCGTCTAAACGAGCTTCGTAGTCGTTACGGGCCTGGATTTCAGATGCAGGCGTCTGAAGATAACGGTCGAAGCGCCCTCCAAGGAGGCGATCATTACCAAATGTGAATCCTTTGCCTTTCCATACGAACGTACCGTTTTCTAAATCAATAGAGTCGCTGTTGGGGTCAAATGCCTTGTCGGAAGTTTGGAGCAGAGTGTTACTCTCGAAGCCTCCAGAATGGTAGACTCCCGCTCCGGAGCCAGTTTGAGGTGCTGGTTGAGCACTTGGCGCGGGCTGGGGTGCTGGCGCAGGGGACGGGTTAGTCCCAGGGATTGGCGCCTGTGCGCAAACCCCAGATATCAAAAAATTGATGAGTAGAGAAAGAAATGCAAATCGAAGCGGCTTAGTATTTCTCATAATTTTCAACGATAATCAAATTATCAGCGCCCACAAGTACAGTCATCAAAAACTTCTGACCAGGCAGAACCCCAGGGCCGGTACCTTCTGAAATGAAAACAGGGACTTTCTGGACTAGACCACCCGAACTCGAGACCTGTACCAAAAGTAGTCTACCCACCCCCTGCTTCCAACCAAGCTGTCGATCGATCTGAGCCTTTAGTTGATATTGATTGCCCTGAAGTCCACCTGGATTCTGCTTGTAGAATGCGAGAGGAAACTCTTCCAAGTTTGACGGTAAATTAGATGCCCCATCCTTTTTACCACAACCTATGCCCGACAAAATGACCAATGCGGCAAGAAAAGAAAAAAATGATGAAATGAGTTTATTTTTGAGCACTAGAGTTAAGAGTTAAGTCATCGCCAAGCTCGGCGCTGGCAACCTAAAAAGATAAGGATGCATCCACCCAAAACATGGATCCCGAGTACAACTGTTGATAGTTCTGGGGATGCGACAAAACCCTCGTCCATTTCACGAAATGCGTCCCAAAACCGAGTCTCCTTCATTGACTGGAGGTAGCCAGCCCAACCCCAGTAGGCGCTGATGAATGGACGAGTGATCCAAATAAGTTGGTCTGGCAGGGCAAGTACAACCCCAGATAGAGGTAACTGAAAGCCAACCAGATAGACGGAGAGCAGAGAGGCTTTTTCCGAAGAACCGGCAAGCGATGAGATTCCCAAGCAAACAGAAGTCATGGCTAGACAGGTCATGCCTAAAGCAATTCCCTGAGGAAGGAAACTCCCGGGAAAACCACAGATGAACTTAACAAAAAGCATCATCCAAACGCCCTGCCCAACCGCAATGAGGCTCGTGAAAAGAATCTTGCTAAGAGCGTAAGAGCTAGGACGTAGTCCGTTGAGACGTTCCTTTTCGTAAAGATCACGCTCCGATGCGATCTCTCGGGCACCGGTATTGCTTCCCATCAATGTGAGAAGGATGACCTGAAACATGATGAGCGAAGTTACTAATGAACCTGTCTGTACAGCCTCCATTTTGTAACGGCCTTGATCTTGCAAGGTTTCCAATAAGTTCCCAGTAGGCTGCAAGGCCATGCCCTTGACCTGTGGTAAGCCATCCAGCGCGAAGATGACGACCATACAAGGGAACCCAAAAGTGATGGCCAGCGTAAGGAAGATCTGCCCGAAATCTCGGAAGAAAAGCTGTAGTCGACGAAAAAACAGGGTTAAAAATTGAGAGAGCATCCAAGGCCGAGAACTCTCCGCCAAATGGACTTCTGCCTGAGGGACCGAGGTTATTTGCTCCGATGAACCGTATTTTGCCCAAAGGTCCGTCCAGTATTCCAGCGACTGTGAGTGCAAGACACCATAGAGCTGCAAGGCATCATCGATACCAAAGTATTCTAGAAGAGCCTCAAGGTGTCCTTGAAAAATAACATTGCCGTGGTGGACGACCGTAATGCTGTCAAACTGGTCGAGCTTGGCTAAGTTGTGAATGATACAAAGAAAGGTCTTATCCTGCTCCTGAACAAGGTTACGCAATAGCGCTAGGATATGGTCCTCTGAAGTCGGGTCGAGTCCAGAAGTCACTTCGTCACAGACCATACAAGCAGGGTCGTTGGTTAGCTCCAACCCAAGTCCTAGCCTTCGCAGCTGTCCTCCACTTAGGCTGCCCACTTTCTTAGCTTGGTGATCATGCAAGCCGATGGTGTTCAGTACCCATTCCAGGCGTTCCTTACGGGTTTGAGCACCAGCCACATTGAGCCGTAAAGCGTAAGCTAGAACCTCACGCACAGTAAGGGGCTTGTGAGCAATAGTAAACTGGGGAGTAAAGCCGACCTGCCCAACCAACTCCCGAGGCGAGAGCACTCTTTGGCCTCCAAAGTAGACTTCACCTTTGGCAGGCAAGATACCCAGCATGGCCTTGACAAGAGTAGTCTTTCCACAACCCGATGGTCCGATAACGGCATTCAGAGTACTCGGCTGGAAGTCAGCGTTGGCACTTTGGAGGATCGTTTGCTTCTTCCGTCCAATACGAACGGTCAGGTCGCGGCATTGCAACATGGACGAAGATAGTGACGAACTTCGAACGGAAAGGCGAGGTAAAAGACCTAATCTATGCCTTGTTGACTAAACCAGAAGTTGAAACTTATTTTGGAAAGATGAAGTCATTTCTCTTACTCCTCGCATTATCTTTAGTGACTGTAGATGCGGCGGTACAGGTTCAGAATAATGCCCTTCCCAATCCGAAGCTATTTGGCCTGCGATTCAGCGGAGCTGGTGGCGAATTTATTGGTAAGACTGAACTCGTTGGCTCTGTAGCCCTCCAAAAGTACGTGACCGCCACCTTTGAAATCACCGAACTCAATATTGACCTAACTGGGATTAATACCCAGTTGCGCATCTACTCTAGTGAACCACTCAAGTCTAGCAGCGTGCTGCCTGGTGATCGAAATGTTGTGACCAATCCACTAGATCGGCTGAATCCCAAACTTACCGGCAAAGTAAATAAACTCGTATACAAGGACTATCCAGTTACCACTCACGCAAAAACCCTAGAGTTTAAAGTGGCCAGCCAAGCAGATCTTGTTGACCTACACGCTCAGATTAGAAACCGCTGGATCGGAGCGACTAACCCAGGTTTGGGCAGGACACTTTTCACTGTCCCGTAACTCGAGTTTCTTTTCGCTTTAGCGACGTCCTCCTGGAGGACCACCTCGGTCACCACCACGAAAGTCATAACGATTGGGAGGGTTCGAAATTTTTTCTACAGCCTCAGCAGGCAATCCACTGTCAGGAAGCCAAGCCTTGGCGGCATCTGCATCTTCACGCATCCAACGCTGGCCAACTTCAACCAGACTCTTAGTACGAAGCTCATCACCCTCAATGGTAGAAGCCCACTCGACGGCGCTCTCTGGGTTGTCACGTACAACCTCTTTAGCGTAGGAATATACGGCTAGATCTTTGCCCGTACCGCCCTCCTGAGTGTTAATCCACTCAGCAGCAGAGTCAGCATCCTTACGAGTCCAGGTCTCGACAGACTCCACGACACCTTCTCGCTGAGATGAACCCTCAGGAAGTTGCATAAAGAATTCAAGGGCCGCTTGCGGATCTTTCCTGGACCATTCCTCAGCAAGCTCATCGAAGGATTCGTCACTGTACTTCTGATTCACATGATCTTGAAGCCAATCGGCAGTACCTTCGACGTCGTCGCGAGCCATGACACGCGAAAGGCTTTTAAAGGCATCCTCTCGAATACCTTCATCCTCTAACCCCTCGGCCCAATTGGTCGCAGTGGTACGACCCTGCTTAAGGAGCTCAACGGATACCATCCCAAGCATACGCCCTGTCTCTCGACTACGATCAAGATTAGCGACGTATTTGGCGGCAGACTGTACGTCTTTAGCCACCCAACCAGAAACAATACCCATATTAAAAGCACCCTTCATCCTCTGGTCATCTTGCTCATTAACCCAATCGATAGCTGCTTGAGGATCATTGGCTGCCCAACCAGACATGGCAGAAGCTCCACCAAACCAGACAGCCGGCCCACCTCCGGCCTTGCTGCGCATGAATTCGATTGCAGCAGGAGCATCAAACTGTCCCCAGGCGTACATGAGAAGTCGGTATTCCTGAGCAGTCTCAAAACTGAGAGGGAGTTTTTCGAAGGCTTCTAGCACTTCTTCAATATTGTCTTCAGTAAGTTCAGATAAAGCGTTTGCTAGGCCAGATAAACGCTTCATTAAATTTGCTTCATCCAGAGCATCACTTAACTGAACGCCGATAGGACCTTTGTACACTACCTCATCCGAGGTGGGGCCTTCTTGATAGATAATCCGAGTGGCAGTAGAAGTACGGTTAGCATTAGCTTCAAGCAGCTTGGACCTTGCGTCCTCTGAACTCTGTGGATCGGGATTGGAAACCGGAATAGGTGCGGTGTCTGAAAGTTTCCCTAAGGTGAAGCCCAAACCAAATAAGGCAGGCATAGCAATGAGAATGAAGGTTTCGCGGCGCATAACAGATAATTGATGGTGGAGTTGTTCAACTGGTATTAGCGAAGGCTCATAATGCGAGAAAAAAGTGTAGCCCAAGATTGGATAGGATCCGCAAATCTCTCCCTTCAAAACAACTCGCCCTGAGCATTTTTACGAGCTTGAGCTTCTTCGTAGCCTATGTCGACTGATAGTTCTTCCCCTTGACTGGCAGCGACTGCGAGACGATCACAAACTTCGTTTTCAGCATGGCCAGCATGACCCTTGACCCACTCAAAGCTAAGCTTGTGGACATAAGCTTGCTCAAGCATACGCTCCCAGAGATCAATATTTTCGACAAGGCCTCCGCTGACCTTTTTCCAAGCTCGTGCTTTCCACTTATTGGGCCAGTCTCCATTCATTGAATCAACAACGTATTTAGAGTCACTAACCACCTGAACTAAGCAAGGTCGCTTGAGCACTTCTAAACCTGCTAGAACAGCAAGAATTTCCATGCGATTGTTGGTGGTACGCGCGAAGCCGGCGGATAGCTCACGGCGCCTTGTACCGTATAGGAGTACAGTTCCAAAGCCTCCTGGACCAGGATTGCCGGAACAAGCACCGTCTGTGTAAAGCTGGACTTCCTGCATAGCGGCAGTCCTAGTTTGGACTCAGTCCACGGTGTAGAATCGCCCTTCGGACTGAGCCTGTAGAGTGTCTGCCATCTGCTCGAATTCGAAACGCAATGCAGGGTAAAGGTTACGATAGCGCGGGAAGAAGTCAGCGTAGTAAGGAACATTATCGCCGGGTTCGACAGCTTCAGTTGTGCTGATTGTACGATCACAGGCGTCCTCCACACTTGGATAAACCCCGGAACCGACCCCAGCCAGAAGGGCGGCGCCGTAGGCTGCACCCTCTGTAGCATTCACCATTGAACAACGCGTATTAAAAACGTCGGCCAACATTTGCCGCCATAGGGGAGACTTTGCGCCCCCTCCGGAAAGAACAATGTTCTCAGGTGAGATACCCATCGATCGCATTAGCTCAAGAGAGTCATTGAGACCATAGCTGACGCCTTCGAGTACGGCACGAGTCATGTGCGCCTTTGTATGACGGAGACTCAGGCCCACGAAACTGCCGCGGGCATTCGGGTCGGGATAAGGAGTACGCTCACCAGACAGATAGGGCAAAAAGAGCAGTCCCTCAGCACCAGGTGATATAGAGGCTGCAGCTTCGTTGAGAATCTCGTAGGCATCACGACCTGTCTCTTTTTCTTGGTTGACCTCCTCGCCGCAAAGCTGGTTGCGAAACCATTGGTAGGAACCAGCAGCAGACAACATCACACCCATGAGATGCCACTTGCCCGGAACCGCATGGCAGAACGCATGCAACCTACCTTTTGATTCGACTCGGTATTCATCAGAATGAGCAAAGACGACGCCAGAGGTGCCAAGAGTAGTGGAGATAACACCTTCACGCACAATGCCACACCCAACAGCCTGCGCAGCTTGATCGCCACCGCCGGCAATAATTGGCAATCCAGCAGGCAAACCGGTAAGTGAAGCGGCTTCATTTGAAAGTTTTGTTGAAGCAACTGGGCTCTCTGTGACTTCGGGAAGCCAACTTTCAGACCATTGAAATTCGTTGAGTATGTAACGGGCCCAATGACGTTGCCTTACGTCGAGCAAACTCATGCCAGAGGCATCGGATACATCAGTAAAGAACTCCCCAGAGAGCTTGTAGCGAATGTAATCTTTGGGCAGGAGAATCTTATCGATGCGTTCATAAACTTCGGGCTCATTCTCTTGAACCCATCGGAGCTTGGGCGCGGTAAAACCGGGTAAGATGGGATTCCCTGTGATGGCAATTACATCATCCTCGCCAATACGTGCAGTCATTTCGCGACACTGATCAGCGGTTCGCTGGTCATTCCACATTATACATGGGCGAAGGACATCACCGCTCTTATCTAGGCAAACTAGCCCGTGCATTTGCCCAGTCAGCCCGAGACCAACAACTTGACCCGGATCAATATCCTCAAGTAAAGACTTGATGGCTTCAATGGTGGCACTCCACCAGTCAGCAGGATCAGACTCTGCCCAGAGCGGCTTTGGAGTTTGAAACTCATATTCCGGAGCGGCAGTCTTAAGCACCTTTCCTGATTCATCGATGAGGAGTGCTTTTGTAGAGGATGTTCCGACATCGATGCCGATAAGGTAGGCCATAGTAGGGTGTAGGTTGAATGTAAGCTAAAGCTGAAAGCCGAAGTAGTCGCGGGCGTTTTTGAAGCAAATATTTTCAATGAGATTTCCAAGAAGGATTGAATCATTGGGTAACTCGCCGCTTTCAACATCACGCCCCACTAGATTACAAAGAATGCGACGAAAGTATTCATGCCGAGTGAAAGAAAGAAAGGAGCGACTATCAGTTAGCATGCCGACGAAGCGCGATAAAAGGCCCGTACTTGAAAGAATATCCATCTGAGCCTCCATGCCAGACTTGGTATCGAGATACCACCAACCAGATCCGTACTGCATCTTACCAGGTATTTCAGGGTCTTGAAAATTACCAATCATAGTAGCAAGGGTCATGCTATCCTTGGGATTCATGTTGTAGACGACCATCTTTGGCAGACTATTCTCACGAGCTAGGGCATCCAGAAAAAGACTTAGGCTCTCGGCCTGACGACCATCGTTCATTGAGTCACAACCGATATCGCGTCCAGCTTGCTGGAAAAGCTTGGAATTATTATTTCGAAGAGGACCAAGGTGGAGTTGTTTGGTCCAAGACTTCTCCGCATCGAGACGGCCACTTTCCAAGAAG
>Ga0163109_10000654_pt1 | contig 27771 bp, 28 predicted proteins | sample CRUFie1St13metaG_FD_108704 | JGI IMG/M metagenome (GOLD analysis project Ga0163109, IMG submission 108704) | Marine microbial communities from the Costa Rica Dome - CRUD Field 142mm St13 metaG | ecosystem: Environmental > Aquatic > Marine > Oceanic > Photic zone | place: Costa Rica: the Eastern...
CTTCCGCTTCAGCCTTCTTCTTCTCTTCAGCCTTCTTCTTCTCTTCAGCCTTCTTCTTCTCTTCAGCCTTCTTCTTCTCTTCAGCCTTCTTCTTCTCTTCAGCTTCTGCCTTCTTCCTCGCTTCCTGTCGACGTTTCTTTTCTTCTGCCTCGCGCCTCTTCAATTCTGCTTTAGCTTTCTCCTTCCTCGCACGAGCCTCTGCGGCCGCAGAGGGCGCAAACGTCAACTCGGTTGCGTGTATAACAACGACAGGTGGCGGTGTAATGGTCTTGGCCTCGGGAGACACGGCGATAAAGAAGGTCGAGATCAGTACGATGTGCAGACAGATAGCCAGCAGCAGGGGGCGGACGAGGTTCTCACCCCGACGATCCATCAAGGAGTCTCCGCAACTAGACCAATGGAGGTTACACCCACACCTTGGAGTGTTCCCATCACCTCCATCACTGTACCGTAATCTAATCCCTGGTCGCCTCGAAGTTGCACTGATGTGCCCGGTTTGGCTGCCAGCACCTTCATGACACGATCTTTCATTACACCGAGCGTTACAGGAGTCGAGCCGTCACCACCAACGTTAATGAATAATTCGCCCTGACCGTTCATAGAAATCACGAGCGGCTCTTCGTCGGTGTCGACTGGCAGGGGCTCTGTCGATGCCTCCGGAAGTTCTATTGGGACACCTGGGGTCAGCATCGGCGCAGTGACCATGAAGATAACCAACAAAACCAACATCACGTCGATGTAGGGAACCACGTTGATTTCCGAGACGAGACGCTTTTTATTACGCCTTAACAAACGCGCCATTACTCACCCCGTTGGTGCACACGACGATGCAATATTGCGGCGAATTCATCGGCGAAGTTCTCATAAGTCATAGCCAGGCTGTCAACTTTCGCATTGAACCGGTTATAGGCAATCACCGCAGGAATCGCAGCGAACAAACCGATTGCTGTGGCAACTAAGGCCTCAGAAATACCTGGAGCAACTGTTGCCAGTGTGGCCTGTTTAACTGTAGCCAAACCGCGGAATGAGTTCATAATTCCCCAAACCGTACCGAACAAGCCGATGTATGGGCTTATAGATCCGACTGTCGCAAGGAATGGAAGATGTGCCTCTAACCGTTCCTCTTCTTTCGCTCGGGCCACGCGCATCGCGCGGTGCACACCCTCCATCACAGCGTCCGGGTCTGATTTCACGTCCTGACGGAGACGCGTAAATTCTTGGAATCCCGCCTTAAAAACCGCCTCGAGACCTATTAAATTTGGTGAATTTACAACCTGCTTATAGAGACCGACGAGTTCGGCTCCACTCCAGAATGTATCCTCAAACAATCGTGCATGCTTCTGCGCTCGAGATAAAACCCGGGTCCGCTGAAAAATTGCGACCCAAGAAAAAACAGAAGCCAAGACCAATGTGGCCATCACCAATTGGACAACCGGACCCGCTTGCAAGACGAGGCTTAAAATAGAAAGTTCTTCAGACATCGGTACTCTCAACAGTCATTTGTAACGCATTTAGTAATTTTTCAGGCAATGCCCGTGGTTTAAGAGTATCCACACTGACGGCGACAACTTCCACCTCTCCGTTCACGAGATTCACTCCGTCGGCCGATCGAGTCGCACTCTGTGTAAAAATTATTCGCGTTTGACGGATCGTTTTTACGGCGCAGGATACAGATAGGACATCATCGAGTCTCGCCGGAAGTTTGTAATCCACTGACATATGCCGTACAACAAAGATCATGTTATTTTCGATCGTCGATGACTGTTCGATACCAATACTACGCAAAAAATCAGTCCGAGCACGCTCAAAAAACCGGAGATAATTCCCGTAAAACACAATACCGCCCGCGTCGGTGTCTTCAATATATACCCGGACGGGAATCTCAAAACCCATCAGGGCGCCTCAAATAAGTCGTCAACTCCGCCAGCGAGGCCCACCACCTTATAGCCGGCCGGGGTAAGGGTCCGACCTCGGGGCGTTCGATGCAAATAGCCCTGCTGTATAAGGTATGGCTCGATTACCTCCTCGAGGGTACCGCGTTCCTCACCAAGCGATGTCGCCAGTGATTCAATCCCCACGGGACCTCCGTCAAAGTGATTGGCGAGCACAGACAGGAGCTTCCTATCCATCTGATCAAAACCATGCTCATCCACGTGCAAGAGATTCAAAGCATCATCCGCGACCTGCACGGTGATCACACCATCCGCCCTTATCTCCGCGAAGTCACGAACACGACGCAAGAGACGGTTAGCGATCCTCGGTGTACCGCGTGACCGCTTTGCGATCTCCAAAGAGCCCCCGCCCTGGCACTCGACTCCCACAACCTTGGCAGAACGTGTAACGATCTTCGCAAGGTCCGCCTCTGAGTAAAATTCCAGACGCTGGACAATGCCAAATCGGTCACGCAGTGGGCCTGTAAGAAGACCTGCTCGTGTCGTAGCTCCCACCAGCGTGAATGGTGGTAAATCCAACTTAATTGATCGTGCCGCAGGCCCCTCACCGATCATGATGTCGAGCTGATAGTCCTCCATCGCCGGGTACAAGACTTCCTCAACTGACGCAGACAGGCGATGAATCTCGTCAATGAAGAGCACATCCCCTGCCTCCAGATTGGTCAGAATCGCCGCAAGATCTCCCGCCCGCTCGAGCACGGGGCCCGAGGTTGATTTCAAAGCGGCACCCATCTCATGAGCAACAATATTAGCGAGGGTTGTCTTGCCGAGGCCCGGCGGTCCAAAAACCAAAGTGTGGTCAAGCGGTTCGGATCGATTACGAGCAGCATCAACGAACAGTTGCATCTGATCGCGGACTTTAGGCTGACCCTCATATTCAGCTAACGTTTTCGGCCGTACGGCGCGTTCGATACGCACATCCTCCGGTAACGGTTCGCCCTCTATAATCCGCTCGCTCATGGTGTCGTCAGCATCTGTTTTAGGCTCGCCCTTATGAGACCCTCGGGGGTGGTATCTAAATCTATTGAGACAGTATTGATTGCCTTGCGTGCGTCCGACTCTTTGTAGCCAAGTGCAATTAAGCCGAGCACTGCGTCCTCTATGGGCGACTTTGTATTGGTTGCTTGTGCATACCCACTTGGGCTCATGCGACCCCTTAGTTCGACTAATAATCGTTCGGCCGTCTTCTTGCCGATACCGGGAAGTCGGGTAAGGGTCGCCAAATCATCACGCTCAACTGCCCTCGCAAGATCATCACCAGACAATCCCGATAAAATGCCTATCGCGAGTTTTGGTCCAACGCCAGAGATCTTGATCAGTATTCGGAACGATTCACGATCTTCTTGGGTTAAGAAACCGTAAAGAAGTTGAGCGTCCTCGCGGACTACAAAGTGTGTCACCAAAGTGACCGTCTGACCAACCGGTGGTAACTCACACAGCGTACTGATTGGGCACTCTACCTCGTAACCAACCCCGCTAACATCGACTGATGCGGTCTGGTGTTCAATGCCAAGCAATATCCCTTTGATCTGGCCAATCAATCTAGCTCTCCTTCAAACGCCAACGCCTACCAGCGCGAGAACGGGTTGACAATCGAAATCGGGCGTCCGCCCCCGCACCATCTTTACTGTAGCCGGCACAGAGCGCAATACCGAGCGCATCGGCCGCATCTTCCCCGGGATTTTCGACCAACCCGAGTATCCGAATCACCATGTTCTGCATCTGGGTTTTGCTTGCCTGTCCTTGACCGCAAACAGCCTGCTTCACAGTTTTCGCCGCAAACTCTTTGACCGGAATAGATGCCACCCCGGCCGACAATAATGCCACACCACGTGCCTGACCGAGCTTTAGGACCGACTGGAAATTTTTCGCAAGAAAAATCTCTTCGACGGCACACTCAGATGGTTTCAACCGCTCGATCACGTCGCACAAACCACGGTGTAAGATAAGGAGACGGTCCGCCATCTCGCCCGTCCCGAGCCGCAAGATCCCTGACTCAAGGTGGGTAACACTACCTCCCTCCACTTCGATCACACCCCACCCTGTTTTGATGGAACCGGGATCGATGCCAAGGATCCTACGCATCAGGCTAGGGACTCAAAAAGCTCGTCGCTAAAGTTTGCATTGGTGTAGACATTTTGCACATCATCTAGGTCCTCCAACATATCAATCAGCCTAATAACCTTGGGTGCGCTCTCTGAGTCGAGTTCAGCTATGGTTGATGGCACCAGCGCGACCTCGGCCGACAAGACTTCAATGCCGGCGGCCACAAGCGCATCTTTTACCTCAATCACGTCATTTTGCGTCGTCGCGACATCGATCAACGCATCAACCTGACCAATCACATCCTCGGCCCCTGCCTCGAGCGCTGCCTCCATAACGACACCTTCATCCGCATTTTCAATCAGAATTTGGCCACGCTTCGTGAATAAATAGGCTACCGACCCGTCGGTACCAAGATTTCCGCCACACTTACTGAACGCGTGACGTACCTCAGCAACTGTACGGTTTTTGTTATCTGTCATCACTTCGACCAACACAGCAACACCGCCGGGCCCATAACCCTCATAGGTGAGCTCTTCGACATTATCATTATCACCACCGCCCGCGCCCCGATCGATCGCACGTTGGATCGTATCTTTGGTCATATTGGCTGACAGTGCTTTGTCTACCGCTGCCCGAAGTCGTGGATTATCGGCCGGCTCACCGCCGCCCATCTTGGCGGCAACAGTGACCTCGCGAATTAGTTTGGTAAAAACCTTTCCACGCTTTGCGTCCTGCGCCGCTTTTTTATGCTTTATGTTGGCCCATTTGCTGTGACCTGCCATTACATCGACCCTGTTTTGTCCTGACGGATCCTAACACCAGCCTCTTTCAGTTGCTCCGCGCTGACCTCCCCCGGAGCATCGGTCAACAAGCAAGTCGCCGATTGCGTTTTCGGGAAGGCGATTACGTCACGAATCGAGGTTACATCCAACATCAGCATCACTAGGCGATCAAGACCAAAAGCGAGGCCACCGTGTGGTGGTGCCCCGTAGCACAAGGCGTCCAACAAAAACCCGAACTTCTCCCGTTGCTCACCCGAAGAAATATTTAGTACCTCAAAGACAGCCTGCTGCGTCTCCTGGTCGTGTATACGGATCGACCCGCCGCCCAGTTCCGTTCCGTTTAGCACCATGTCGTAGGCGCGAGAGAGCGCATCCAGCGGATCCGCTTTCAATTTAGCCGGATCAACGGTTGGAGCAGTAAAGGGATGGTGTAACGCCGCAACCTGGCCGTCGCCCGTCTTCTCGAACATCGGGAAATCGACAACCCAAAGCGGAGCCCATTCACATGTAAAGAGATTCAAATCGTGCCCCAACTTTACGCGGAGCGCGCCAAGCGCGTCCGACACCACACGCGCTGAATCGGCGCCGAAAAAAAGGATGTCTCCGTCATTGGCATCGACACGCCTTACCAGCGCCATAACAACGTCGTCCGGCATAAATTTGAGTATTGGACTCTGCAGACCTTCGACACCTTCAGCCATTGCGTTGACCTTTACCCACGCGAGACCTTTAGCACCATGCTGACTAACGAACTTGGTGTAGTCATCAATCTCCTTACGGGAAATCGTCGCTCCACCGGGAACCTTCAGAACGGCCACGCGACCATTCGGATCACTGGCAGGACCACTGAATACCTTAAAATCAACAGGAGCCATTAGGTCTTTGATATCGATAAGTTCCAGCGGGATTCTGAGGTCAGGCTTGTCACTTCCGAAACGCGCCATCACCTCGGCGTAAGGCATTCTTGGGAACTCACCCAGGTCGATATCCATCTCCGCCTTGAACAGGTCACGGATCATCGTCTCTGTCAGACTAATCACCGTCTCTTCGTCGGCAAATGACATCTCGAGGTCAATCTGAGTGAACTCTGGCTGTCGGTCGGCTCTTAGATCTTCATCCCGGAAACACTTTGCTATCTGAAAATAGCGATCTAAGCCGGCAACCATTAGGAGTTGCTTGAACAGCTGTGGAGACTGAGGGAGCGCAAAGAATGCTCCCTTATGCACCCGTGATGGAACGAGGTAGTCCCTGGCACCCTCAGGAGTCGCGCGGGTCAATATGGGCGTTTCTGTATCCACAAAACCATGGTCCGCCAGGAAATTACGGACAAACGTCGTCACCCGCGAGCGGAGCATCAGGTTCTCTAGCATCTCGGGACGACGAAGATCCATGTATCGGTACTTCAGGCGGACCTCTTCACCAACCTTCGCATGCTCATCTAATTGAAATGGGGGCGTGTCAGCGGTATTAAGAACATTCACTTCCCGTCCCAATACCTCGATTTCACCGGTCGGCATGTCAGCGTTCACGGTCCCCTCCGGCCGCGTGCGAATTAGACCCGTGACCTGCATCACCCACTCGGACCTGGCACGATCGGCCGTGGCAAAAGCCTGCTCAGTGTCGGGATCAACGACAACCTGAAGAAGACCCTGACGATCACGCAGATCAAGGAAGATTACGCCGCCATGGTCGCGGCGACGGTGAACCCAACCGCAAACGGTGACTGTGTCGCCGATGTGCTTGCTATTGAGTTCGCCGCAGTAGTGGGTACGCATGGATCTGGATTCCTTTTTTAAATGGCCTAGGCGGCCGATTCCTTTTTCTCTGGGTTGGCCTTTTTTGGTTCCGATTTCTTATCTGAACCAGACTCTACGGGCTTCGACTCGGTCGGCTTATCTGGTTCAGAGGGCTTCGTATCTCCCGCTATATTTTTCTTCTTGTCGCTCGTTTTGAAGTCCGTCTCGTACCAACCACCGCCGGTCAAGCGAAACCCAGCGGCACTGATTTTTTTCTTTAGTTCTGGCATCCCACAAGCCGGGCAGTCGACTAGCGGCGCGTCTGATAGTTTCTGTAAAGCGTCGTGCGACTCGCCGCACGCCAAACACTGATATTCGTAAATTGGCATCTTGACCTCGACCGATTCCTTGCCAAAAGCGTGAGATTATACTGGTCCTCAGCTTATCCAAGAACCTGATTATAAGAGTTGGGGCATCAACCCGAAGTTAAAGAGTACTGTCCCCACCAGAAAGACGCTCAAGAAGCATATTCAAGGCCCCACTGACCGAACCCTGACGCACACTCCTCCGATCACCATCAAGCGTCAGCTTTTGGCTAAACACACCATCAAAGCCGACCACCGATATCCAGACGGTTCCCACCGGCTTCTCGCCCGAACCTCCATCGGGCCCAGCGACTCCCGTCGTTGAGATTGCCCAATCCGACCCTGTCAACCGCTGTACGCCTCTAGCCATTTCTGACGCAACTTCCTCACTCACCGCACCAAACGATACGAGAGTCTCGTGGCTCACGCCTAACAAGGCTGCTTTAATCTCATTTGCGTAGGCTTGGATACCCCCTAAAAAGTAGCGAGACGAGCCTGGCAGTTCGGTGAGCGTTGCCCCGAGAAGGCCACCGGTGCAACTCTCAGCCACGGAAACCGTCTGATTTGCCGCCGTCAAACGAGCATGCAATGCATCTAGGAGGACTGAAATTTCTGAAGTCATACACCTATCCGAGTCTTTTCTTTAGAATGCCACCATGGATCAAACAGCCTCACCATCTCAGCACACCCCCATGATGCAACAATACCTTGCAATAAAGGAACAATATCCAACGTCGCTAGTATTTTACCGTATGGGTGACTTTTACGAGCTCTTCTTTGATGACGCCAAAATCGCCGCCCAAGTACTCGACATCACCCTGACAAGCCGCGGCCGGTCAGCCGGTGAACCAATACCAATGGCCGGAGTTCCGTATCACGCCGCTGAGAACTATCAGGCACGTCTGCTAAACGCCGGGCTCGCGATCGTTGTGTGCGAGCAGGTTGGCACTCCCGGCGAATCTAAAGGACCCGTCGCGCGCGCGGTGACCCGAATCCTAACCCCCGGAACCATAACAGACGAAGCCTTCATGGAGGCTGGTCAGGAGCCCTCGGTCGCGGCACTGAATACCCACGGATTTAACTATTCAGTCGTTATCGGCTCAGTGTCCCGTGGTGAGATCCTAATTTATGACCAATTAAGCCGCGAGTCGCTCGATAGTCTGATCGCGCGTGTCGAGCCCAGCGAATATCTAGTCCAGGATACAGATCTTGTTGCCTCACAGGCTCGGCAGGTTGAGGTACCCGCGTGGCATTACACCCTCGATCAACTGTCGCGAGAGCTCGACCGCACATACAAAGTCAATGACGCGGCCGGTCTGGGTCTGAGTGAGGTCAGTGAGCAAGGACTCGAGGCCACGGCCGCGTTACTGACCTATCTCCACGATACGCAGCGGACAGAGCTCGCCCACTTCTCTCGGCCAAAACATATTCGTGAGGATGATAGGGTTGTACTTGACCAGACCACGCAGAAGAACCTTGAACTCATCCGGACTCTCAGGGGTGAACGGAGGCATACATTGCTCTGGGTCCTCGATCGTACATCCACGGCCATGGGGAGTCGTGAACTCGCGCGATGGATCACTGCACCCTATCGAGATAGCGATGTTCCCCGACAAAGACTCAGGAATATCCGGGAGCTCAGCGATTCAGGGCTAACAAATATAATCACCAACCATTTAAAACGAATCGGGGACCTCGAGCGCATCGTCGCGCGTATCGGACTCCAGTCAGCCCGTCCCCGAGACCTCACACGCCTAAGAGATAGCCTAAAAGAGCTACCAGAACTCAAACAACGACTCTCCCAATCGAATTATCGATCCGTGAGTATGCTCGGCGCCGATATTCTGGTGCTAGAAAACATCCAGCGACTACTCGACCGAGCGCTTGAGTCGGAGCCCTCGGTCGTGATCAGTGCTGGCGGTGTGATCCGCGAAAGCTACGATGAGCAGCTGGACGAGTTACGTCGTTTCTCTCGTGATGCGTCAGGACTCCTGACAGAGATGGAAGAAACGGAGCGGGCGAACTCAGCTATCAGTGGGCTTAAGCTTGGTTATAATCGTGTCCATGGTTATTATTTTGAGATCTCAAAGGCCTCACTGGCGACCCAAGAGGCTCCGCTTCATTTCCAGAGGCGACAGACCCTCAAGAATGCAGAGCGATTTACTACTCCTGAATTAAAGACATTTGAGGACAAGGCGCTGTCTGCCGAGAGCCAGGCCTTGAGTCGAGAGCGTCATCTATACGAAGCCCTTTTCAAACCACTCAATGAAGCAATCAATGATCTGAAGAAACTTGCAAAATCACTCGCAGCACTCGATGTCCTGACGAGTCTCACGACTGTCGCTGTTCAGGAGCGCTGGATAGAGCCCATCCTCTCGGATACCGTCGAGATTTGCATCGCAAATGGCCGCCATCCGGTGATCGAGAGAGCGAATACCCACCCCTTCGTGCCAAACGACACGCTCCTTAACCCTGCCCGATCTTTGGCACTGATCACGGGACCGAACATGGGGGGCAAGTCCACCTACATGCGACAGACTGCGCTGATTACACTCCTCGCACGGATCGGAAGCTTCGTTCCAGCAGACAGCGCCTCCATTGGTCCAATCGACCGAATCTTTACACGGATTGGTGCCTCAGATGACCTCGCGGGTGGTCGGTCAACGTTCATGGTCGAGATGGCTGAGACCGCGGCCATCCTCGCCGGGGCGACCAACCGATCTCTTGTTCTGATGGACGAGGTGGGCCGCGGCACCAGCACATTCGATGGTCTCGCGCTCGCCTGGGCAGCTGCAGAAGCTATGGCCAAACGTTCTGCGCTAACCCTGTTCGCCACGCACTACTTCGAACTCACAAGCCTCCCCGACAGTGAGCCTGCCGCCTTTAACGTCCACCTCACGGCCCAGGTTACCGGGGACCAAATCGTGTTCTTACACCGAGTAATGGAGGGCCCAACGTCGCAAAGCCATGGCCTACATGTCGCCAGACGTGCCGGTGTCCCAGATGAGATCATCGGCCGTGCCGCGTCTTATCTCGCTGAACTTGAGTTACAGCAAGTCGCCCTCAATAACCCTCAAGCGGTACAGGTGGACCTGTTCCGTCAGCCACCGGACCCAATGGTGGGCCTGCTCGCCCGACTTGATCCTGACGACCTGTCCCCGAAAGAGGCGTGGGCGACGCTGGAGACGCTTGTCCTAAAAGCACGTAAGTCACTTGGCGATCCGGACGTAAACGACTAAAATCTCGGCCGCTGAAAGGAGAGACGAATGGCCTTCGTTGTTGTTGATAACTGCATTCGCTGCAAACATACCGACTGTGTCGAGGTGTGTCCGGTGGACTGTTTCTACGAAGGCCCCAACTTCCTCGTTATCAACCCAGACGAGTGTATTGATTGCGCCCTCTGTGAGCCCGAGTGTCCTGTGGACGCAATCCGCTCAGAGGACGAACTTACGGATGATGAAAAAGTTTTTATCGAAATCAACGACGAGCTATCGCGCGTCTGGCCCAATATCACTGAAAGGAAAGAACCATTGCCCGACGCGGACGAGTGGGATGGGGTTCCGAGTAAGATCGAACACCTACAGAGGAGTTAGCCCTTTCTTTCGAGGGAGAAAACTGCCAACAATATAATGCTCTTTAGGTGAACAACACTTCTTCAATACTCCCGCGACTAGGACTTACCTTCTGGCATCAACGAGACTGGATCAATCGGCTGTCCCTGTTTCCGGATTTCAAAGTGCAACTTAACGCTGTCGGTTCCTGTCGATCCCATCGCGGCAATCACCTGGCCACGCTGAACAACATCGCCCACTTTAACGCCCAGACTCTGGTTATGACCGTAGGCACTTAGATACTTGCCTTTATGGCTAATGATTACCAGATTACCGAACCCGACTAATCCATCACCGGCGTATACAACACGACCACTTGCTGCAGCTTTAACCGGGGTGCCTGCCTTTCCGCCCAACTGCAAGGAACGACTAGACCGTGTTTTCGACGAATACCGCTTGAGGATCGGCCCATTGACTGGCCACTGCCACCCCGTCAATTGCGGCACAGATAAATTTTTGGACGTGGGCTTCGACTCTTCTCGTTTCTGTAACTGAGGCACTGGCTTTTCCTTCACCTGCGGCTTCCTCTCGGACTCGGGTTCGGCCCGAATCGTCGGTGGTGTTCGCACCGTCGTTTTGGTCTTTACCTCAGGCTCAGGCTCCGGTTCGGACGGGACCTCGCCCCTGAGCTTTAATGCCTGCCCCGGAAGAATGAGATCCGAACTCAATTGATTACGACGTTTCAGGACATCAGGATCCTGCTCGAAACGCCAAGCGATCGAAAACAAGGTATCACCGCGTCGAACCACATAGCGAGATCCCGGCTCTTCGGCATCCAAATCTGGGGTCGCAATGGTTGTGACTTCCGTCTTCACGAGAGCGATTGGTCTACCGAGGTTATCCGTCGGCACCTTATATGGGGCAGAACATCCGACCAACAAACCGACTGCAACCCAGAAATATTTCATTAGACTATCAACCGTCCCGAGCCGATAATTTCAAGGCCAATGACGCCAACACAAAACCGGAGACTGCTAGTCCAAGGGGACCCCACAAAACTTCCATTGTCGGAACGAACAAACTAATCGAACCGTCATCACCCCGTCCCTGCCAGGGCCACACCCTAACCAGTGCACCAAAAACCACACCTGTCAGACAGCTCAATGCCTCGGTGTGGTGCCTCGCAAGCAACGCCTTCAGAATGTGTGCCATCGTGAGAATCCCAACGGCACCGCCGCCGATAAATAATCCCAAGATCTTAATATCAAGGGCACTGACTGCTGAAATCAGTGCCGGATATAAGCCCGCGAGTAACAACAGAAAACTCCCTGAAACTCCCGGCAACAGCATCGCTGACAGTGCCATCGCCCCGGCGAAGGGCCACACCCAGAGTGAGGGGCTTGCCGATTGCGGAGTCTGTAATCCAAGAGCAAGGGCGGTCAAAATACCAATCACCAGCCATGCCCAGTCTTTGAATCGCATCGAGGATCGCAAATCAGACAGCATCCCGATTCCCATCGCGAAAACGAGCCCAAGGAAAAACCCCCATACCCGGTCAGGAAAAATATCAAGCCAGTCCTTAATCCAATGCGCCAGAGTAATAAGCGACATCAAAATTCCAACCACTAGGGGAACCAAGAAACTCCCGTCCAGACGCAACCAGAGTCCTCGGATTCCCTCCCTGCTAAAAATAGTCCACAGTTCTGGTGTAATCGCCGTCAACACAGCCAGCCAGCGCTCGTAGATGCCCGTCAGGAAAGCTACCGTCCCGCCGGACACACCGGGAACAGCATCCGCGGCCCCCATCGCGAGGCCACGCACCCAAATCCCAAACCAACTCATTCCAGACCTGCCAACGCGGGAACAAAAAATGCCGTGTCTAGAGGTATCTCTTTGATCGCCACACCATCACGAATGTATAGGATCAATTGTTGTTTTTGGCCTCGCCCAACCGGAGCAATCAGACGACCCCCATCAGCTAACTGATCAAAAAGGGTCTCCGGAACCGCCTGAGGGCAAGCAGCCAAAATGATACCGTCGAAAGGCGCAAACTCAGGCCAACCGAGTAGGCCATCGCCATGACGGATCACAATATTTTCAAGGTCGAGCGTATCCATCTGCTTCCGGGCTTCCGTGGCCAAGGGCGCTATTCGTTCGATAGCAAACACCTGCTCAGCGAGGTGCGCCAGCAAACCAGTCTGAAAACCTGACCCTGCACCGATCTCGAGTACTCGATTCAGGTGTCGACCACCCCGCAACAGCTCGAGCATGCGTGCGACAACCGATGGCTGAGATAATGTTTGCTGATATCCGAGCGGTAGAGTGACGTCTGTGTACGCCGAATCAGACACGGCGGGGTCGACGAAAAGATGACGCGGCACACGACGAAATGCATCCAATACAAATACATCATTGATCCCCAAATCACCAAGGGTCTCGACCAAGCGACTCAACCCGCGTTCATGAAGCAGTCCGTGCATATGACTCCCGCAGTGTTCCTAATTCATTCAATACGGCTGTCGCAAAGGAGCCCTTAGGCAACCAAAACGATACCTGGAGTGTATTCTCTGAAACCTCAGCCTCCAAGTGCTTCGGCAGAACTCGAACCGCTCTTCGGTCCTCTTCCCGAAAGATACCGGTCATCCAATCAAATAACTCAGGATCGGTTTGTAAAGTAGCTGTCTCAAAAGCATTCTGTTCAGACGAGGTCTTACTAATCCTGCCGGCCATCGGCGCTGTCGTATCCAGCTCACCGGCCATAATCCTTGACTGAATATTCGATATATCCGCCTCTGATACCGGGAAATGACTACCGCGCCCAGCCAGTGAGACCACATCACCAACCGTAACATCAAGCCATCGATCTGTTCTCAGTCGCTCGGCTACGACAGTATTAAAACCTGCTGAGCGGGCAGCTGACGCCGCCATGCCATCTCTAGGATGTAATCGCCGACTCCCGCTTGGATCCCTACGAGCAAGTTGTCGTGCCCTCTCGAGATTGGAGCCTGATCGACCAAATCGTTGAAGACCGAAGTAATTCGGCACACCAACGCTGCCGATAGCCTTCAACCGCTCGCTCAGATTACCCATCACGACCCCGTAAAGACGCACTTGAAAATAATTTCCTGCTAATTGCCCGATCTTTAACTTCCTCTGATTACGGCTGAGGCGCAATACTTTTAAGCAGGAGTCGATAGAACCGACATCTATCCGCGCCGAATCAGGAAGGCTTACCCATTGAATCGAAATCGCGTGAGTATCTTTCTTGCCAGCGTACCCAAGGTCCCTTCGCGAGACCTTGGTAGCCCGGCCGAGGCGTAAGCATGCTTCCTCGGTAGAAATTCCCACCTTTCGTATGAGCGCCCATATGTGCGGTCCAATTCCCTCAGGTTCAAACCCTAAATCCTCCGTGACAAGAAAGTCAGACGCTTTAACGCGATATTTGCCCTCAAAAACAGGCTCTCCGTGTCCTCTTGGAAGATCTGACAATTCAATAGATCGATTACCGTAAGAAAGATTGTTCAATGGGCGCGCATCAATACCGAGGCCATCACGGCGATTCCTTCACCGCGCCCGAGAAAGCCTAACTTTTCAGTAGTCGTGGCTTTAACCGAAATCTGATCGAGCGGTGTTTCAAGAACATCAGCTATGCACTGCCGAATCACACCGCGGATCGGAGCAACTTTAGGCTCCTCGCAAAGGATCGTCAGATCAAGATTTGATACAGAATATCCTTTGACCAGACACAGCCGCCTCACTTCTCGCGTTAATTCGGCCGAATCCGCACCCTTAAATCTTGAATCTGTATCTGGAAATAATTGACCTATGTCTCCCAGAGCGAGACTTCCAAGCATCGCATCCATAATGGTGTGAAAAACGACATCACCATCACTGTGTGCCACGATTTGATATCCACAGGGCACCCAAAAGCCACCTAAAGTCATTCCATCACCTGGCTCAACTCTGTGGACGTCAAACCCCTGTCCAATTCGTATCATGTGGGCACCTCCCGACGAATAGAGAGTATTGCCTCGATAAGTTGCAGATCCTCTGGATAGGTAAGCTTAACATTAGTCCTGAGCCCACGAACTAGCCAAGGATGAGTGCCAGTTGCCTCCATAGCTTGGGCTTCATCTGTGACGAGGAGGCCGGATGCTTTCACCTGATCGAGCGCGTCAACCAAATCACTCAGCCGAAAAACCTGCGGTGTCATCGCATGCCAAAGTCCTACGCGATCAACAGTCTCAGTGATGTAGATACCAACTCCCTCCCCGTGACCCCGTTTCTGATTTGCACGTTTTAGGGTATCCGATGAAGGTACCCCTAGAACGACGCCCGGGCAATCCGGTAAATCAATCACGCTTAATAACGCATTCAATTCGTCCTGGGTAATAAGCGGCCGCGCCGCATCATGTACAAATATCCAGTCATTTTTCCCAGCGCCTTGTGCCCCAATCCATTCAAGCCCGGCGTACACACTGTCGGCGCGCTCAAGCCCACCAGTTATCGAGACGACTGACTCGTGCTTAGCGTCAGCCAACCTATGGAAATGCTTGTCCACTGAGGGTATCGGGACCACGATTGATTCAAACACATTTAACGCGAGGAAAGCTTTTATTACATGCTCCAAAACCATCAATCCTGCAACGGTACTATACTGCTTCGGAGTTTCAGACCCATAGCGGAGACCCTCACCCCCGGCGGGTATCACCGCCCAGATTTTAGTCACCCGAGCGCTCTCCCTTCGGCAGCAACCGTACGAAAATTTCGCCCTCTTTCACGTAACCAAAACGCGACCGCAGAAGTTCCTCGATCGCCTCAGGATCTGTCTTTAGAGCGTTGACCTCGGAGACAAGTTCATCATTCCTAGAGCTCAGACGCTGATTCTCAGCTTCCTGCTTCTCCAGTTTGTCAGTCAGTCTCTGTAATTCAGAAATCGAGCCCGTTCCAAACCAGAGCTGATATTGGGACAACGCCAGCAGAATCGTAAGACCAATAAGAATAAGCCTTCCTGTCATGACTGCCCAAAAATGGCTCCACGCCCTGCATATTTCGCGTGAGAACTGAGCCCTTGTTCTATGCGCAGCAATTGATTGTATTTAGCGACCCGGTCTGAACGACATAGGGAGCCCGTCTTAATCTGACCGGCCGAGGTACCGACTGCTAAATCTGCAATTGTTGTATCTTCAGTCTCACCAGAACGATGCGAGATCACCACTGTGTATCCTGCCTTCTGAGCCATATTTATGGCATCGAGGGTTTCTGAAAGTGTTCCAATTTGATTGAACTTGATCAAGATCGAATTACCGACACCCTGCTCGATTCCGCGACTTAAGATACTGGTATTAGTCACAAACAGGTCATCACCCACCAGCTGACAACGCGAACCCAAAGTATTGGTCAGATACACCCAACCGTCCCAGTCACTTTCATCCAAACCATCCTCTATTGAGATTATTGGATAGCTATCACATAAGCCGCTCAGGTACTCTGTAAAACCCTTCGCGTCAAAACTGCGGTTTTCACCAACGAGCTCATAGTGAGAGTTGGAATAGAACTCGCTTGCGGCACAATCAAGTGCGAGGGTGATATCTTCACCAAGCTGATAACCCGCATTAGTGACAGCTTCAGCGATTACTGTAAGCGCTGCTTCATTCGACGGCAGGTTGGGAGCGAACCCCCCCTCATCACCGACCGCTGTATTCATATCGCGAGCAACCAACACTTTTCTTAAGTGATGGAAAACTTCGGAGCCCATGCGGAGGGCATCTGCGAAAGTTTCCGCTGAGACTGGCTGAATCATAAATTCTTGAATATCAACGTTATTATCTGCGTGCTCGCCGCCGTTTATGATATTCATCATCGGCACGGGAAGCGTCAGTGGCCCTGTGTTTCCGTGCAGAGTTGCAATGTGCCGGTATAACGGTTCGCGTCGATCTTTTGCATGAGCGTGTGCCGTCGCCAGAGACACAGCCAGCATCGCGTTTGCGCCAAGCCTTGACTTGTTGTCGGTAGCATCAAGCGCAATCATCGCGTCATCAAGTCCTCGCTGGTCTTCGGCATCGCGGCCAACAACCACCTCTTCAATCACGCTATTTACATTTTGAACTGCACGTGACACCCCTCTTCCCAAATAGCGACTACCGTCTTGATCGCGTAGCTCGAGAGCCTCACGAGAGCCGGTCGATGCGCCGGACGGTGCAGAAGCACGACCGACCACACCTGATGCCAAAATAACATCGGCCTCAACCGTCGGGTTACCGCGTGAGTCCATTATTTCGCGGCCGATTACTTTGACGATTAATGTCATTAGTTGCTTGTCTCCAAAACATCAAACGATTTAACGAGGCCGTCAATAGCCTTCAATTGTGATAAGAACGGCTCGAGTTTATCGAGCGGGAGAGCACATGGGCCGTCACATCTGGCCTTCGATGGGTCTGGGTGGGATTCCAAAAATAACCCAGCAAGACCATTCGCTACCCCTGCTCGAGCTAACTCAGTTACCTGCTGGCGGCGACCCCCAGCTGAGTCTAGACGACCACCTGGCTTCTGAAGAGCGTGGGTCACATCAAAAATCACGGGGACATGCATCTGTTTCATGATTCCAAAACCAAGCATATCGACTACGAGGTTGTTATAACCGAAGCTTGATCCTCGCTCACACAGAATAACCTTATCATTTCCCACTTCGACGCATTTATCGATAATATGTTTCATTTCGTGAGGAGCGAGAAATTGTGCCTTTTTTACGTTAATGATGGCCCCAGTCTCTGCTATCGCCACAACCAGATCGGTCTGGCGTGATAAAAACGCGGGCAACTGGATGACCTCGCAAACTTCAGCGGCAACTCGTGCCTGACCAGGCTCATGTACATCTGTGATCAAAGGTATATTGAAACGTGACTTTATATCAGATAGCCAAGTCAGTCCTTGCTCAAGCCCTGGGCCCCGGAAACTTCTGATACTGGAACGGTTCGCCTTGTCAAAGCTCGCCTTGAAAACATAGGGAAGCTGCAGTTTGCCGCAGATATCTACGTATACTTCCGCAATCTCAAATGCCAGTTCTCTGGATTCCAAAACATTCATACCACCGAAAATCATCAGAGGATGCGTGTTTGAACAGGGCATGTCACCTATGGTGAGCACAGATCTCATGAAAATAAGGTTTCCTTTTTGCTCGCCTTCGAATAGACGATTGCTGCCTCAACAAAGCTCCTAAACAGTGGGTGCCCATCTCGCGGTGTTGACGTAAATTCGGGGTGGAATTGACAACCGACAAACCATGGGTGATCGTCAACCTCGATCACTTCAACCAATGTCTCGTCGATTGAGCGACCGGCTACCTTTAGACCAGCGTTCGAAAGATGGCTCAGATAATCGTTGTTGAACTCCCAACGATGACGATGACGCTCAGTAACTATGTCAGTACCGTAAATTTTAGCGACTTTTGACCCTTTCGTGAGACGACATTCCTCAGCGCCCAGACGCATAGTGCCGCCTAGGTCACTCTCCTCTGAGCGTTTTTCTCGGCTACCGTCTGCTCGCGTCCACTCGGTAATAAGGGCAATTACCGGATGCTCTGCCGATGGTTCAAATTCACTCGAAGTAGCACCATCTATACCTGCAACATGGCGAGCAAATTCAATAACGGCCGCCTGCATACCGAGACAAATACCCAAATAGGGGATTTTATTTTCACGCGCATGGCAAACAGCGGCGATTTTACCCTCAATGCCACGCTCGCCGAACCCGCCCGGAACCAATATTGCATCCACACCGTCCATCAGTTTAGGACCTCGTTTCTCAATGTCTTCAGAATCGATATAACGAAAATTTATCCGTGTGCGTGTCTGAATCCCAGCATGGATCATTGCCTCTATCAATGACTTATAGGCGTCTAGCAAATCCATATACTTACCTACCATGGCGATCTCAACTGATTTAAGTGGGTTAAGATGTGCATCTACTACACGGACCCATTCACTTAAATCAGCCTCTTGACACTCAAGGCTAAGCTTATCGACGATCAGTTGATCAAGGCCCTGTTCATGTAACATGATCGGGATTCGATAGATTGTGTCAGCGTCGTTTAACGGAATCACTGCACGTTCTTCCACATTGGTAAATGATGCAATTTTCTTTCGGCTAGCAATATCTATTTCATGATCCGAGCGACAAATCAGAACATCAGGTTGTAAACCTATCGAGCGCAATTCTTTCACCGAATGCTGCGTTGGCTTAGTCTTCGTTTCTCCCGCAGTTGCGATGTAAGGAACCAAAGTTAGATGCATCAATAATGCACGCGCAGAACCAAGCTCTTGGCGTAACTGTCGTACCGCCTCCAAAAATGGTAGTGACTCAATATCACCGACAGTTCCGCCTATCTCAACGATCGCAACATCGGCACCCTCAGCTCCAGAAACAATTTTGTACTTAATCTCGTCAGTGATGTGTGGGATGACCTGGACTGTGCCCCCCAAATAATCACCATGACGTTCCTTTCTCAATACATCCTCGTATACACGGCCTGCCGTAAAATTGTTCTTTTGCGACATACGAGTGCGGATGAAACGCTCATAGTGACCTAGATCCAAATCAGTCTCAGCGCCGTCATCGGTAACAAATACCTCACCATGCTGAAATGGACTCATTGTGCCTGGATCTACGTTAATGTAGGGATCAAGCTTCAACATGGTGGCCTTAAGACCACGGGCTTCAAGGATAGCGCCGAGCGAGGCCGCTGCTATTCCTTTACCAAGCGAAGACACCACCCCGCCTGTTACAAACACGAATCGATTCATGTTGGCCTACAATCCTTTTAGTAAACCCACCGATTATATGGCGAGAAGGTTGTGTTGGGATGGGAAATTAGGATACAGAGGAATCAACTCTATTCCTAGTGACAAAGCGCCACTCCCATTGCAAAGAATAAGGTATCAACCCACCCTCTCTGCAGTCGATATCGCCCCAACCAAGAATTTGATCTGAAATCGCCAGTACGGGAGTTCGTTTGCGTAACCATGGCGGTACACCGAGCCCTTGCGCTAGCTGCTTGAGGCTTTGCAATGGGCGTTTCCGACCCCGGCGGAAGCTTCGACCTTTAACCCCCCAAAATATAGAAACGTCTTCAGACACTGCCCCATTTCTCAGAGTTAAGATACCGTTTGGGAATCGGAGCTGGAGAAGCTGTTTTGGTGCCAATTCCTCAAATCGTGCTATTTCGTTTTCTGCCTCGTCACCAAGCTCTTTGCTATCGATCCAGTAGAGCTTTTTCCCCCATTTACGGATGACCACAGTAGGACTTACTCGTACTTCAGGTGATCTATCATCAGCTGCTTCAAGACCCTGACGAGCAAACTCCAAGATCTGTAATGTGGATGGCGCATAACAAGCTCGGATTTGTGCGAAGAAACGTATCTGCCATGCAATCAGTATCTCGGTTGATGCCATATCTACTTCTTCGACACCTGAGACAGGTAATTGCTTCCCCAAATGAATGGCTGCCAATTTAGTGCGCTCTCTCGCTAGCTTTGATAATTCTAGTAATTTCTCCTCTATTCGAGGTGCGACGCGCGTCAATGCAGGAAAAAATTGAAGTCTTATGAAGTTTCTACGGTAAGAGAGATCCTGATTCGATGGATCTTCGATATATTTTAGATTGCGAATCGCTACGATTTGCTTCAACTGCTTACGGGATACTGATAACAGCGGCCTTATTAAAACGCCTAGTCCAAACTTCCGTGAAATTGGAATACCACCTAAACCAATCAGGCCCGATCCTTGCGATAGGCGTATCAAAAGCGTCTCAATTTGGTCATCACGATGATGTGCGGTTAGCACAACTTCATTGGATGTCACTTCGCTCATTATCTTCTTATAACGTAGCTCGCGAGCTCGAGCCTCGAAATTAGGACCTAGACTGAGATTGAGACGATGCACTCGAAAAACAAACCCTCTTAGCTCAGCTTCGGACCGCACAAAACTTCCCCAATCATTCGCCTCAGCGGCCACCCCATGATGGCAATGATGAACAACCACCGTACGAGGAACAACTTTTGAAAAGTCGCCAACCAAAGCTAGCAAGGCCATGGAGTCTGGGCCACCGCTGACCATAAGATGTACGCGATGATCGACCTCGGGCCAGTGAGGCCTGAGTAGTCCCTCAGCTGCGACCAACACCGAATTGCATCAATTTCTGATAACGAGATCCAAGTAGTTGCTCGTCTGACAACCCAATCAAAATATCGAGCTGTCCTTCAATTGCATCACCGAGGGCTGTAGCTGCCTGTTCTGGCGCTCGATGTGCGCCGCCCAGGGGCTCGCGCACCAAATGATCAACCAAACCCAATGAGAACAGTCTATCCGCTGTGATTCCCATAGCTTCAGCAGCCTCAGGGGCATGTGTCGAGCTCTTCCATAAAATCGATGCACAACCCTCTGGTGAAATGACTGAGTAGGTAGAGAACTCCAGCATCAACAATTTGTCACACACCCCAATTGCAAGGGCTCCACCCGAACCACCTTCACCGATGACCGACGTCACGATCGGAGTCTTGAGTCGCGACATTATGGCCAAGCTCTTTGCAATTGCTTCACTCTGACCGCGCTCTTCCGCGTCAATTCCGGGATACGCTCCAGGGGTATCGATAAACGTAAGTACTGGTATCCTGAAGCGCTCGGCGATCTGCATTAGACGCTGGCCTTTTCGGTAGCCTTCGGGGCGTGGCATGCCGAAATTACGCGCAACCTTCTCTTTAACACTTCGGCCTTTTTCGTGGCCAATCACCATGACTGGACGGCCACGAAATTCGCCGAGACCACCCACAAGCGCCTGATCGTCTCCGAATAATCGATCCCCATGCAGCTCATCAAACCCTTCAATCAAAATCTTTACGTACTCAAGGGTATAAGGACGCTTAGGATGTCTAGCGAGCTGGACTTTCTGCCATATCGATAAATCTGAAAAAATTTTTTCCGTTAATGTTTTTGATTTCGCCTGCAATCTTGCAACTTCTTCTGCGATATTGATTCCAGACTCAGTCGATAGATGCCTCAACTCATCGATTTTGGAATCAAGATCTGCTATCGGTTGTTCGAAATCGAGGTAATTAGGATTCATGCGCGCTGCTGTGTCCTTGCAGAGAAGTCGAGATGGACCCGGTCTCGCCCGAGCAACTCCTGTAATTCCATTAATAGCGAGTCATTGGGGTAGACCAAGTAATGGTCACCTAAAACAATCTCACCGCTAACGTGCTGTGCATTGTACTCGATTATGACCGGGCACTCACCGCCCAAATATGGTTGGATTGTCGAAACTAAAGTATCGGCAAATTCAGGCGGCCGATTCTCAAGATAAATCTTAAGGCTTGAGGCAGACAGTTTTCTGGCGTCTTCGAGTGTTTCAACCTTACTTGCGCGCATCTTCAATCCATTTGTGAATTCATCGAAGCTGACATTGCCTTCAATTACTACGAGCGTGTCATCGATTAACTTTTCTCGACAATCTGCAAACAGATCTGCAAATACCGTGACATCTATCCGTGCGGTTCGGTCGTCAATAGTTATGATCCCAAACGAATCACCACGCTTGTTTCGAATCACGCGGAGGCCGACAATTAGGCCAACCACTCTAATTGTGTCTCTAGTACGGTCCAAATTTTCTAGCGGTTTAGCCCCCAAACCCTTTAGATCATCTGCGTACCAATCTATGGGATGACCCGTTAGGTATAGCCCCAGCGTTTCTTTCTCACCACGTAGGATTTCATGCTCAGACCAGGCAATGGCACTTCGATGATGCTGGTAGGGGTCAGCAGAAACACCAGTATCGGATCCAACGCCCAACCCAAACATATCTGCAATTCCAACAGCTTCGTTTCGGGCCTGCTGATCAGCCTCGCTGATCGCGTCCTCTAGCGATGACATCAATACCCAGCGTGGTTCATTCAGAGAATCGAACGCACCAGCCCGGATTAACGCTTCAAGTGCACGACGATTCACCTTGCTCGCGCCGACGCGGCGACAGAAATCAAAAAGATTCACGAACGTACCAACAAGTTTACGAGAACCAACTAATTCTCGGGTTGGACCCTCTCCTAAACCCTTTATCGCTCCAAGTCCATAAATCACTTCGCCGTCTTTGACCGCGAATCTAAACGCACCGACATTCACATCGGGTGGCCTAACGGTAAGGCCCATCCTCCGGCACTCCTCGATTAAAGGAACCACTTTATCCGTGTTATCCATATCGGAAGATAGCACGGCCGCCATAAATTCTGCCGGATAATGAGTCTTCAAAAATGCGGTTTGATAAGATACCAATGCGTAAGCGGCCGAGTGCGATTTATTAAATCCGTAACCCGCAAATTTCGCCATCAAGTCAAATATTGAACTAGAAAGGATCGGATTAATCCCTCGTTCGCTTGTCCCCTTCAAGAAAATCTCACGCTGCTTCTCCATCTCTTCGGGCTTTTTCTTGCCCATAGCGCGGCGCAATAAGTCCGCACCACCGAGTGAGTAATTTGCAAGTACCTGAGCGATTTGCATTACTTGTTCTTGATAGAGAATCACACCGTAGGTATTTTTCAGGATTGGTCCTAGGTCCGGATGTGGATATTCAACTTTGGCTCGACCATGCTTTCGGTTAATAAAATCATCTACCATGCCTGACTGCAATGGACCAGGACGGAATAACGCCACCAGTGCCACGATGTCTTCAAAAGAATTTGGTTTAAGTCTACGGATCAGCTCCTTCATACCACGTGATTCGAGTTGAAAAACCGCAGTTGTTTCGCCACGACATAGCAATTGGAGCACCTCTGGATCGGCCATCGGAATCCGCTCGATGACTAGGGCCTCGCTTCTCGTCTCTTGAATCAAATCAAGGGTCCAATCAATAATAGTCAAGGTCCGCAAACCCAAAAAATCAAATTTTACGAGGCCCGCCGCTTCGACATCATCTTTATCTAGCTGAGTAACCAAACTTGAGCCATCCTCAGCTGATAGGAGGGCCGTAAATTCAGTAAGTTTTCCAGGCGCGATTACGACACCACCAGCATGTTTGCCGGTATTACGTGATAAACCCTCAAGTTTTAGGGCCATATCCCAAACTTCACGAACTTCATCGTCATCCTCAACAAGTTTCTTAAGCTGAGGTTCAGCTTCAAAAGCCTTGTCTAAAGTCATACCAACCTCGAATGGGATAAGCTTGGCAAGTCTGTCACCTAGACTATATGGCTTACCCTGAACACGGGTTACGTCGCGTACCACCGCTTTAGCGGCCATTGAGCCAAAAGTCACAATCTGACTCACGGAGTAGCGGCCATAGCGCTCAGCAACATAATCGATCACGCGATCCCGGCCTTCCATACAAAAGTCGATATCAAAATCAGGCATCGACACCCGCTCTGGATTTAGGAAGCGTTCAAAGAGCAGTTCGTGTTCGATAGGATCAAGATCAGTTATCTTCAGAGCCCAGGCGACAATCGATCCGGCACCAGAGCCTCGCCCCGGGCCCACTGGAATCGAATGATCCTTGGCCCATTGGATAAAGTCTGCGACGATAAGGAAATATCCAGGGAAACCCATTTGCTGGATCACTCTAACTTCAAAATCAAGACGGTCCCGATAAACCGCCTCATTAAGAGCCTGCCCATAGGAATTAGAAGTCTCTAGACGATTAGTTAGTCCATTGTGCGAAAACTTGTGGAAATATTCATCTAAGGTCATGCCGTCAGGTACGGGATATTCAGGCAGGAAATGACTGCCGAGGGTCAATTCCACACCACAGCGTTTGGCAATTCGTACCGTATTGGTAATGGCATCTGGTAGATCCGAAAATAACTCGATCATAGTCTCTTGCGACTTCAGCCACTGTTCTGGCGTATGCCGATGAACGCGCCTCTGATCATCCAGCGTCACACTTTCGTGGATACAGACCCGTGTTTCATGAGCCTCAAAATCATCAACTTGCCCAAAACAGGCCACATTTGTCGCGACCAAAGGAATCTGTAGGCGGTCAGCAGCGGCTACACCGAAATGTGCGAGCGCTGTTTCACCGGGTAGACCGACGCGGGTCAATTCGAAATAGAGTCGGTCAGTGAAAACTGAATGATATTTCTCTAGTGCCGTGCTGGCCTTATCATGCTGCCCGGCTACCACCAATCGCCCAATCTCTCCTTCCGTCGCCCCCGTAAGGCAAATCAATCCGGCAGAGTGATCGGCCACCCACTCCCAATCCAAAAGGGCGTAATCGCCGTCTTGACCTCTAAGCCAGCCTAATGATACGAGTTCCAAGAGGTTTTTGTAGCCCTCTTGATTCATCGCAATGAGTGTCAACCGGGCAAAGCTAACCTCGCTTTTCACCCAACAATCGGCACCGATGATTGGCTGCACACCCTGCAACAAACATGCACGATAAAATTTAACCGATGCAAACAAATTCGAATCGTCAGTTAGAGCGATGGCCGGCATCCCACAATCAGCTGCCTGACCAACGAGTTCCCTCACTCGGAATAAGCCATCAACCATCGAATATTCGGAGTGTGTCCTTAAGTGGACGAACTGTGTCATGCCTTCTCCAATATGCGCCTTACTGGACCAAACGAGCGTCGATGGATTGGTGTTACCCCCAATAGTTCCAACGCTTCTAGATGTAATTTAGTTGGATAGCCTGCGTGCGCTTCAAAACCATAACCTCGATAGATCTCCGACAAAGCGACCATCTCTTTATCACGAGCGACTTTAGCAAGAATTGATGCCGCTGAGATTGCAGATACGAATCCATCTCCACCAATTACCGCTTGGGCGCGTCCTTTTAGACTGTCGGGTATCCTATTACCGTCAATTTGTATTTTTTCATCTAAATCACCCAACCCATCGACAGCTCGCTCCATTGCGAGCATGGTCGCTTGCAAAATATTGAGCATGTCAATCTCGCTGACTTCCGCACGTCCATAACTAACCTTTACTGCTTTCTCAAGGATCAATGGGACCAATGCCTCGCGTTTTTTCGCGGAAAGCTTTTTCGAATCAACTAACTGATAAATACCGTGATCTTCGGGCCACAATACTGCGCATGTTACGACAGGTCCCGCAAGGGGGCCTCGTCCGACTTCATCAACACCAATAATCAAGCTCAAGATAAGTGTTCCAAAATTACCTCCGCTGCGCGACCGGATACGTCACCCGCCAGGGAATCATAGATATTTTGAGCTTCCGTTAAAAACTGATCAGCTGGACTTTCCTCAAGCATGGGATGGATAGCGTTAACAATAGAATCAACAGACGCTTTTTCTTGAATCAGTTCGGGGATAAGCGCCCGATTCGCGAGAATATTTGGAAGCGTTACATATTCAGTTTGTACCTTATTCTTTATCAAATGATAGGTCCATGGATTCATTTTATAGGCAGCTACCGTCGGCCGACCTGTTAAGACCGACTCTAGCGCTGCGGTCCCGGATGCAACTAGTACGGTCTTAGACGCCGCAATCGCTTCTCGAGACTTACCATGAACCACTCGGATCGGACGCGAGCCAATCATCGACTTAATCAATTCGTATAAATAGGCACTTGCAGCAGGGATAACTCCAGCTAGCTCTTTATCTTCAGCTATCAAGCGATCAAACGCTGCTAGGAATAGGGGTAGCAATCTTTTTACTTCGGACTCCCGACTGCCGGGTAACATCCCAAGAATAAGTCCATTCATCGGAAGGTTTAACGCTGCAGCTGAGACCACAGGATCTGGGTTAAAACTTATTTGAGTGGTCAATGGGTGGCCTATAAATTCACATCGAAGACCAGTCCCCTTGTAGAGTTCAGGCTCGAACGGAAATACACATAACAAGAGATCCAATTGGCGAGCAATCTTCGAGATCCTTGACCGACGCCATGCCCAAACCGAGGGACTAACCACATGAATCGCCGGAATCCCGAGCGATTTTGCAAAAGCACAGAGCGATAAATTGAAATCAGGCGCATCGCATGTGATCAGTGCGTGTGGCTGCACGAGCTCCAAATAATTCTTCATCTGTCGCCGCATTGATAAAAGTTTGGGAAGCCGTGGAACGACCTCCATGATTCCCATCACAGATAAATGATCCATCGGAAAAAGCGAATATGTCCCTTCCTTGATCATCCGGGGCCCGCCAATACCGCTATAAACCGCCGAGGCTGACTCAGAAACACGAGAAAGTATGGGAGCTAGAATCTGGTCGCCGGAGACCTCTCCCGCCGCCACACAGATCTGCATCAGCGGACGATTCCTCGCTGGGAGGATTTTAAACTCTCTAGGAAAGCAGTCACTTCATCACATCCGCTGCTGTCTTGATCTAGCTCTGCAATAGCTTGGTCCAAGGTTAGACCACGACGATATACCGTTTTATACGCTTCCCTAAGACGATTTATGACATCAGTATCCACGCCCCGGCGACGCATTCCCTCGACGTTCATTCCATGTGCCTCCGCGCGATTACCCGAGCACGTCACGAATGCAGGAATATCCTGCAACACAACGGTTCCGGCGGCTGTCATAGCATACCGGCCAATACGACAAAACTGATGCACAAGCGTGCCACCACCGAGAATTGCACCGTCACCAACATGCACATGACCAGCAATCGCGGTGTTATTCGCCATGATAACGTCATCACCGATGACACAGTCATGCGCAACGTGGACATAACACATAAATAAGTTACGCGAACCAATACGAGTAACCGAACGATCTTGAGCTGTGCCCCGATGCAATGTCACACCTTCGCGAATAACGTTACCATCACCGATGATCAGTTCGGTAGGCTCGCCCTTATATTTTTTGTCTTGACAATCTTCGCCCACAGAGGCGAATTGAAAAATCCGATTACCTTCACCAAGTATAGTAGACCCTTTGACGATGGCATGAGGGCCGATTACTGAACCTGCACCAATCGTTACTCCAGATCCAATAATAGCAAAAGGGCCGACCTCAACGTCTTGAGCTAACTCTGCTTTCGGATCAACTATTGCCTGTGGGTGAATATTCGTCAAACCTTCCTATCCGCGCACAAAATAGTGGCTGTACAGACTGTCTCGCCGTCAACACTAGCTTGACAACCAAACTTCCAGACGCCTGCCCGAACACGCAGGACTTCGGCTTCCAGAATTAGCTGGTCGCCAGGAATCACCTGGCGTTTAAATCGAACATCGTCAGCCCCGACAAACAAATAAATCGAACCTTGTGATGGCTTTTTGTCCATCGTCTTGAAGCCCAGTACACCGGAGGCCTGCGCCAATGCCTCGATAATCAACACCCCCGGCATCACAGGATGGTCCGGGAAATGGCCGTTAAAGAAGTCTTCATTACA
>Ga0163109_10000656_pt1 | contig 27642 bp, 30 predicted proteins | sample CRUFie1St13metaG_FD_108704 | JGI IMG/M metagenome (GOLD analysis project Ga0163109, IMG submission 108704) | Marine microbial communities from the Costa Rica Dome - CRUD Field 142mm St13 metaG | ecosystem: Environmental > Aquatic > Marine > Oceanic > Photic zone | place: Costa Rica: the Eastern...
ACTGAAGAAGCGATTGAGGATAACTTGTATGACAGACTTGCTAGTAGATATACAAAAGCATTAGCTAGATCTATGGCGAATACTAAACAAGTTAAAGCTGTTAATCCATTAATCAATGGATTCGGTTCTTTCACTTCAGGTGATGGTTCGGCGTTGTTTGCAACAAACCACCCAACTATCTCTGGTACTGTATCTAATACATTAGCTACAGCTGCTGACTTGAATGAAACTTCATTAGAGCAATCATTAATTGACATTGCTGCATTTACAGACGAAAGAGGTCTGAAAGTTGCTGCAAGAGGTGTTAAAATGATTATTCCTTCTGAGTTACAATTCACTGCAGAGAGATTAATGAAATCTCAAGGTAGAACTGGAACAGCAGACAATGATGTAAACGCAATCGTATCTATGGGTATGATTCCACAAGGTTACAGAGTTAATAACTTTTTAACTGACCCGGATGCGTTCTACATTATCACTGATGTACCTAATGGTATGAAGATGTTTGACAGAGCCCCAATTAAAACGGCTATGGAAGGCGACTTCGATACTGGTAACGTAAGATACAAAGCTAGAGAAAGATACTCATTTGGTGTATCTGACTTTAGAGGTATTTACGCATCACCAGGTGCATAATAATTAATTTGAATGAGGCGAGACACAATCTCGCCTCATTTAGAAAGTAAAAAGAAATAATCATGAAAAAATTTATAGTTACAATAAACGCATACGATTACTACGCAAAATTTGAAGTATCATCTAATGATGATCCTATTTCCCTTGAACAAGCAATAGTTGACAAACTAGGACTAAATGATATAAAATGGGAATATGTTGGAGAAAAAGTATATGACTCCAATAAATACAGAATAACCTATGAGGAGGTTATAAATGACGATGCAACCGCACATCCAGGATCTTTACAAACAAAAGGAGACACTGGACCTAAAATGGAAGCAAGAGCATCTTAATCAAGGTAAATATACTTTGAATATGGTAAGGATCGACGACCAAGTTAAAAAGATCGTACAACATATTAAAAAGGCTGAGGCTAAAGAAGCTCACCTTAGAAATAAAGTTGATGCCATTGCTCCACAAGTTTCTGTAGCTACTTAAATAAAAAGCTACATCGTTGAATAAATTCAATTCACATTACAGGCTCTCTTGCACTCTATTAAAAACTAGTATATAAAAACTTTACTATACAATTAAATTAGAACATAGACGCGTATAGTCGACGGCCTAGAGACTATGTTCGGAAACTAGGAGGATATAATTATGGCAAATACTACATTTGACGGACCGGTAAGATCGAGAAATGGTTTTCAATCAATCGGACCAGGATCAACTGTTGATCTAACCTTAGCAACTGATTTAACTGTTGCTGCTCATGCAGGAAGAGTTGTAACTATGGATCCAGCTGGAACACCAACTGCGATTACGTTACCAACTATTAATGCTTCAGCAGACGGTGCATCAGCTGGCCCAGGAAGTGATCCAAATAATCCAAGTACAATTGGAACTACTTTTGAAATTTTTTTCAAAGACAATTTTACTGGATCAATTTCAACTGACGGAACTGACAAATTTGTTGGTTCAGTTATGGTTGGTGTTAATGATGGTTCAAAAAAAGCTTTTGTACCTGCAGCATCAAACGACGTTGTTAATTTACTTGGAGAAGCTGGATCTGGTAATGCTACTAAAGGTGGTTTAGCAGGATCTAGAATCAAGTTTACTGCAATCGCAGACAATCAATACTTGGTTGAAGGTTTGTTAATTGGTGATGGCACAATTGTTACACCATTTGCAGACAGTTAATAAATAATTAATGTGGGCCTTCGGGCCCACTAAATTTTAATAGGAGAACAAAATATGAAGGGTGACGTAAAAGCAGTTAGAGTTACAGGCACTGGTGCAGTTTTTGCTGGAAGAACTAGATTAAGAGGAATGATTTTAGCCTCTGATGGATCTGGAGCTGGGTCAATAACTTTACAAGACAACACAGATAGCACAACTTTATTTCAAGGAGACTGTCCTGAAGGCGATGTTTTTTCATTCAATGTACCTGAAGATGGAATTTTATTTGCAGGTGGAATGAAAGTTTCTGCAATTGCTAATTTAGTAGGCGCAACATTATTGATAGATAAGTAAGAGGTTTAAATGGCAACTTCTGGTACAACAAAATTTGAATCTACATTTAGTATTGATGATATTATTACTGAAGCGTATGAAAGATTAGGTCGTTTTGATTATTCAGGAAATGATCTAAAATCTGCAAGGCGTTCTTTAAATATTATGTTTCAAGAATGGGCAAACAGAGGTTTACACTATTGGGAAGTAAAAAATAATTCAATCACATTAGTAAATGGTCAATCTGTTTACACTATGTTTAGATCGTCTGCTGATGGAACATCAGATGCTACAGCTGTTTTTGGTGTAGATGATATACTAGAAGCAGTATATAGAAACTCTTCATCAGTTGATTTTCCTCTTACAAAAATAAATAGATCTGCGTATCAAGGTTTGTCAAACAAAACTCAAACAGGTGTGCCTACACAATACTACGTTCAAAGATTTATTGATAAAGTTACAATTACTTTGTACCTAACTCCTGGTTCAAGTGAGGCAGGTAATTTTTTAAATTATTATTATGTAAGCAGAATACAAGATGCTGGTAATTATACTAACGAAGCAGATGTGCCTTATAGATTTGTACCTTGTATGGTTTCAGGTTTAGCTTACTATCTTTCACAAAAAATAAATCCACAACTTACACAACAAATGAAACTATTATATGAAGATGAATTAAAAAGAGCACTAGAAGAAGATGGTTCTGCTTCAAGTTCTTTTATAACACCAAAAACTTACTATCCAAATGTCTAATTTATCTAGAGGAAAATATGCACAATTTATATCTGATCGTTCCGGTCAAGCGTTTCCATATTCAGAAATGGTTATAGAATGGAATGGATCAAGAGTTCATGTTTCAGAATTTGAAGCAAAACATCCACAACTAGAACCAAAACCAACTACAGCTGATGGACAAGGTTTAAGAAACGCAAGACCTGCGAGAACTGAACCAGCTACACAAAGTTTATTACCAAGTAATCCTTTTAATATTACTTCAGGAAGCACAACTATATCTGTAAATGAACCAAATCATGGAAGAACAACTGGAGACATTGTTGTGTTTAGAAATGTAGATGGAAGTCCCGGAGGTCTGGCATATACAGTATTTGAAAATACTACAGGATTTAGTATAACTGTGGTAGATACAAATAATTATACTTTTACATTAGGATCAACACCTACGGTAACAGGAAAATTTGGAGGAACAACAGTAACTGCAGGACCAGTTACATTAACACCATGACTTATTCAGAACTATTACAAAAAATTAGAGACTACACAGAAGTTAGTTCAAACGTTTTAACAGATTCTATTCTTAATGGAATTATAGAAAATGCTGAATGGAGAATATTCAGAGATGTAGATTCTGATAATAATAAAAGATATGCAACAGCAAATTTAATTACAAACCAAAGATTTATAGATACTCCATCAGATTTATTAGTTGTGAGGTCAGCTCAAATTGTTGATTCTGATGGTGTAGGTCAAGCAAATAATAGAGATTTTTTAGAATTTAGAGATACCAGTTTTATGTCTGAATTTAATCCAGTTGAGTCTACAGGAGTTCCAAAATACTACGGTATGTGGGATAACGATACTATTGTAATAGCACCTACACCAAATGCTACCTATACAATTCAATTAAATTATATCTTGAAAGATACGGGTTTATCTAGTACAAATACAACAACATACATTAGCGAGTATTTTCCCAACGGACTTTTGTATGCATGTTTAGTCGAAGCTTTTAGCTTCTTGAAGGGGCCAAATGATCTCTTGCAATTATATGAAGGAAAGTATAAACAAGTGGTAGAAGGCTTCTCAATAGAACAAATGGGAAGACGAAGACGAGATGAATATCAATCAGGTGTTCCTCGAGTCGGAGGAAAATAAGGAGATAAACTATGGCTATAACACAAGCGATTGCAAATGCGTTTAAAAAACAATTGTTAGAAGGAGATCACAACTTTAAAGCATCTGGTGGTGATAAATTCAAACTAGCTCTTTTTACTTCTTCAGCTACTCTAAACTCAGCGACTACTGCTTACAGCACATCAAATGAAGTAAGTAATAGTGGTCAGTACACAGCAGGTGGTGGTGCATTAACTAATGGTGGAACTTCAATCGGAACAGGAACTGGTAAAGGAGTTGCGATAGTTGATTTTGCTGACAGATCATTTACTGGTGTAACGTTGACTGCTAGAGGAGCTTTAATCTATAATACTTCATCTGCAACTACAAATGCAGCTGTTGCAGTTTTAGATTTTGGAGGAGATAAAACAGCTACATCAGGAACTTTTACAGTACAATTTCCAGCATTTACTACAGCAGCAGCTATATTAAGAATCTCTGGTTAATAGGAGTTTTAAATGGCATTAGTCGTAAATGACAGGGTTAAAGAAACCTCTACCACTACTGGTACAGGCACCCTTAATCTTGCAGGAGCAGTTTTAGGTTTTGAAACATTTGTAGCAGGTATTGGTAATTCTAATACAACTTATTACTCTATCGTAAATGAAAATGGTGAGTTTGAGGTTGGTATTGGTACAGTAACTGACGCTTCACCTGATACTCTATCAAGAACTACAATTTTATCATCGTCAAATAGTGATTCTGCAGTAAACTTTTCTGCGGGCACTAAAGATGTTTTCTGTACTCTTCCTGCATCTAAATCAGTTATACTAGATGCTAGCGGAAACATTGTTGCAAACAATGGATCTAATTTAACAGCTTTAAACGCAAGTAACTTAGCAAGTGGAACCGTTGCAAATGCAAGACTAGACGCAGATCTTGCTGCAATTGGAGGTTTAACATCAGCAGCAGATAAAGGTATTCAATTTACAGGATCAGGAACTGCAGCAACATATGATTTAACATCTGCAGGTAAAGCACTTCTTGATGATGCAAACGCTGGTGCTCAAAGAACTACTTTAGGATTAGGAACAGCTGCTGTATTAGATACAGGAATATCAAATACAAACGTACCTAAATTTACAAGTGGTGTAGCAGACGATGATTTTTTACGTGTAAACGGAACAGATATTGAAGGACGTTCTGCGAGTGAGGTTCTTTCAGACATAGGTGGTCAAGCTTCTTTAACTTTTGGAATAGCAAATACTAATGCAGTAAAAATAGATAGTTCATCAGTAGCTGATGATGATTTTGCTCGTTTTACTGCTAGTGGTTTAGAAGGTAGAAGTAATTCTGAAGTTAGATCAGATCTAGGTTTAGCTGCTTCTGCAACAACTGATACAACAAATGCTAGTAATATTAGTTCTGGTACTTTACCAAATGCAAGATTAGATGCACAATTACAAGATGTTGCAGGATTAGCAACAACAGCAGGAAAAATTATTCAAGGTGATGGGTCAAACTTTGCTCTTTCAGCTTATACACTTCCAACATCAGATGGATCTGCAAATCAAGTTTTAACAACTAATGGTTCTGGAGCTGTTACTTTTGAAACTCCTACAACTGGAGATATTACAGGTGTAACTGCAGGATCTGGTTTAACTGGTGGAGGAGCATCTGGTTCAGTTACTTTGAATGTTGGTGCAGGAAATTTAATTGATGTACAAGCAGATCAAGTAGATGTAGATCTTTCTGAACTTACAACTTCAACATCAAATGGTGATGGTGATTTTTTTGTTGTGGTTGATTCTTCTAATGCACAGAAAAAATTAACTAAAGGTAATATTAATAATTCAGGTTTTAATAATGATGCTGGCTTCACTACAAATACAGGAACTGTAACTAGTGTTGGTATTACACCAGGCACTGGATTAGATGCTGGTTCAGCTGTTACAAGTTCTGGTACTATTAGCGTTGATTTAGATTTATCTGAACTTACTGACATGACAGCAACAATGGCTGGTTCAGATGAATTTATTGTTTTAGATTCAGGAGCAGAGAGAAGAAAAGCAGCTAGTGAAATAGGTTTATCAATCTTTGATAATGACGCTGGATTTACTACAAACACTGGAGACATCACAGGTGTTACAGCAGGTAACGGTTTAACAGGAGGTGGTACATCTGGAGGAGTTAGTTTAGCCGTAGGAGCCGGAACTGGTATTGATGTTGCAGCAGATGCAGTTTCAGTTGATGTGTCAGATTTTATGGCTAATGGTTCTAACAATAGAGTTGTTACTGCAACTGGCGCTGATGCTATGAATGCAGAAGCTAACATGACTTTTGATGGATCTACATTAACAGTAACTGGAGACATTGTTCCAGGAGCTAACGATACTCACGACTTAGGTGCATCAGGAAACGTTTGGCAAAACGTATTTACTGGAGACTTACATTTATCTAACGAATCAAAATCTGAAGGTAATGCTGTTGATGGCACTAAAGGTAACTGGACTATTCAAGAGGGTGCAGAAGATCTTTACATACTTAATAATAAATCTGGTAAAAAATATAAGTTCAAACTAGAGGAAGTTTAATAAGCCATGGCCTTTGGTATAACAACTTTTGCAGAAAGTCCTTTTGCTGCAACTGGATCACAAAGCATTAATGTTGCAGTAACTGGTCAAGCCCTTACTTGTAATCAAGGTAATGAAGGGATTGTTATTGATGTAAACTTTTCTGTAACAGGTCAAGCAATAACTGCTACACAAGGTAATGTTAGTATTTTTTCTGGAGTTGAAGTTCCTGTTAGTGGTCAAGCTTTAACTTCTAATCTAGGTTCTGTGTCAACTGTTGGAACAGCAGATATTGATGTTACAGGTATAGCATTAACTTCAGCATTAGGAACTGCAACTTTAGACGCAACAAGTTTTATAGACGTTACTGGTGAAACTATAAGTGCAAATTTAGGAAGTGTTTCTATAGCAGCTAATTCAGATGTTTCAGTAACTGGTCAAGCAATATCTATTAATGAAGGTAATGAAGGGGTTGTCATTGATGTAGATGTTTCTTTATCTGGTCAAGCTGCGACAGCTGCCCTCGGAACAGCTACATTAGACGCAAATAGTTTGATTGACGTTACTGGTCAAGAAACAACTATGGCACTAGGTCAAGTAGATGCTACAGATTCAAGTGCAGAATTGACTGGAATTTCTATGTCAGTATCTGTGGGTAGTGTTAATATCATTGCTTGGAGCGAAGTAAATACAGGAACAGCCCCTACATGGACAGAAGTTGACACTGCAGCATAAATGAAATATTATAATATAACATAAGGAATCTACAATATGGCTAATAGCACATCAGCAAATTTAAAGTTAACTGTTCAAACAACAGGAGAAAACTCAGGAACTTGGGGACAGTTTACTAATACAAATTTATTAATTTTGGAACAAGCCATTGGTGGTTACGATTCAATTGGAATTACAGCGGCAGCAACTTTAACTTTTTCAAATGGTGTTTTATCAAATGGTAAAAATCAAGTTCTAAAATTAACTGGAACTATTTCTGGAAATAAAAATGTAGTAATTCCAGATGGAATAGAAAAAACTTATTTAGTTGAAAATGCTACAACAGGAGCACACACTGTAACATTTAAAACTAGTTCTGGAACAGGTGCAACTTGGGCAACTACAGACAAAGGTTTTAAAATATTATATTCAGATGGAACTAATGTTGTAGATGTTACAGCTGACTTAGGTAATATTACTACAGCAGCAATTACTTCAGGTGCTATAACAGCTTCAGGTAATATTTTACCTGGTTCAAATGATACTTTTGATTTAGGAGCATCTGGAAATGTATGGAGAAACGTATTTACTGGAGATTTACATTTATCTAACGAGTCAAAAGATCAAGGAAACATGATAGATGGAACCAAAGGCAACTGGACTTTGCAAGAAGGAAAAAATGATATATTTATGATTAATAATATATCTGGAGAAAAATTTAAAATAAAATTAGATAAAGTTGGAGATTCATAATGGGTATAAATTCATGTGGAACTACAATGTTAGACCAAGGAGTCTTTAATAATATTGGTACTGTTACTTGGGACACTACAGCTAAAACTTCAAATTTTACGGCTACGTCAGGAAGTGGTTTTTTTGTTAATACTACTTCTGGAGCAATTACAGTAACACTCCCTAGTTCACCCTCGGCTGGTAATATCGTAGCTATTAAAGATTATGCAAACACAGCTGACACTAATAATATTACAATTGATAGAAATGGATCTAATATCAGAGGATCAGCATCAAATGCTGTACTTGATACCGAAGGAATATCAATTTTTTTAGTTTATGTTGATGGAACACAAGGTTGGCGACCAACTAATTCTGCGAAAAAAAGTGATCTTGCAGGTCCTTTTATAGAAGCCACTGGTGGGACAATTACAGAATCTGGAGATTTTAAAATTCATACTTTTACATCTCCAGGAACATTTTGCGTAACAAATGCAGGTTTACCCTCTGGATCAACTACAGTAGATTACATGGTTGTAGCTGGTGGTGCAGGTGGTGGAGGAGATAATGGTTGTGGATCTGGTGGTAGCGGCGGTGGAGGAGCTGGTGGATTTAGAGAATCCCATTCTACCCCAGTTTCAGGTTGTTATACAGCAAGTCCTTTAGCAACTCCGACGGCTTTACCTGTTTCTGTACAAGGTTATCCAATAACTGTTGGCGCTGGTGGAACTGGAGGTTGTGTTTCTAATCCAGGTGGTTCTGGTGCTAACTCTGTATTTTCAACAATTACATCTGCAGGCGGTGGAGGCGGTGGTAGATTTAATAGAACATCAAACACAGGCGGTTCTGGTGGTGGACAGGGTGCAAATAATGGAAGCGGACAAACAACAGGTTCAGCAGGTAATACACCACCTGTAAGTCCACCTCAAGGTAACAAAGGTGGTAACAGTATGAGTTTCGGAGGTGGTCCTGGAAGAGGTTCTTCTGGAGGTGGCGGAGCAACTGCAGCAGGGACGAATAATCCATCGGGAACTGATGGAACTGCTGGAGGAGCAGGAGCAACAACAAATATCACAGCATCACCTGTAGCTTACTCTGGAGGTGGTGGAGGCGGTGGCTGGAACGGAGCTTCTGCAGGCTCAGGTGGAACTGGTGGTGGTGGAGCTGGTGGATCAACTGCACCTGGTAGTAATGGAACTGCAAACCGTGGAGGAGGTGGTGGCGGTGCAGGCCCTACAAATGTTGGAGGAACTCCTGCTAGACCAGGTGGAACGGGTGGTTCTGGAATAGTAGTAATAAGGTATAAATTTAAATAGGTAAAATTATGGGTATAAATTCTTGTGGAACAACATTAATAAGTGATGGTAAATTTGCAAACATAGGTGCAGTTTCTTGGGAAACAACAGCTAAGACATCTAATTTTACAGCAGCATCAGGAGAAGGGTATTTTGTAAATACTACATCTGGTGCAATTACAGTGACACTACCTAGTTCACCTTCTGCAGGAGATATTGTCGGAGTAAAAGATTACGCTAACACAGCAGATACAAACGCTATAACAATTGCTAGAAATGGATCTAATATTGATGGTGCAGCTGCAGATAAATTATTAATTATAGAAGGAGAAGCTGTATTATTAGTTTATGTAGATGGCACTAAAGGTTGGTTAGTTACAAATGCATCACAAGCAGATGATCTTACAAACCCTTTTGTAGCAGCTACTGGTGGAACAATTACTTGTTCAGGAAATTTTAGAATCCATACTTTCACAAGTCCAGGTACTTTTACAGTAACAAATGCAGGTTCACCCTCTGGATCAAATACAGTTGACTATTTAGTAATCGCTGGTGGAGGTGGTGGCAGTAATGGTGGAGGTGGAGCAGGTGGATATAGAGAATCTTCTGGTGCAGCCTCTGGCTGTTATTCAAGATCACCTTTAGGTGCCTGTGTTTCAGCTTTACCAGTCTCTGCTCAAGGTTATCCAATAACAGTTGGCGCTGGTGGTGCTGGAAGTGGTTGTACAAGTAACCCAGGATCAAATTCAATTTTTTCAACTATTACATCTACTGGTGGTGGAGGACAAGATGATACTACCCCTGATAGAGAAGGTGACGATGGTGGATCAGGTGGTGGAGGTGGAGGTAATAGAAATAATAGTGGTGGTTCAGGTAACACACCACCTGTAAGCCCTCCACAAGGAAATAATGGTGGTGCAGGTCAATCACCAGGCCCTTCGTTTGTAGGAGGCGGTGGTGGCGGTGGAGCAACAGCTGCAGGTACTCCAGGAATGCCTGGAAATACAGGAAATGGTGGTGCCGGAGCAACATCAAGTATTAATGGAACACCTACTGCAAGAGCAGGTGGAGGTGGTGGAACTGGTGATAACCGTTCTCCAGCAGCACCTGGTGGTACAGGTGGAGCTGGTGGTGGTGGAAATGGCGGAACTCCTCCTTCTGGAGGAAACACATCTGGAGCTGCAGGAACAGCTAACACTGGTGGTGGCGGTGGAGGTAAAGGTGTTGGATCAATCACAAGTGGTGGTAGCGGAATTGTAATAATAAGGTATAAGTTTCAATAGGTAAAAAATTATGGGAATAAATTCAAGTGGAACATCAGTAATAGATCAAGGTAAGTTTCAAAACATAGGTGCAATTACTTGGGACACAACCGCAAAAACATCTAATTTTACAGCTACATCAGGAAATGGTTTTTTTGTAAATACAACTTCAGGAGCTATTACAGTAACTCTACCTTCTTCACCAAGTGCAGGAAGTGTGGTTGGTGTTGCTGATTATGCAAATACTGCAGATACAAATAATATTACAATAGCTCGTAACGGTTCTAAAATTCAAGGCTTAACTTCAAATCTTATAATGTCAAAAGAGGGTTTATCTATTTTATTAATTTATGTAGATGCAACACAAGGATGGTTATCAATTGATGCTGCAGAAGCAAATGATCTTGATAGAGCAGAATTTGTAGCAGCGACTGGTGGTACAATAACTACCTCACCTTGTGGTGATTTTAAATTACATACTTTTACAGGCCCAGGTACTTTTTGTGTATCTAGTGCAGGTAATTCTTTTGGTTCAAATAAAATAGATTATTTAGTTGTTGCTGGAGGAGCCTCAGGAGCAGGACCTGGAGGAGTTGCTGGTGGCGGAGGAGCTGGTGGTTTTAGAACTGCTTCTTGTTCTCCAGTATCAGTTCAAGGATATCCAGTAACTGTAGGTGGAGGTGGTTCAGTAAATCCTAGTAATGCAAGGGGTGGTTCTGGAAGTAATAGTGTTTTTAATTGTACTACATCAGCTGGAGGCGGTGGCGGTGGTTTAAACGTACCAGGAGCTTCTGCAGCATCAGGTGGATCTGGTGGAGGTGGTGGTGGAGATAATATAAATACTAGTGGAGCCGCTGGAAACACTCCACCTGTTAGCCCATCTCAAGGTAATCCTGGAGGAAACGGAGGAGGACCAAATCAAGGTGCAGGTGGTGGAGGTGGAGCAGGTGCTACAGGTTCTAATAATTCTGGAGGAAGTGGTGGACCTGGAGGTAATGGATCACCTTGGCCAGGAAACTCAACTACTTATGCAGGCGGTGGTGGTGGCGGTCGAGTCAGTGGATCTGTAGGAACAGGTGGAACTGGTGGTGGAGGAACTGCAAATTCAACCGCAGGAACAGCCAATACTGGCGGTGGAGGTGGAGGTAAACGAGCTGGTGGATCAGGAGTAGTTATAATTAAATATAAATTTCAATAGTTGAATGATAATTAAAAATAATATATAAGGAGAAATATTATGGCACATTTTGCAAAACTAGGAGCTAACAGTAAAGTTATTCAAGTATTAACTCTTGATAACAAGGACATGTTAAATGCTGATGGTGTTGAAGATGAATTAGTAGGTCAACAATATTTAGAACAACACAATAATTGGCCTGCACAAATGTGGATTCAAACATCTTACAATACATCTAACAATGAACATAAATTAGGTGGAACACCTTTAAGAGGTAACTACGCAGGTATTGGTTATATTTGGGATGAAGATAATCAAATTTTTTGGCCAAAACAACCTTATCCTTCATGGGTAAAATTAATTGCAGAAGCAAGATGGCAGTCTCCAATAGGTGATATGCCAGCATTAACTCAAGAACAACAAGATCAAAACACGGCTGATACTCACTCGTGGGAATATTCTTGGAATGAAGATAACACAACCTGGGACTTGACAGATTTAAAAGCATAAATTAAAAATAGTGGTGGTATGCAAAAGAAAGTATTAAGCGAACAATCTTTATATTATGGTGATGTAGCAATGCCTAAAGATTGGGACATTGACCGAGATAAATTATTACAAGATATTTTAAGTTATTCATTTACAAATAAAGAATTCCCTTTTTCAAAAACATGGGACATGTTAAATACATATATAAAAGACCATGTTCGTGTTGAGCATGATCTTAGTTTAATTAATAAAAATTCTTGGGGAGATATATACAAACCAAGTCAGTTATCAAAACCTTTATTAGATGTAGATCCAGTTGATCTTAGAAATTCACCTGATTTTACAATGCTTTATGGAGTTAATGTAAATAATTGTTGGATTAAAATATATTATGAAGACAATAGACGTAAAGGCAGAAGTTGGGACATAGAACTTACTAATAACAAATTTATTATTTTTCCTGCTACTAACATGTATACAATATCTAATGAACAGAAAGATAATTTAAATTTTATTCAGACAATAACTTATGAATATATCTAATTACTATTGGTATTTTACATCTGCAATACCTCCTAAAATTTGTGACGATATAATTAGATATGGATTATCTAGATCTGAACAAGTAGCTAGAACCGGTGGTTATGAAGATAAAAAACTAACTAATGATCAAATTAAAAATATGAAAAAGAAAAGAAATTCTAATTTAGTTTGGTTAAATGATCCATGGATATATAAAGAATTACATCCCTATATTCATAAAGCTAATAAAAATGCAGGTTGGAATTTTGAATGGGATAGATCAGAGTCTATGCAATTTACAAAATATAAATTAAATCAATACTACGATTGGCATTGTGATAGTTGGGACAAACCTTATGACAGAAAAAATGTAAATCATCCTGAACACAATAAAATTAGAAAACTTTCTATGACTTGTCAATTAACAGATGGATCAGAATATGAAGGTGGAGAATTAGAATTTGATTTTAGAAATTATGACCCACACATGAGGGAAGAAATTAAACATTTAAGACAAGCAAAAGAAATATTACCTAAAGGTTCTATTATTGTATTTCCCTCATTTGTATGGCACAGAGTTAAACCAGTTACGAAAGGAGTAAGATATTCATTGGTTATGTGGAACCTTGGATATCCTTTTAAATAATATGATAATAAATGAATATTTTAGAACCCCTATATGGATTGAACAAAAACCAGAGTTTGTAAAATCTTTAAATAAAGCTTCTAATGAATATATAAAAGAAGCTAAAAAAAGAGAAAAAGATTATATAAAAGAATATGGTGACTTTGGAAGAAGTTACCATTCTACTGCTCTTATTAATGATAATAAATTTTTAGATTTTAGAAATTATATAGGTCAAAAATCATGGGAGTTTTTAGATTGGCAGGGTTTTGATATGCATGAATATCAAACTATGTTTAGTGAGATGTGGGTACAAGAGTTTGCTAAAAAAGGTGGTGGTCATCATTCTGCACATATACATTGGAACCAACACGTATCAGGTTTTTATTTTTTAAAAGCAAGTGATAAAACTTCTTTTCCTATATTTCACGAACCAAGAACCGGGGCACGTGCAACTAAATTAAAATTAAAAAATAACAAAGGTATTTTTCATGGAACCGAACTTATACATTTTAAAGTAAAACCTGGAATGTTAATTATATTTCCAGGTTATTTAGAACATGAATATGCAGTAGATCATGGTATAGAACCTTTTAGATTTATACATTGGAATATACAAGCTGTACCAAAACAAATGGCTAAAGATGTCTTTTAAAAAAAATAAATACACAGTTATTAGACAAGCTATTTCAAAAGATTTAGCTACGTTTGTTGCAAATTATTTTTGTATGCAAAAACAAGTATATGATACTTGTAGACAGGCTAGATACTTTTCACCGTTTGAAAATATAATAGGTCACTACGAAGCACACGATGAGCAAATTCCAGATACATATAGTCAGTATGCAAATATAGCTATGGAAACTTTAATGTTAAAATGTCAACCAGCTATGGAAAAAACAACAGGGTTAAAATTATATCCTGCATATACATATGCAAGGATTTATAAAAAAGGTGATGAACTTAAAAGACACAAAGATAGATTCTCTTGCGAGATATCTACTACTATGAATTTAGGTGGTGATGATTGGCCGATATATCTTGAACCATCTGGAAAAGAAGGTAAGAAGGGTATTAAAGTAGATCTAAAACCTGGAGATATGTTAGTTTATTCTGGTTGTGAATTAGAACATTGGAGAAATAAATTTAAAGGCAAAGAATGTGTGCAAGTATTTCTTCATTATAACAACTGTAAAACACCTGGAGCAAAAGAAAATATGTTTGACAAAAGACCACATTTAGGACTTCCATCTTGGTTTAAAAGGTAGTATATTATGATGGAGACAGTGATCCACCACATACCACTCGCTGTCTCCTTTATAATATTTGGATAACTATGTTACAAAAACTTAATTTTAAACCTGGTTTTAATAAACAAGTAACTGACTCGGGAGCTGAATCTCAATGGGTTGATGGTGATTTTGTTAGATTTAGATATGGACTACCTGAAAAAATAGGTGGTTGGTCACAACTTACAAATGGTAATAAAACTATACCCGGTGTTGTAAGAGCACAACATGCATTTACATCTATAGCTGGTGAAAAATATGTAGCAATAGGATCTTCACAAGGTTTATTTTTATATTACGAAGGTAGTTTTTTTGACATATCTCCATTAGATCCAGATGGTTCTATTACCGGAGCTACATTTAATGCATCATCAGGTTCTGCTACAGTTACAGTTAATAAAACCAGTCATGGGTTATTAGCTGGAAGATACATAACATTTTCATCTGTTACTGTTCCAACAGGTTCTGGTTATGCAACATCTGATTTTACGGGTAATACATTTGAAGTACAATCATCTAATCTATCAGCAAATAGTTTTGAAATTATTATGCCATCTAATTCAGCAGGATCTACATCAGGTACTGGTTCAGCACAAATAGATCCATATGAAGTTGTGGGTCCAACTTTTCAAACTGCAGGTTTAGGTTGGGGTACAGATACATGGAATACTGGAACATGGGGAACTGCAAGTGCAACAAGTAATGTAGTTCTGGATCCAGGAATCTGGTCTCTCGATAATTTTGGTGAAGTATTAGTTGCAACAATTAGAAATGGTAAAACATTTACATGGAATGCAGGTGCATCTAATGCAAGAACTATTAGGGCCTCTACAACCACAACTAATTTTCAAACTACAAATAATCCAACTAAATCTATACTAACGCAAGTATCAGACAGAGATAGACATGTATTTCACTTTGGTACAGAAACAACTATTGGAAGTGGTGCCTCACAAGATCCAATGTTTATAAGATTTTCAAATCAAGAAGATTTAAATACATATGCGCCTACATCAGTAAATACTGCAGGTACTTTTAGATTAGACCAAGGTAATACAATTGTAGCTGCTGTTTCTGGAAAAGATTATACTTTAGTTCTAACAGATACATCTGCGTATGTAATACAATTTGTAGGTCCGCCTTTTACTTTTTCAGTAAGACAGGTTGGCACAAATTGTGGATGCATCGGACAAAATGCAATAAGTTATTCTGATGGTAAGGTATTTTGGATGTCAGGTGAAGGTGGTTTTTTTCTATACGATGGTACAGTAAAATCTATCCCTTGTTTAGTTGAAGATTTTGTATTTACAACAAAAGGAGATAATTTAGGTTTAAATTATACTTCACCATTATTGGTATACGCAGAACATAATTCTTTATATACTGAGATTAATTGGTTTTATCCTAAATCAGGATCAGATCAAATTGACAGATGTGTTACATATAATTATGCAGAAAATGTTTGGACTACATCTTCTTTAGCTAGAACAAGTTATATTGATCAAGGTGTATACGAATTACCATATGCAACAGAATATAATAAAACAGAAACTCCTAATTTTCCAATACAAGGAATCACGTCATTATATGGAGCATCTGTTTACTATGAACACGAAAAAGGCACTGACCAAGTAGAAAACGGTGTTACAACAGCTATCGCTGCTTTTATTAAATCTGGTGACTATGATATTACAGCACGTACAAGTGCATTAGGAGGCTCAACCGGTCTTGTAGATTATAGAGGAGATGGTGAATTTTTTATGTCTGTTAAAAGATTTATACCTGATTTTGCAGTGCAATCAGGTAATACTAAGATTACATTATTAATAAATGATTATCCAAACAACACAGCATCTAGCTCACCATTAGGTCCCTTTACAATTACATCTACAACTGATAAAGTAGATACCCGTGCAAGAGGAAGACTTGTAGCATTAAAAATAGAAAACGATGGCACCGGTGAAACTTGGAGATATGGAACTTTAAGAGTTGATGCACAACCTGATGGTAGAAGATAATGACTGTAGATAAGAGAATAAACTATGAAATACAAGGTGGTGCAAGAAACTATCTTGGTAAACAAAAAGAAGTTAAAGCTCCTATAAAATGGAAGTCTAGTCCAGATAGTCCAGAAACAGAATTAGCATATATTACAAAAGCAGAAAAAGATTTACTTGTTAAAAAGGATTTACATGGTTCATTGAAAGGTGGTGTCAATAGAGGACCATCAGGAATTATGAGTCTAGATGGTTTTGGATCATTTGATGGTCCAGATCCAAGTAAAGATACAGGTATGTCTGGTGCAGCAACAAGTGCTGCTGAAGCAGGCGGTGGAAGTGGAGCGGATAGAAGAGAGTTAGATTCAAACATTGATTATGGATCTAATACACAATTACCACCTGGTGTTGATAGAAAATTACCACAAGACATACAAGATTATAGAAATGCATTTATTGCAGCAGGTGGGGGTCAAAGAGTTAACCCTGGTTTTTTTGATAGTAGATTTACAGTATCACCAACAGAAATAAGAAATGCTAGAGACTATGTTAGAAATAGAAGTATATTTAAAAGTCCAAGTTTAAATCCAGGGCTTGCAGGATTTTTTACAGGTGGTGGATTGTTAGGAAATATAATTAGAAGCCTTGGACAAAGATTTGGTTTAGGAAAAACATTTAATCAACCAACTTACGATATGTCTGGAATTAACAACACTAGAGTATATGAAAATATATTAGGTCCTAGTACAAATCCAAACAATCTTGATATATATAATGAATTTGTAGAAGAAGATGAAGATGAAGATGAAGATGAAACAAAAAATAAACCATTAATAGGAACACAACCTACTATACTAAGTGCTTATCAAAACTATCTAGCAGATTCTCCATCTGATCCTATGTCTCTTCAAGAATATGCAGATTTTCAAAGAAGTAGAGGTATGAACATAGATATATAATGGCTAAAGTAACAGTATATATACCTGAACCAAAAGAAGAATATGATGTATCTAATCAAAGACAAGTTTTAGAAGCATTAGATACTATAAAAAATCAACTTAACTTTTCTTTTCAAAATGATTTAAAAAATGAACAAGAAGCATTTAATTATTTTATATCATAATGACCATACAATATAAAAATCAAGGTTTTAAACAAACAGGTACAAGTAAAACTACTGTATTTACATGTCCTACTGATGCAACTGTAATAGTTAAAAGTATATATTGTGCAAATAATGATGCCTCATCAGCTATTTTAGTTAATATGAATTTTGTTGATTCATCTGATTCAAGCACTGAATACGAATTTTTTAGAGATGACGTAGCGGCTAAATCTCAAGTAAATGCTTCACCTCAAGGCTTGAATTTAGAAGCAGGAGATGCTATAACCGTGCAAGCAGCCACAGGTAGTAGTAAAATACAAGGCCTAATAAATTATGCTCAACTAGATAGATCACAAGAAAACGGATAAATATGAAAGACGAAGATATATTAAAAATAAATTGTACAACTACAGTGACATATAGAAACACTGCAACCAATAAAGTTTATAAAGATGAAGCTGAGAAAGATGCGGATATAGCTGATCCAAATACTTCAACAACAGTTGAACAAATTGCATCAGATGTAAAAGTAGAAGTTTCGCCGAAAGGATTGAACGTACTACAGAAAATACTTGATGATAACAAAAAATCAGACACCTAAAGGTGGTACAGAGTTACAGTTTGAATTTTTGAAAAAAAACGTTGATTCAAAATTATTGGATCAAGTTCAAATATGTACATCAGTGCCAGAGAAAATTCCTTTGCACCCAACCAAAGTAAATATACTTTGGCAAAAAAATTCTTACGACCAACCTAATCTTGCACCATGGTTTGAAGATCAATCTAATCATAACAAATATGATTGGTATGTATTTAATAGCCATTGGACGTATGAAAAGTTTAGAACATATTTTAAATTACCAACTGAAAAATGTGTAGTTATAAAAAATGGAATAGAAAATATAGAACCCATACAAACAACATATAAAAAAGAACAACCTATAAAAATTATACATCAAAATACACCTTGGAGAGGATTAAATGTTTTATTAGGAGCAATGCAATTAATAAAAAATCCATTAATTACATTAGATGTATATTCTTCTACAGAAGTATATGGACAAAAATTTTATGAACTAAATGATAAATACTATCAAACACTTTATGAACAAGCAGAATTTTTACCAAATGTAAATTATATAGGTTATAAATCAAATGAATACATAAGAAAAAATTTAAAAAACTATAGAATGTATGCATACCCAAGTACGTTTGAAGAAACATCTTGTATATCTTTACTAGAATGCATGGCTGCAGGTTTGTATTGTATAACAACAAATTTAGGTGCATTATTCGAAACAGGCGCAGAATTTCCTATTTATATTCCTTATACAGATAACTATAAATTACTTGCTACTAAATTTGCTAAAGCTATAGAAGAAGCTGCAGAATCTTTAGATAGCGATATAGTAAATGAACATTTAAAATTTCAAATAAAATATACAAACAAATATTACAATTGGAACAAACAAAGTATAGCTTGGACAAGATTTTTACAGGGAGTAATTAATGAAAGAAAATGAACCTATTTGGTTTGATAAAAAACAAGAATTAAATAAAGACACTTATCAAACTGTAAAAACTAACACTGTAGTTACAGAGATAAATTTAAGTAATGAACCTAAATATAAAATTATGGTATGCACACCATGTCACTCTGATGTGTCTATGCATTACGCACAAGCTACATTAAAATTTCAACAAGAATGTTTAAGAAATAATATATTAGTTAGTTTTACATTATTAAAATCATCTTTAGTTACACAAGGTAGAAATTTATGTGTGTCAGAATTTATTAGTCATGAACACAAATATGAACATTTGTTGTTTATAGATTCAGATATTGATTTTGAATATGAAACAATTATAAAAATGATAGAGGCTGATAAAGATGTTATAGCTTGTCCATATCCAATGAAAACAATTAATGAAGATAAAATGTGGACAACGTTAACAGAAAAATATGAAAATATTAGAAATAAAAGTGACGTTATAAAATCATCTTATATGTTTCCTTTAAAGGTAAAAGATAAAAATTGCATAACAGTAGATAACGGAATTATGGAAGCAACTCACGTGCCTACAGGATGTATGTTAATAAAAAGACATGTCTTAGAAAAAATGATAAAAAATCATCCTGAACTAGAAATATATCAACCTACTATTATAAATGGAGAAGAAACTAAAAAAGATTATTTTTACAATTTATTTGATACCTTACATGATCCAGATACTAAAAGATATTATGGAGAAGATTTTGGTTTTTGTCAAAGATGGAGAGACATGGGTGGTCAGGTATTTGCCTATGTATCTGACTATATAACACATGTTGGAGAACACTCTTATTGTGCCCGTTTCTTAGATGAATTACAGTCTTTAAAACGTATTGACGATGACGAAAAAATCAAATAAACTGCAATACTACAGGAAATATACCTGCCTTAAACTAGTTTAATTAAATATATGACAATATCACGAGGACAAATGCCCAGACAATTATATGGCTTAGGAAGCCTGGTAAAATCTGTTACCAAAGCTGTTAAAGGCGTAGCTAAAGGTGTAAAAAAAGTAGCTAAATCACCTATTGGTAAAGCTGCTTTGTTATATGCTACTGGATTTGGTATACCTGGAACAAATTTTGGTGGTTTGCTTGGAAGTAGTGCAGGTTCTATGTTTGGAGCAAGAAAAGGTTTATTTGGAACTTTTGGCCCTGTATCCGCTCTTAAAAATTTAGGTATTATGAAATCAGTTGGAGATGCCGGTATGGCTGCAACTAGAACTGGACCATTTGCTTCTATTGCTGATAAACTTTCAGGTAATTTATTTAAAACAGCTGCATTAACTGTTCCAGCAGTATTAGCTGCATCAGGAGTTCAAGAAGAAGAAGTAGAAGAAATTGGACAAGACAAAGGAAAATTAGCTGTATTATTAGAGAGAGGATATAGAAATTTAAATATAAATGCTTCTGATGAAGAAGTGGACGCATTTGTAAGAGCAAATGTAGCAGAGGGTGGTAGAATGATGTATGCTATGGGCAGTCCAGAAGAGAACGCAATTCAGGCATCAGGCATCATGGGTTTACCATTAAATGAAAACCCTGCAGGAGTTACAGAATTAGACCTTAGAGAAACAGGTGGATTTATTCCTCCAGTTGGTGTAAAAGAAAAGGCAGATGACATTCCAGCAATGTTATCAAATAACGAATTTGTATTTACAGCAGATGCTGTAAGAGGAATGGGTGGCGGAGACGTCGATAAGGGTGCAGAACGTATGTACGCTATGATGAAAACATTAGAAAATGGAGGAAGAGTTTAATGGCAGTTCAAGAGAGCAGAGTATTACCAGCACCGTTTATAGAAGCGGCAGGTAAAACATTTTTAGACGATTTACAGAAAGCAGTTGGTGGGTTTAAAGCAGCAGATTTATCTAAAGTATTTGGTTCACAATTTGTAGCTGATCAAGATCAATTACAGAAAGCAGCAGAATCATTAGCTCTTACTGGTATTGGTGGTTATCAACCTTTCTTAAAATCTGCAGCAGCATCAGCAGGACCTACTGGATATGAACAGTTTATGTCTCCATATCAAAAAGATGTAATTGATACAACTCTTGCAGGGTTTGATGTACAAGCACAAAAAGGTATACCTAGTTTAGCAGCATCAGCTATTAGTTCAGGTGCATTTGGTGGTGGTAGATCAGGTGTAGAAAGAGCAGTGTATGGAGCTGAGTCTGATAGAAACAGAGCTGCATTAGAAGCACAACTAAGACAACAAGGATTTAATCAAGCGCAACAATTAGCATCACAAAATATAGCTAATCAATTAAAATTAGGTAGTGCATCACAAGCATTCTTAGGTCAAGATGTTGGAGCTTTATCTACTCTTGGTGGATTAAATCAAGCTCAAACACAAGCAAAACTATCAGCTGATCAACAATTACTTCAACAACAATTAAATCAGCCTTTGACAGCTGCACAGCAATATGGTTCTGGAGTTACAAGTTTGATTGCAGGATATCCAGGTCAAACTAAACAAACTACCGTACCTACACCAAGTGCTTTACAAACTGGATTAAGTGCAGGTTCTACATTAGCTGGTATCTACAGATTATTACAAGGACCATCTGGAGGATTTTTTAGTTAATGAAAACTTTAAGAAGACCAATGTTTAGAAGAGGAGGTGAAGTCAGTGGTGGCATCACTTCTGGTATGAGATCAAATTTTGCAAACGGCTCTAATAGAGAGCAGTTTGAAGAAATAATGAAAAAGTATTCAACACCTGCTGTTGATCCTATTGCACAGTTATTAATACAGGGTGGTCTAAGAGGATTATCACAGACAGGTGGTGGTGGAACTCTAGGTAATTTAGCAATGGCTTTTGAACCTGCAGTTGGTCAAGCATTTAAAAGTATGGAAGGCCGAAGAGGTGCACAAAGAGATATTGAATTAGAAGGATTAAAATTTGATATGGCTGAAAAAGAAAGACAAGAAAAAATTGCACGAGAAGAAAGATTTAGAGAAGAAGATAAGGATTTTAATTTAAAAGTGCTTGGCATAGAACAAACAGGTAAAGAAAAATTACAACTTTTAAAAAATGCAGCTGGTGGAGATAAAACAGCTGTGCAAAAATTAGCAGATCAAGCTATTAGTTTAGGACAATTTCCTGATACAGATGAAGGCAAAAAACAAGCGTTTGAATATTTTACGTTAAGCTCTGGTGATTTACTTAGATCTTCAATGGCAGACAGAATAGCTGATTATGCTAAAGCTAATTTTCCTGGTGAAGATATGGTAGGTACAGCAAAAGCAACTTTTGTTTTAGAGATGTTACCACAATTACAAGAAAAGGGTTATTCAGTTGATATTTTAAAACCATACATAAATACTAAGAAAGAAGTTAAACTTAAAAAATTAACACCTAACAAAGTCTACTTTGACGTAGCAACACAAAAACCTTTATTTTTTGATGGCACAGGGTTAAAACCAATAGAATAGGAGGTTAAATGGCTGAATTTACATCAGAAGGCTATCTTGATCTCTCAGATGCTGAAAAAGATTCAGAGATAAGTCAATTTGAAGCTGGACTTGCAGGCATTGCATCAGGCCTTATAAAAGTACCAGAAGGTGTAATATCTCTTGGTGCAGAGCTAATAGACTTAGGTTTAGATACAAACAGTGCAGCACAAGTAGAACAATTTTTTGATAAAATAAATCCATTTGAAGAAATAGCAGCAGAAAAAGCTGCAGGTAGAATTACAGAAGCGTTAGTGCAAGTTGGTATTCCAGGCGCTATTGGATTCAAAACAGCAACTAAATTAGCTGACAAAGCATTAAAAGCAAAGAAAGCAAACAATTATGTTAACTTTAAAAATCCAAATTTAATAAAAGCTGCAGGTAAAGCAACTGATTTAAATAGAAAAGCAAAAGTAAAAAGATTTGCAGCAGGTGTAACAGGTGGTGCAGCTGGAGAAGCATTTGTAGCTGACGTAGAAAGAATAGGTACGTTTGGTGATTTGTTTGGTGGACCCACACAATTAGATAGAGAAGAAGAGACAAGTTCAGATAGTGCAGATGCGTCTAGAAAATTATTTAACAGATTAAAGTTTGGTAGTGAATCTATACTAGTTACTCCATTTGTATATGGAGCTGGTAAAGCAATCAAAGCTGCAGCTACAAGAGGAAAGAATATTGAGTTTAGTAATTCAAAACTAGATAGATATTTTAACAAAGTTTTTTCTGCATTAAGAGCTAGAGGTGCAAAGCCACAACAAATCTTTGAAGATAAAATGTTACAAAAAGGTTTAGAGATGGCTGATCTAAATAGAGCTACAGAACTTGTAAAACAAATAGATACAAATGTAGACAGTATGTTTCCTACAGTAAAAACATTTTTTGATAAATCTGCAAATCAAGAAAAAGTAAAAGTTTTAAAACAAATAAATGATGCGATGTTTTCTGGTCAAATAGATAAACCCATGCCAAGTGCTGTTAGTGATGAATTAACTGAAATACTTACAAAGAAAGGTTTAAAATCTGGAGAAGTAAATCAAATGTTTGGTGCTATAAATGGAGCACGTGAAGTATTTTCTGACTTAATTAATGCATCATCAAATGCACCTAAAGATGTACAAACGTTGAAAGGTTTGATGGGTGATAGAGTCAAAGATTATTTAGGTAATACGTATGCTATCTTTGAAGACAAATCAATTTTACCTTTTAAATCATATACACCTACAGATGAGGCTGTACAAAGTGCAAAAGAATTGTTTGTAAGATACGCAGCTAAAAAGAACAATCCTATTACTGCGTTTGAAGCAGAGCAAATGGTAGATGATGTAGTTAAGTCTGCATTAGAAATGAAAACACCGGGTAAGTTACCTTATTTTAAATACACAGATCTTACACCTTTAGGTAATGCAGATAAAAATAAAAAATTTTTTAAACAAGTGGTTACAAAAGATATTAATGGTAAAGAAATATCTAAAGTTGTAGGTCAAGGTAGTAAAGTATTTAGAGATTTATTTGGTAAGATAGAAGATCCAAGATTCTCTGTATATAACGGCATACAAAGATTATCAGCTGTAGCTAGAAAAAATCAATTGTTTGATAAATTAGCAAACGATGATTTAGCTATAAAAAGAAAAGTAACACCAGAAACACCTGCAGGTGAAAAAGGATTCTTTTTTGACAGTGTTGCTTCTGCAGAAAGAGCTTTACCTTATCAAGACATTGTAAAATTAGATGACTATGTAGCACCATTTTTTAGAGACGAGTATGCAGTTAACCCATTAGCAGGTAAATTTACAAGTAAAGATATTGCACAAGCATTAGGGGATTCACAAAAATCATTACGATTTTTATTTGAGCCAAGACCAGATGCAACAGGTATTGAAAAATTTATTACGTGGGGATACAGAAACTTATTATTATTTCCAAAAGCAGCGTCACAGGTAGCAAAAACAATTCTTGCACCGGTAACTCACTTTAGAAACTTGTTTTCTGCAACAGGATTTTCTGCAGCCAACGGTATATTTTTTGAAAACCCTGCAGTTGTAGCTAAAGCATTTAAAGATGCATTTCCGAAACTACAAGTGGGTACAAGATCTGCAGAAGCAAACGAAGCATATAGAGAACTATTAGAGCTAGGTGTTGTAAACTCACAAGTACAAATCGGAGATCTTAAAAATCTACTAAGAGATATTAGATTTGGAGAAAACTTGAATATAGAAAAACCTTTACAAGGTATGATGGCAAAACTTTTTGGTGCTACCAAAAGAGGTGCTAAAAAAGGAATGAAGTTTGCTGAAGACTTATATACAGCTGAGGATGATTTATTTAAGATTGCAAACTATGCAGTTGAATTAGGTAGACTTAGAAATGCATACACAAAAGCAGGTAGAGAATTTACTGAAAGACAATTAAAAGAAGAAGCAGCAGACATTGTAAGAAATACTGTACCTAACTATGCATACGTTTCTGATTTTGTAAGAGCGCTTAGACGATTACCTTTAGGTAATTTTATGTCTTTCCCATCTGAAATATTAAGAACCACAACTAATATTGCACAAAGAGCAATTAGAGAAATAAAAGATCCAACTCTAAGAAACATTGGTATAAAAAGATTAATTGGTATGACTACAGTTACAACAGCTGCACCGATAGGATTAACAGAAGGATTCAAAGCAATCTACGATGTAACTGACGAACAATTAGAAGCAATAAGGAGATATTTACCTGAATGGTCTAAAAACTCTACCATACTTCCGATAAGAGATGAAGATACTGGTGAATTAAAATACATAGATTTTAGTCATGGTAATGCGTATGACACTGTTAGTAGACCGTTTCAAACTTTGTTAAATAATGTTCAACAAGGAATTACTGATGAAGAAGTTTTGATGAAAGGTTTCTTACGAGGTATTAGTGAAGCTGCTGGTCAACTTGCATCACCGTTTATAGATGAATCTATTTACACAGAGGCCATGGTAGATTTACTTCCTATCTTAGGTAGAGATGGTAGAACTAGGGAAGGTAGACAACTATATGATGAAGATACTCCAACAGGAGACAAAATTAGAATAATATCAGGTCATTTAGCTAATGCTATGTTACCATTTTCATATCCACAGTTTCGAAGAATCTATCAAGCTGCAACAGATAAACCATCAGAGCGTGGAGAGTTCTTTGAATTACCAGATGAGTTATTAGGGTTTGCAGGTTACAGAGCTGTTAAATTAGATCCTATTAAATCTCTTGGATTTAAACTAAACGAATACAGAGCAAGACAAAGGAAAGCTAGAACACTATTTACTGGTGGTCAGTTCGGTGTGTTAAAAGGTGGACCAGTAGATCCAAATGAAATCATAAGAAGATATATTGCTGCTAACAAAGCAAAATTTGAAGCAGAACAAGACATGTTAAAAGATGTTCTTGCAGCAGAAAATTTAGAAGCAGATATGTCAGAGGTTAGAAAAGAGTTCAGAGATAGAGGACTAGGTAGAGACTACAATGATATACTAAACGAAAAGTTTGATCCATACTTTCCATCACAAAAAATACAACAAGAGTTTAGAGATATTGAATCAAGAATCGATGTAGATAATCCTTTTGAAGAAGTAAGAGATATCATAAATGAAATAAGACAAGATCTTAGATACTTAGATTTATCTGATGAATTTGATATAGATATAGGAGACTATTTGATTGACGAATCAGAACCGGTTGCACAAGCTCCTTTACCATTACAACCAATGCCAAGTGCAAACGTGGTGCAAACAGCAGCGATTCAGGCACCAGGCAACATGAATCAGGGATTGACTGCAATAGAAAATGCATTACTTTCTGATGAAGAAAAACAAATTAGATTAAAACAAAGAGGATTAGCATAATGCCTAACGGCGATAAACTTAGACCAAAAAATACGAGAGAGCATTTAATTGCTATCTATGGATATATTACAGGTATCAAAAAAGATATGAAACATATGCATGACGGTATACACGATTTGGGCGGTAAGATAGACAAGATCTATTGGGCATTATTGGCGACGGTGGGGGCTGTCGCACTTTTATTATTGGAAAAAATATTTGATAAAGGTTGGTTTTAAATCCATTCTTTTAAATTTTCATCCATAATTGTGTTAGCTATATTAACTTTGTTACGTAAAGCTTTTACAATTCTTTCATCAATGGTATCTTGACTCATTATATCTATGTAAGTCATTTTTTGTGTTTGACCTATACGATCAATTCTTGCTTCTGATTGTTGTCTTTTTTCAAGATCATAACCATTTGAAAAGTAAATCATATTACTACCTGCAGTTAATGTAATACCGTAACCACCTGTATGTGTTGTACCTACAAAGAATCTACAGTTAGGATCTGTTTGAAATTTTTTTATATTTTTAGATCTAGAATCTGTATCTGTTGCACCATAATAATCTACAACAGCATTATCACCATATACTTTTTTAATTTCTGTAATAATTCTTCTAACATCATGTGTATAATGAGACCAGATAATACTTTTACCTTCAACGTTTTCTAATATGCTCATTAGTTCAGCAAGTCTACTACAAGGCAAATCTTTTATGGTACCATCATCTGCAGTAAAATGTCCACAAGTAATTTGATGTAAACGCATTAACTGTGTCATGACTGTAGCTGATGATTGCATCTTACCATCAAGAAAAGCTATTGCTTCTTTTTTCATTTGTTGATAGACTTTTTTTTGTTCTTTTGTAAGTTCAACATAATGCTTGACATAAGATTTAGAAGGTAGATCTAAACAATCTTCTTTTAATATTCTTCTTGAAAAAGGTTTTATTTTTTCTGATAGTTCAGCAAGATTTCTATAACCTACAACTATCTCTACCTGACGACCA
>Ga0163109_10000658_pt1 | contig 27623 bp, 24 predicted proteins | sample CRUFie1St13metaG_FD_108704 | JGI IMG/M metagenome (GOLD analysis project Ga0163109, IMG submission 108704) | Marine microbial communities from the Costa Rica Dome - CRUD Field 142mm St13 metaG | ecosystem: Environmental > Aquatic > Marine > Oceanic > Photic zone | place: Costa Rica: the Eastern...
CTATTCCATTTTTTATATTGGTGTAGACATCTGCATGAAAGGATGGAGTTGATAAAAACTTAATTTGAGCATTTACATAATCCGAATCAAATGCCGCGCCAATGTAACGGGAATTATTTATGCTAATACTACCGCCATAGTGTATTTGCCCAAAGCTCAATATAGGGAGTACAAAAAGAAGTAGGAGTGTGTTTTTCATAGGGGGTAAGTCGTGAGTATTGTTTTGGTATAACATTATATCCATCACGATTTCGACCGCCGAGGAAGGTAGCGTTGCAACAACACCATAAGCACCGCGAGGATAGCCGCATTTACCTCATAGGCAAAGGCGTGCCAGGGTTCTATACCTAGTGCGCGGCGAAGCATAACCGTGGCAACAATAAATCCGGAGTTGCGGATAACCTGGCCAAAGTCGTGCAAGTACCTTAAAGAGACGACTAAGATCAATACGTCGACTAATATTAGAGTAGTAAAAAATTCAGTGTAAAAGACGGTGTTTGGATCCATTCGAAGATGATCGGGATGGATGACAATATCATAGCTCCACAAGGATAGGGCATAGCCACTTAGGGCTAACAAAAACAGCATAAGTGCTGCCGCCAGTACTCTTTTGAATCGCACAAAATGCTGTAGATCGTCCTCTTCCATGCGCGCTACCTGCTGCGGGAGCACCCTATAAAAGATAACGAGAATGCCACCAAGTAGGAGGGCCGAAAGTATATGTGGGAAGAACGCAGCCTCCCAAGGCCAAGTTGAGGTGTTATCTAAGTCTTTAAACACCGTCCTGATCTCAATTAAGGCGATGATTTCAATTTGCTTGCCCATAGATCGTCCAAACGAGGAGGGGAGGTAGTAGACCAAGAGGTAGATCTCGGCAACCAAGACCACAGAAAAAGGAGTGTATAGTATTTGTAAGGGGCTTGAAAAGAGCGAGGAGGGAAGGTTAAGAGATACATACTTGTTAAGAATGTACAGCCCAAGGTGCACCAGAAAAGCAAAGAGCGCAAAACTTACAAAGCCTTTTTCCATGCGTTTTTTCACCTTCGGAGATAACAAGCGTTGGGCAATGGGATCTAACTGGTTTAACAAGTAATTCATGCCGTACATGTCCATTTAACAATCTCCTGATCGATTAGTTTTCCTAATTGAGCCATGCAATCTCAATCTGTAGCCGTTTTAATGTACATTTACTTCGCTTTCATAATCAGCAACCTCTAAAACCAAGCTATGAAAGAAAAAATGCACCCTGAAAGTTTAATGATGTCTTATGGGTATAAGCCTGAGCTTTCAGAAGGCTCGATTAAGTGTCCGATTTTTCAGACCTCCACCTTTGTATTTAAGAATGCGCAAGAGGGTAAGGCTTTTTTTGAAGTCGCCTATGGTAAACGCGAGCAGCTACCCAATGAAGAATTGGGGCTGATCTATAGCCGGATTAACAATCCTGATTTAGAGATTTTAGAAAACCGATTATGCCTCTGGGATAAGGCGGAGGACTGCGCCATTTTTGAAAGTGGTATGTCTGCTATTACTACGGTGTTATTGGAGTTCCTTAAACCAGGTGATCTAATCTTATACAGCCATCCTGTATATGGTGGAACCGATCACTTTATTCACCACTTTTTGCCTTCCCTTGGCATTCATACGTTAGGCTTTCAAGCAGGTCAATCCGAAGAGGAGATAAAAACACTTGTACAGGCTTCCGGTCATGCTGATAATCTAAAACTTGTCTATGTAGAAAGTCCAGCCAATCCAACCAATACCATTATCGATATTGAAGTATGTCGGCGTTTGGCAGATAGTTTTTCGGCAAACCATGAAGTTATTGTCGCGGTGGATAATACGTATATGGGCCCCCTATGGCAACACCCCCTCTCTTTGGGAGCTGACTTAGTCATGTATTCAGCAACTAAATATATAGGAGGCCATAGCGACTTGATTGCCGGAGCGGTCTTGGGCAGTAAATCATTGATGACTCGGGTCAAAACACTGCGTACTTTCTTAGGCAATATGGCAGGTCCTTGGACGGGCTGGTTACTTATGCGAAGTTTGGAGACCCTTAAACTTCGCATGGAGCAGCAACAAAGAAATGCCATTCATGTGGCCAATTATCTCAAGAACCATCCTAAAGTAGATCAAGTAAATTACTTGGGACTTCTTGAAGAGGGTAGCGAGGAGTATGAACTCTACAAGCGACACTTCACAGGCAGTGGGGCTATGATCTCTTTTTACATTAAGGGGGGCGAGCCAGAGGCCTTCCGGTTTTTGGATCATCTAGGCCTGATAAAATTGGCCGTAAGTTTAGGAGGTACGGAAAGTCTCGCGCAGCACCCTAAGACCATGACTCATGCTGGAGTCTCCGAAGAACATTTAGCAGAACTGAATATATCAGATGCTCTTGTTCGTTTGTCCATTGGAGTGGAACATCATGAAGATTTAATTCAAGATATTGCACAATCGTTAGATAATGTCTAGTGTAAGTTGTTCTGCTGGGAGATGAGGTCCTTTGTTTTCTTCATTACATAATACATTTCTTTGGCAATTTGTAATGAACGTTGGTCGTACATGTCTTTTTCCTGAGGACTGTCATCAAAAGCCTTCGGATCTTCGTATCGAATTGGAATTCTGCGCTCAGCACCAAGAATTGTAGGACAGTTTTTATCGGCATGGTCACAGGTCATAACTGCCGCAAAATTTTCCCTAGGATTGCAAGGATCATCCACAAGTTTTGAATAGAGCTCAAGACATTCATTTATTTCAGGGGATGCTACGGCATATCGAGGATTATCACCTTCTGTTGTTTTCTTTTGAAGGATAAGTCCCGACCGTTGCAGAGAAGCTATGGTCCTGGGATTGCAGGCGGTTACTTCAGTTCCCCCACTGAAACATTGTATGGCGAGATCAAAATGATCAGCGGCAAATTGGCCCCAAGTTTGGCTAAATTGACTGCGACGAGAGTTATGGGTGCAAACGAAAATTATTTGAGCTTTATGCCGCATTAAAAGACTTTCTGAGAGGTAATGCACAAGTTGATTGAGGCTCGACATTCGATCTTTATCAATAGACCCTTTGCATTCCATTGAAACCATGTTAAGTAAAAGGTTAGCCATAGGTTTTGGTGTATAAGTGCGGTTTTGAAAAGGATTTATTTATATAAATTTAGACAACGATTGTTCCTGTGAGACGACTTTATAAACTTTTTATTTTTGTATTTCTCCCGCTTTTTACGGGATTTATCATCTACGTTTTCTTTCGTAAACCGGGTTTGATGTTGGATCATTGGTTCCCATTTATGGATAACTTAAGGCCCAACATGCCCTTTAGGTTAGGGGACTCTTTCTTTGCCGAATTGATTCTTTTTCAGCTCCCGGATGCGTTATGGGCATTTTCCTTGATGTATGTCTTTTTGTTGATTTGGAAAGATGCTAAAAGCTCCACAAAATTCATATGGGTGCTTACCGGAGTATTTTTTGTATATGGTATAGAATTCTCTCAATATGTTGGATCCGGAACATTTGACGGGCTAGATCTTTTGGCAATAACGGTAGCCATGGCCTTGGCATTTTATGCAAGTGTCGGTGCTGTACCCTTGAGAAGTAATTAATTGGATCTTTTTTTCAGAAGCCCTTTATTTTTGGGACTAACCCTGTATAACTTTTGACATGTTATCTGTAGCCTATCTTTTTATCATCATTGTTTTGAGCTATGTGATTTGGTTAGGTAGTGAGAGTTTTGAGCGGGCTTCATCCTATCTAGGTCGCAACATGTCTAATGGAGTGCGAGGTGCTACTATAAATGCTATAGGAAGTAGCATGCCCGAATTGTTTACTGCAATCTTCTTTCTTTCTATCGCTGGAAACTCAGAAGGATTTGCGGGAGGGTTTGGTACGATGGTCGGAAGTTCATTATTCAACTTGTTGATTATTCCAAGCGCGGTATACTTTACCCTTCAGTCTAACGCTAAATCTCAACATACGATGTCTACCAATTCGGCTCGTCAATCCTTATGGCGCGATACCGTGTTTTTGATTTTAGCTCAAGGACTTTTGTTCTTGGTGATTCGTCCTGTGATGCATTGGTGGCACGGTATCCTTCTCATTGGATTTTATGCGACGTATCTTTTCTTTCTTTTGAAGTTTGGCGGAAAAGAGCAAACCGTGGCTGCCGAGGATGAACATCTACCTTCTGGCACATCGTCAGAAAAGACGAAAAGACAATATCATTTGGACATATATGGTATGGTACTCGGGGCTGGACAAGTCAATGCAAAAAAGGCTTGGCTTATACTTCTTTTGTCAATCGGAATTATGGGAGGGGCTTGCTTAGCTCTAGTTCACTTATGCGAGTTGCTAGGGGCCCTATGGAATCTTCCCCTTCTAGTGATTGCCTTGATAATCGCTGCTTCGGCTACGAGCTTACCAGACTTGTTTATCTCGGTACGCGATGCTAAAAAGGGAAATACAACGGATGCTTTATCTAATGCACTAGGTAGTAACATCTTTGATATCTGTATTGCCCTGGGTCTGCCGATTCTATTGTTTGTATTTTTCAATAATGGGGGTGGTTTACCTGCCTTTGTAACAAAACAGGATTGGGCGTTTTCCGTATTACTTCGATGGGTTTTGATCGGGCTCACTATCCCAGCTTCTTTGTTGCTAATTCTTCCAAGGTTTACCCTTAAAATAAAGTCTCTAGGGCTTTTGTCTTTGTATATCTTCTTTCTTCTATTTGTCATAAGTTATGGGGCTGAGTTTGATGTTTTATTAGATATCATGGACAAAATATCGGCAACTGAGGTGTCTCAACGTCTTTTATGAAATACAAGCCAGTTATCTTCTTTCATGTTGGCTTAGGGAAGACGGGTACAACTTTTTTGCAAGATCGATTTTTCCCCAAATTAGAAGGTATCGATTATCTACCAAGGAATAAATATCACAAGGCCGAAGAGTATATTGAAAAGAGTCAATCTCGAAGCATTTTAGTTTCTCGAGAGTTTGATCAGCAATTGGAGTTTGAAGCTCGAAAATTTGCTGATGTTTTCCCTGATGCTAAGCCAATCATAGTCCTTCGCCGACCAGCTAGTTACATAGCTTCTCAATATAGGCGGGCAGTAAAAAATGGTTTTACGGGAGAGTTTACCGATTTCTTCGATCTGATATCAGATGATGGACTCTTTAAAAAGAAAGATCTTGAATTTGATCGACAGCTTCAACAGCTATCCGCAATATTTTCCAGTCCAGTGACCGTCTTGTTCTATGAAGACATGAAAAATAACCTAAGAGGGTTTTTAGAACAATGGCTTCAAGTTTTATCGGCTTCAGCTGATTTGAGCCGTCTTAATCCAAGTAAGAAGCACGCCTCTTACACGGAGGAACAACTTCTTTTTTTTCAGAGTATTGCTAAAAGAATTGATCTTCAGAAGCGTCCTAGACAGACGATGAAACCATTTGCTTTTATTACGCGGCTTTTGAGGGCGACAATTCGATACAGCATTTTGTTTGTAGGCAAGTTTTACAAATCCTCAAGAAGGTTGATTAACCCATCTGACCTAAGTGCCGTAGAAAAGCATTACGATGTTATGTGGAAGGATTTATATAATCAATATAGCATCAGATAGAGACTCACTTTTTGCAGACATTTCTCAGCGTCTCACATGCATACTGGTCATGTAATTCACAGGCAATCTTTATATGATCGCATCCTTTCTTGCCTCCTGTCTTCTTGATCAACAGAATACCATATAAATGACGTGCATCTGCAAAATTTGGATTCATCGTGACGGCCTTATGGGCGGCATCTATGGCCAAGTCTAATTGATCTTTTTTGTAATAAACTTTTGCCTTGCTGAGCAGCGCCCGAATATTATTAGGGTCTAATGTCAAGGCATGATTGAAATCGGAAAGGGCTTCGTCATATTCCTCCAAGTTTAATTGAGCTACGCCACGATTGACAAATTGCTCTGCTAAACTTCCATTTAACGCTATTGACTGATTACAGCTTTCTAGTGCTTTATCATACATTTTTAAATCCAAGTAAGCAATGCAAATATTGGAATGCAGCTTGTAATCATGATCTTTTACGGTAAGGGCCTTTTGATAGTCTAAAATTGCCGAGTCAGGATGTCCTGATAAACGAAAATAAAGACCTCTATGGAAGTTTGCGTGGTAATGGTTGGGATCTATATTGAGCGCACGGTCTAAGGGAAGCCTTGCCTTTCGTAGCTCTTGGTTAAGAATATAAAGTAAGCCCAGATAACTATGAATAAGAGCCACTTCAGGATTAATCGCTATGGACATCTTTAAGTATTTTTCAGCAAGACCAAATCTTTGTAGATCAAAGGCAGCAATTCCTGCATTTCCATAGTATTGCTCATCATTGGGCTTTAGCGTAATCGCTTTTTCAAAGAATTCTAAGGCCTCGTCGTATCTTCTGAGATCAGAAAGTACAGTAGCTTTATTATGATTAGCCTCGGCATTTTCAGGATGTATGGTTAAAAAAGTATTTATATCCTGAAGAGATTCACTATATCGGTTCAACTTCTGAAGAATTAGACTTCGGTAGAAGTAATGTTCTTCCCATGAAGGAAGTATCGCTAGTGAAGAATCAATCAGGGTCAGGGCTTCTTCATATTTAGCTTCGTCCATAGCCGCCTTTGCCTGCTCAAAAATTTCTTTCTGACCATAGGTGTAACGTATCCCACTAAAAAAAAGGACAACGAGAATAAATATGCCATGGTTTAAGCGCTTCACGGTATTGGATTACTTATTTAAAACGATGTGGACACCTCTAAATTCATACCAAAGTTGAATTAAGTATACGTTATATATAATTAATCGTAACATATTTTGCGGTGAAAGGGAAGTAAAACACTGCCCAAATTCTTGGTCTACAAAGGATATATTTAGGACTGAGGCAACTTCTTGACCTTGAATCCTTGCCCTTTAAACATTTTCAAAAGGCCATCTTTCCCATAAAGATGCATAGCCCCTACAATGACAAAGGGATGCTTTTCTTTATTTAAAAGGGGGAGGAGATAGTTATCCGTCCAAACTTTGTTTCGGGAGGAGATGAGTAGACGATAATCCGCAGCACTTTGACGCGCATAAGCACGGTTCGCTCGATTAAAAAATCGCCTCTTTCCATGCCTCCATGCATTAATCATCGAGGGAATAGCAACTTCCATCTCTTGGCAATTCTGTATTACTCCTTTCAGATAGAGCTCGGGACGCTTCTTCCCAATATTTTGAATCATGAGAATTTGATCGGCGGCAGACTCAAGATAGCTTACTTCGTGTTGATGATGGTTCTTATTGTAGTCAATTAACAACTCTTCTACACCAGAGGAGGTAAAGCCCAATTCTAGGAGGGACATGACTTCCATAAGCATGCCGAGCAATCCGGGCCTGAATTGTTTATAGGGAAATAGGCTAAGCTGAGTAGCGTTGCAATAGTTGACCACCTCCTGATATACATTTGGCGATAGAACATCTGATAAACTTGAATCTTTTGGGTAGACTCCGTCGGCAAGAATAGAGTAATTGATGGCGAGTTGAGATATATCTGCTTCAAACACTAAGTGGTCCGATGAGTCTAATGCCGCATAAAATGTTTGGGGAATGGGGTAGTCACTTTCTCGCAAGACATGGATGCTTCCTCCGAGATAAAACTTCTGTCCATTCGAAGGATTAGAGAGCGAATAGACCTGGGCCGTAACTTCTAAATGGGGCATCGAAAAAAGGATACTTAAACATCCCTTTAAGGCGATATTCTTGAGTGAGTGAAACATAACTTACTCCGATTGAAAGGTTACAGGTATAGTAATAATAAAAGTTGCTCCTTTACCTTCTTTACCGTCAGCTTGGATAAATGCCTTTAACAAATCTGCGATTTTCAGTGCGGAAGCTAGGCCAACACCAGTTCCTTCAAAATTTCCACGCTTTTCTCTGTAGAACATATTGAACAGTTTTTCTTTTGAGCCTGGAGCAAACCCAATGCCATTGTCAACAATGGTTATCTCAATGAATTTTCCGATGCGTTTAGTTTCAATACTAACTTGAGGGTCCTTTTGGCCTGAGCTGTATTTCAGGGCATTGGAGATGATGTTTTGAATCATCAAGGAAAACATGCTGCTGTCGGACTCAATGGAGTATTGTAGCTCCTCATGTTTCCATGTAATCTGATGTTTGGCGTATTTAGGATCTCCTTGGACCAAGAGGTGTGCGATGGACTTCATGGTCTCTAAAACATCAAACTTGATGAGTTCCATTTTATCCTCATGGATGCCAGTAAATTTTTGAAGTCCAGTCATCATGGCTTCCAGACGCGCTGCGGATTCAAAGAGGTGGTTGGTGATCTGCGCAATTCTTGGATTGGCATGGGGTTCTTCATTCAGGTATCTTTTTAGTAAGGACGACATCGTACTTACCTGACGCGCTGGTGATTTTAAGTCATGTCCAAAAAGCAGTGAAAGCTGATTTTGTTCTCTTCCTGCCTGCTTCAAGTTATCGGATACAAGATGTAGTTGTTTTGCCAGCGAATCATTCAGCGCATTGACTTCATCGGTCATTACTTGTAACTTGTCACGTTCGATTTCTAGTTTTCTTTCTGTATCGACGCGTTCTGTAACATCTCTCCCATAAAAATTTACATAGCGCTCACTGTGTATCGCTACGGCGGAGAATGAAAAAATTTGGTTTCCAATGGCCACATCCTTGACGAAAAACCCTTTCTCAATACAACCTTGAATAATGGGGAAAAAAGGACATTTTTTTCCAGTACGCCCATCTTGTTGTAGCTGGTTAACGATTTCTTCTCCAGCATCGTTATAAAAGAGGGTTTTATTCTTAAATGACAGCCTAAGCACCGGATTTGGATTTTCCATTGGGAACCGCGCTAGGTTTTGAATGCGTTTTTCGGTAAGTACTTGGGTGGTAATATTTTTTACCACAAACTCAATAGCTTTATATTCTTCAGTGGCATAGGTTACCCCAATACCTTCTAGATAGATGGATTCGCCAAACTTTGACGTTAACGTGAAGTTGATCTCATGTCTTGAAAAGTCCGCCCGATCCATAATGCTTGAAAGCATATCTAGAATAGATTGATACTCCGAGTCTTTGGATAGAATATCGCCAAACTGCATGGCTTCGATTTCTTCCTTATTGTAGCGCATGGTATCCATCCAAGCTGTATTGCAAAAAAGCAATTTTTGAGAGTTGTCTACGACCATAATGAGGTCATAGTTTTCATCCACTAAATGCCGGTAGCTGCTTTCTCTACTCATCAGGACGTGCTTGTGCATCTGATGTCTAAAGGCAGTCCCAAATATTTTACCCAAAGTGGTGAAAAAATCGATGAATTCTTGGTCAAAGGCGTTGACTTCTTGGGAGGCCGCACCAATGGATCCGAAACAAATGGATTGATCAAGCAGCGGAATCCATATACGTGATCTCACTTCTGTTTTTCTCCCTAGTTCTGACATAGTTACCCCTTGAAACTTTTCGGTATCCGGGATGTGGAGCATTTCCTTATTACGCATCACGTATCCCGGGTGTCGCTCTTCAGCTGATCGATTAGCAGAACGAGCTTCTTCTATCTCAAATCCGTAAGCGTATGGCATGTAGAGCTTTTCCTCTTCAATTTCATGTTTGAGATAGAGCCCAGCATACTTGATCTGTGGGAAATTGTCAAAAACGGAGTTGAGCAGTCTAGTAATCTCAAACTCGTTTTCAGCTTGGACCAGTCGCATAAGAATATTGGGTAAGTATTCCTGGAGATTGGAAAACTCAGATGTATTCTTTGTCTTGGACATGGCACAAAAGTAAGCATTGATAGCAGTAGAAACCTCATAATGCCTGAAGGTTTCCTATAGAAAGCTTTGTTGAATAATTCGACTATATATGACACATAAAATATGGATGTGCGCTCAGGACTTGTACTTTTGCATTATCAATTTTTTGTTATGGCGGAAAAAAGAACGGATTATTACTGGACGGAAGAGCCGGAACCGCACATCGGCAGAAGGCGCGCGATCCTCAAGGACCATCCTGAGATTAAAAAGTTATATGGTATTAATCCCTGGATGAAATACTCCGTGCTCATTCTGGTAAGTATACAAATTGCTGTGGCCATCTTTTTGGGGCAAAATAATGTGCCTTGGTATGTCTTTCTTGGATTGACTTACTTGGTGGGCGCAACAATATCTCATGCGCTGTTTTTGGCTATCCATGAAATCACCCATAATCTTGCCTTCAAGAAACCAGAGCTTAACAACTATCTGGCCTATATTGCCAATATTCCCATTGTGGTTCCTTATGCGATGGGCTTTAAGTTCTACCATCATGAGCATCATTGGGAGCAAGGAAAAGATGGTGTAGATAGCGATATACCCCTGCCAAGTGAGGCTAATTTTTTTAGAGGTTTTATAGGAAAGGTATTGTGGTTTATGCATCAAATATTCTTCTATGCTTTGCGGCCTATGTTTGTAAAAAAAGTTCCTTTTGATAAGTGGGTTATCATGAATATTGTTTTCCAGGTATTGGTTATGATTCCCATCATTTATTTCGCGGGTCTACCGGGTCTAGGATATCTGTTGCTTTCCTTGGTCTTAGCAGGAAGCCTGCATCCTACATCGGGACACTTTATTTCTGAGCACTATGTCTTCCATGAAGGACAAGAGACGTATTCTTATTATGGACCACTTAATTTGGTGACGTACAACGTAGGCTACCACAATGAACATCATGACTTCCCGAATATACCGGGAAGCCGTCTTCCTATGTTGCGAAAAATGGCCCCAGAATATTACGATAACTTACACAGCTATAAAAGTTGGACAGGCGTAATTCTTAAGTTTTTATTCTCCCCGGATATAACGCTATACAGTCGGACCAAACGCAAGTAAAAGCTACTTTTTGCAGTGCGCGGGGACAGTGATTTGCAGTCCCCTTAGCCCTATTGTATCGGGGCAAGTCGATTGGTTACAAACATTGTCGATGATTTGCAGCAAGAAAACAGTTCCTTTTACTATTGAATTTGTAGATTCGAGGTATGGCCAAAAAGCGTACTTATCTAGAGTTTGAAGAATCATTGCGGAACTTGGATTCGCAGCGAGAGAATTTAGTGGAAAGTCAAAATGAGGGGAAAGATGTTGATCGCGAGCTTGCGCAGCTAGACAAGCAAATCGATCAAATGCAAAAAGCAATTTTTGATCATCTATCGCCTTGGCAGCGTGTTCAATTATCTCGCCATCCTGACCGTCCAAAAATGTTGGAGTATGCCAAAAATCTATTTCAAGATTTCTGTGAGCTTCATGGAGATCGTCAATTTGGCGATGATAAAGCCATGGTTGGAGGTTTTGCCCTTCTCGATGGCGATCCAGTAATGGTGATTGGACAAGAAAAAGGATCCAATACCAAGGAGCGGCAATTTCACAACTTTGGAATGGCTAAGCCTGAGGGCTATCGCAAAGCGCTTCGCCTCATGAAACTTGCCGAGAAGTTTAATCGCCCGATTATCACCTTGATCGATACTCCAGGTGCCTATCCTGGGATTGGAGCAGAGGAACGTGGGCAGGCAGAATCCATTGCTAAAAATCTTCAAGAAATGCTCCAATTGAATGTGCCTATTATCTCAATAATCATTGGTGAGGGTGCTTCAGGAGGCGCGATTGGAATAGGTGTAGGTGACCGTATAATGATGTTGGAAAACACATGGTTTACTGTAATTAGCCCAGAAAGTTGCTCTACTATTTTGTGGCGTTCAGCGGACTATAAAGAACAAGCGGCGGAGGCACTCAAACTCACCGCGCATGACATGCAGCGGCTTAAGATTGTAGATACCATCATCAAAGAAGGACCGAGTGGTGCCCATCGTAATCGCGAAGCGACCTTCAAGAATGTAAAGCGACAAATTAAACGCTGTTTAAATCAGCTTAAAGAAATGACCCCACAAGAACGGAGAGCGCATCGGTATGCCAAGTATGCCGCTATGGGGAGTTTCCATGAGATGGAAAGTATGAAATCAATAGAATCTAACGCCTAATATTAGTAGGGTATGAGTCAATTTACGAGTAACGACTTAAGGGGAGTAGGAGTTGCCTTGGTCACCCCTTTCACCAAGGAGGGAGAGATTGACTATATAGCATTAGAGCAACTCGTTAATCATTGTATTAATGGTGGGTGTTCCTATCTTGTCGCGCTAGGGACAACTGGAGAAACAGCCACACTTACCTTGGATGAGCAACCGTTAGTACTTAAAGCTGTTATACAATCATGCCGTAACCGAGTCCCTGTTCTAGCGGGTTTAGGCGGAAATTGCACTCAGGAGGTTATTGATCGGATCCCTCGGTTAGATCTAGAGGGTGTTGCTGGTTTTTTATCAAGTAGCCCTCACTACAATAAACCAACCCAAGAGGGTATTTACCGTCACTATTTAGCTATTGCGCAAGCGAGTCCTAAGCCATTGGTTTTATATAACGTTCCCTCGAGAACAGGCCAATCAATCACCTCATCTACGGTCCTCCGTCTTGCTGAGGCATCAAAAAATATCATTGGAATCAAAGAAGCCTCCGGGGATTTATCCCTGGCTATGCAGATTATTGCGCAGGCTCCCGATAATTTTGCGGTAATATCCGGGGATGACTTTCTTACCTTACCTCTTATCGCGCTAGGGGCTACTGGCGTTATATCCGTTACTGCCAATGCCTTTCCCAAATCCTTTGCGCAACTTGTGCGAGCATCCCTTAACTATGATTTGAATGAAGCTCAAAAGCTACAAGTCATGCTAAATCCCTTCTTCGAGGCATTATTTGATGAGAATAATCCAGGGGGTATTAAATGTGCATTGGAATCCATGGGACTTATTGAGGGTCATCTTCGTTTGCCCCTAACTCCTGTCAGTGAGAAGAATCAAATTGATATTCAAAATGCTCTCCGTATTATTGCCGAGTGGGAATTATAAGTTTTATGCCATACCGTTCCATCTTTTCCTATTCTAGCATCATTGCCATGCTCCTTCTTATGATGGTTTCTTCTTGCGCACTTTCCAAAAAAGCTTTGGATAACAAAACGCCGGAGGATAAGCTAGCCTTAGCAATGACCTATTATGGCAAGGGGCAATATTTCAAGGCAATACCCTTGTATGAAGAATTACTGCCTATCTATCGAGGTACAGAAAAGCGTGCAGAGATCTATTTTTTCTATGCGAAATCTCAATATGAAATGGGAAATCCGATTATGGCGGGATTTCACTTCAAGCGACTATACGACCAACATACGTTAAGTGAGTTCGCGGAGGAAAGTTTGTTTATGCATGCGGAGTCTTACTATGCCCAGAGCCCGAAATGGTCACTTGATCAAACGCCCACTTATGAGGCTTTGCAAGCCTATCAGAACTTTATCAATATCTATCCAACCAGCGAAAGAGTAGAGCTATGTAATAACAGAATCGATCTGCTAAGGGATAAACTTGAGAAAAAGGCATTGGAGGCAGCTAATCTCTATTACCGTACTAGAGACTACCGCGCTGCGGCCATAGCTTACGAAAACTTATTTTTGGAGTTCCCAGATATTGAAAGTCCTGAAGATCTCTATTTTTTGGCGGCTATGTCTTACTACAAATATGCAGAACGTAGCTTTGTCGACAAACAAGGGGAGCGCTATAAAATTGCTGCCGATAAACTGAAACTGGTCCAGACCCTTTACCCTAAACATCCGGAGTTCAGCACATGCAGTGACTATTACAATCGTTCGCAGTTGGGTATTCTTGCCTCCATGGTAAATATGATTTACACACGGCCTTTAGATGAGCGCATACCTGCTGTAAAGGAAGCTACTAGATCTCTTAAAAATGCAGTGTGGATAGAAGGAAATGAATCCTATGAAACAAAGCGCAAGGAGCTACTGGAAAGAGCCGCGTACCTCAGTGTCCAAACACATTACGAATTGGCCTTGTCCAGTGAGGAAAAGCAACAATATCGATGGCATACAGATCTCATAAATGCCAGCAATTCTTACTTAGAATCTTTTGAGACTAGTAAAAATGCACGAGAAGTCAAAAAAATTCGAGATTATTCTCGTACCTTCATCGACCGTTTCGAGTAGAAACATAACATCATAGCATGGAAAAAATACGCAAGTTCAAAGGCCTTGAGGCGCCAGAAAGCTCTCAACCACAAGATCTCAATAAACTTCAGATGCAGTCGGGAAATCTTTACCGATCGCTGGCGGTTATAGCAAGTAGATCTAATCAAATTGCTATTGATCTTAAGCAAGAATTGAATGGTAAGTTGGAGGAGTTTGCAGTAACCTCCGAGGTGTTAGAAGAAATTGTAGAAAACAGAGAGCAAATTGAAATCTCGAAGTATTACGAGAAGCTTTCCCATCCAACGATTTTAGCACTTGAAGAATTCAAGCGTGATGAGCTTTTCTATCGTCAGCGTGAGGAAGAAAGCGTTGAGTCTGATCATGACGGCCAAGACGACGCATAACCAAATTCTTTTTGGTGTCACGGGAAGCATTGCGGCTTACAAGGCACCGCACATAGTACGTCGTCTTAAACAGAAAAATTATGACGTCCAGGTAGTACTAACCCATGGTGGGGCACGATTTACTACGCCACTTACACTCTCCACAGTTTCGGGGAAGCCCGTATTACAAAGTATGTGGGATGATCAGAATACATGGCATAATCATGTTATGTTAGCTAAGCAGTCTAGCTTACTGCTTATCGCCCCGGCGTCCGCGAATTGCCTCGCCAAACTGGCTCATGGGCAATGTGATGAGATGCTTTATGCCCTGTATCTTTCGGCTACTTGTCCCGTTGTTGTTGCGCCTGCGATGGACCTAGACATGTGGAAGCACGCTTCTGTGCAGCGAAATGTAGCTCAGTTAAAGAAAGACGGTGTATTTATCCTAGAGCCTGCCTCTGGAGCCTTAGCAAGTGGCTTGGAGGGGAAAGGCCGGCTCCCTGAGGTGGAAGAGGTCGTATCCTTTATGGAACAGGTTTTACAACAATCCATTCAAAACTCCTAACCTTGGCACGTATTCTTGTTACTGCAGGTCCAACATTTGAGCCCATTGATGCGGTTCGATACATTGGGAATAGGAGTTCGGGGAAAATGGGGTTTGCGATCGCAACAGAATTGATTGCCCAAGGGCATGAAGTAGTGCTCATAGCGGGTCCAACAGTACTAGAGGCTCCCCAAGCTGCTGCGTTTTATAAAGTTGAAACTGCCCAAGAAATGTATGATAAGGTTATGGAAATGTGGCCTACGGTTCATGGTGCGATAAAAGCTGCCGCTGTGGCAGATTACACCCCTAGGCATGTTGCAACGCATAAAATGAAGAAAGAAGAGGCGACTTTAGTTCTAGAACTACAGCCTACAAAAGATATTCTGGCAGCTATGGGCCAAACGAAGACGTCGAATCAATGGTTAGTGGGGTTTGCTTTAGAAACCCATGACGGATTAGCCTATGCAAAGGATAAGTTACATAGGAAGAATTTGGATTTTATTGTTCTTAACTCTCTATCAGATCCAGGCGCAGGGTTTAATGTGGATACCAATAAAATAACTGTGATTGATCGGGATGAGAATGTTGTTAAATTCGAGGTAAAGCCAAAAGTTGAAGTTGCTAAGGATATCTGTAAAATCATTCAATCGAAATTGCGTTAAAGGACTTATGAGAAGAGCCCTAAATATTGGAGTGTTGTCTGCACTTTTTCACCTAGTTATTTTTTCAGGTCAATTACAGGCTCAGGAACTCAGGGCAAATGTTGAGATTAATGCTCAAGCGGCGACAAATGTTGACCCTCAAGTATTTCAAGAATTACAGCAAGCCATAGCTTCTTTTCTCAACGAACGAAAATGGTCTAGTGATAACTTCGAAGATTTCGAAAAAATTGAATGCAGTTTCTTTATCAATATCCTAGAAGCTAAAAGCAATAATCAATACAATGCATCGCTTACGGTTATAGCCAACCGACCTGTCTACAATACGAGTTATACTTCGACCCTTATCAATCGTTTTGATAAAGATCTGACATTCACGTATAAGCAGTTTGATCCTTTGGATTTCAATGAGAATCAGTTTATCAATAACCTCACGCATACCTTGGCATTCTATGCCTACTTTATTTTGGGAATGGATTATGATTCCTATGCTCAGAATGGCGGAGAGGTATACTTCCAAAAGGCACAGGAATTAGTAAACAATGTGCCATCAACTTCGGGATTCTCGGGTTGGCGTTCCTTTGATAATAATAATCAAAACCGATACTGGCTAGTCAATAATGTACTTAATAGTCGTTATACCTCTTTTCGAGAAGGAAATTATACCTATCATCGTTTAGGCCTAGATCGTTTAGTGGATTCAAGGGACACGGCAATGTTATCGCTCCTAAATGGGATGGCGAGCTTTTCAGAAGTTGGACAGGATGCGCCAAACTTACCTATTATGCAATTGATGTCCGATACGAAGAAATTAGAGTGGTTGAATCTCTTTTCAGAAGAGAAAAGTGACATTAAGTCGGCAGCTCTTAAGTCTTTAACTACCATTGATCCCAATAATATTGAGGAATATAGAAGTCGTTTTAAATAATTGGTTTCAATGTTAACGGCACTCACGATTCACCATTTCAGGCTTATCAAGACCGCAAAACTTGAATTTCATTCAGGCATGAATGTGATAACAGGGGAGACGGGATCTGGTAAATCCATCATGTTAAGGGCTTTGGCCTTAGTGACAGGAGCTCGAGCTGATAAAGAAGATGTCCGGAAAGGTTCTAATAAATGTATCATTGAACTAGAAATTGATCTGCCGTCTTCCTTTAAATCTTGGTTTGATTTACGCGATTTAGATTTCTACACTCAAACGATTTTGCGGCGGGAGGTAATGTCTAATGGGCGTTCAAGAAGCTTCATAAATGATACGCCTGTTGGCTTAAAGGACTTGGAAAAATTGGGTAAAGCTTTGGTGCATGTTCACGGCCAGCACGAGACGTTAAGTTTGTTTGATCCAAGACTTCAGCGCGAAATGGTAGATATGGGCTTTCCTCATGAGAAAGACGTAGATAAATATCACACCATGTACACGACGTATAGGGATGTCTCGAAAACCTTGCAGGAAGTCATGGACAAACGTGATAATCTACAAGAGACAATGGAGGTGCGTCAGCGGGATATTAAGACCATTTATGAAAGCGGTATCCTAGAGGAAAATCTAGGCGATCTTGAATCCCGATTTAAGGTGCTTTCTAATGCTGAATCCCTTTATAACGTAACCGAGTCGGTACGAGCCTTAATGGAAGGCGACGGTCCTTCTTTGGACCATCAGTTAATGCAAGTCATTCATCAATTAGACTCCGTTTCTCAGCACGATGAAGAATTGGCATCCTTAGTATCACGGCTTCGTTCTGCACAGATTGAAATTCAAGATTGCTCCTCCACATTGGAAGATCTGTCTTCTTCTTATCAATTTAGTCAAGAAGAGTATGAAAAAGTCTCAGAAGCCCTGGATACAAGTCATCGATTACTTAAGAAGTATCAATGTGAGCAAATTGCAGATCTCGAAGCATTAGTATCGTCCTGGGAAGATGAGATACAAAATCAAGGTCTACTTGAACTCAGCATTAAAAAATATTCTGCACAACTGGAAGAATTGCGTCTTTCTATGGAGGCTCTAGCAAAACGAATTCATGAGGGACGGGTCAAGGCTTCTGCAAAGCGAGCTGATGATCTAATTTCTAGGCTGAAAACTTTATCCATGCCAAAGGCTAGTGTCGAATTGGGATTGGACGTTACCAATGACTTTCGTCCTTTTGGTAAGAACTCTTTTTCCTGGTTGTTTTCTGCGAACCCTGGCTTTGAAGTTAAGCCTATTGAGCAGGTAGCCTCTGGCGGTGAACGATCGAGGTTTATGCTTGCTGTTCGTTCTATAATGGGGAGAGCTATGGGTTTAAGCACCTTGATTTTTGATGAGATTGACACCGGTGTTTCCGGTAAAGTGGCAGATCAGATTGGTCTTGAATTATTAGCTATTTCGGCCCACCAACAAGTGATTACCATAACGCATTTACCGGTGATTGCAGCGCGAGCTCAAAGACATTATTTAGTGGAGAAAGTAATGGATGATCATAATACATGGACTACAATTGAAGCGGTAGAAGGAAATGCTCGGAGATCTGCCATTGCCTCCTTAATTGGCGACCATCAAGATCAAAAAGTTTTAGATGTCGCAGCATCTCTTCTTGCCGAAGGAATGAAACATTAATGTTATGACAATGCAATCTTCTTATTGGGAGACCCATCGCGAATTGTTTACAACAGACCTTTTAGTGGTGGGCAGCGGATTTACAGGACTTTGTGCTGGTCGATTTGCACGCGATACTTCTCAATCGATGCGAATTGCTGTGGTTGATCAGCAGCGATATGGTCAGAGTCTAGCAAGCACACGCAATGCAGGTTTTGCTTGTTTTGGCAGTCCAACGGAGATACTATATGATATAAATCATGAAGGGGCTGAACAGGCTTTCTCACGTGTACAACGTCGTTATGAAGGAATTCAAATGTGGCTGGATATGTTTCCTGGCCAAGATTTTGAGTATTCGGCAGATGGAGGTCTTGAAGTTTTTCAAGAGGACGAACGGCATATCTATGAAAATGCACTAGATCATTTATCTCTGCTCAATCAGGAATTCCGACGTCATATTAATCGCCAAGAGGTTTTTTCCGAAGGTAAAGGTATAAGTCAAGCTTTGCCTTTGGCTATAAATATAGCAGGCGAGGCGGGTTTGCATCCAGGTAAGTTACATAGCTGTTTAATGGAAAGTGTCCGAAATGAAGGTATCCAGATCATAAGTGGGATTTCTATACCACCACCCAGTGAATGGATCAAAGAGAAAGGATTATGGCATATTCCAACAGCCTCTGGTCTTATCCTAGCGGAATATGTTCTGTTGGCGAATAACGCTGGACTTAGCGAGCTAGACGACGATACTGTTCCAGGAAGGGGACAGGTTATCTTAACAGAACCTTTCAATCATGGATTGCCTTCAGGCACTTACCATGCTCGAGAAGGCTACATGTATTTTCGCACCCTCGGGAAGAGAATTTTACTAGGTGGTGGTCGAGATGCGTTTCGCGAGCAAGAGGAAAGCCTTATTCCTTTGGGAACGGAAGATGTAAATCAATACTTACAAAACTATCTTACTACTCATGTTTGTCCTGGCCAGGTAGTTTCTTTAGATCAACATTGGGCAGGGGTTATGGCATTTTCCAAACGTCATGGTAAATCCCTATTGGTAAAGAACATAGATGAAAAAGTGCTTACTGTGGGACGGATGGGGGGAATGGGAGTGGCTATTGCCCCCAAAGCAGCTCAAGATGCAATTCATCAGTTATTGAGCTAAATTGCCTACCTTCGAATCAATAAAAGAAAACAACAATGGCCGGTTTACTCGAAGGAAAGAAAGGAATCATTTTTGGAGCACTCGACGATCAAAGTATCGCATGGAAAGTTGCCCTCAAAGCCAAAGCAGAAGGAGCTGATTTTTTGTTAACCAATGTTCCTGTCGCCTTACGTATGGGAAAAATTCAGGATCTGGCTGCCCAATGTGACACGGAGGTTATTCCAGCAGATGCTACTAATCTCGAAGACTTAAATGTTCTTTTTGATAAAGCAGAAGAACGCTATGGTAAGGTGGATTTTATCTTACATAGCATTGGGATGTCGCCAAATGTTCGAAAAGGAAAGGCATATACCGACTTGAATTACGATTGGATGCATAAGTCGCTTGATATATCTGCCATAAGTTTTCATAAGGTAATGCAGGTGGCCTATCAAAGAGATATGGTAAATCCAATGGGATCCATACTTGGCTTATCCTATATCGCAGCACAACGCTCCTTTCCTGGATATGGCGATATGGCGCAAGCTAAAGCTATGTTAGAGTCAATTGCTCGTTCATTTGGATACTACTGGGGTAGTAAGAATGGCGTACGCGTGAATACAATTTCTCAAAGTCCCACTATGACCACAGCGGGCAGTGGCGTGAGCGGCTTTGATGCCTTTTTTGATTTCGCCGATAAGCTGAGTCCTTTGGGAAATGCTGATGCTGAAAGCTGTGCTGACTTCTGCTTGGCTATGTTTTCTGATTATACTCGGAAAATTACTATGCAGAACCTCTTTCATGATGGAGGCTTCTCTTCCGTAGGAATGACTGAATCATTCATTGAAAGTTTAGGCGAAACTCCAAACAGTTAAAGAAATACAATCTAGGCTTTACTTTTTGTCGTCTTCTTCCTTTTAGCTGTGGATTTAGATCTGCTCTTTTTGACGACGGCGTTGGGTCCCTCAATGAATTTCCCATTTTTTACCAGACCAAGATAGGCGACCTCTTTAGTGCGCTTGTACTCTTCCATAGCACTGTCAATCTGATCCTTTGATTCTCTGCGGATTTTAATTCCCCGCTCTCCTCCATTGTTTCTTACTTCGATATAATATCCGTCTTTAAGACGTTTTTCACGTGTGCTAGGTCTTGCCATGCTGATTTACGATGATTGGTTAAAAGCGCTGAAATAAACTGTGCGCTATTGGAAATAAATATGTCGATATGTGTTCAGGTATCTGATACATTCGGTGTCGGAAAATACAAAAAACATGCCGAAATGTCAAATTCCTTTCCCAAGGATTACTGTGCGAACGGTAAAGAGGAGGATTTGCATATCAAAAAATATGCTTTGATTGTCCAGGTATACCATGTCATACCGCATTCTTTCTATAATTTCTTCAAGGTTTCGTGCGTAACCAAACTTAACCATTCCAAGAGAGGTTAATCCAGGCTTGGTGGTATATAGCCGTGCATGAAGAGCTTCTGTTTTCTGAATCTGTTTAATGTAGAATTCTCTTTCGGGTCTTGGCCCAACAAGGGACATATCACCTCTGAGTACATTCCATAGCTGAGGGATTTCATCTAATCTCCACTTTCGGAGTGTTTGTCCCCAGGATGTGATTCTAGGATCTCTTTCATTCGATAGCTGCGGTCCATCTTTTTCCGCATCGATAATCATAGATCGAAATTTGTAAATCTGAAAAGGTTGTCGATGGAGACCAATACGTTCCTGTGCATAAAATATAGGGCCTTTTGAAGTGCACTTTATACCGATGGCACAAACGAGGCAAATGGGGATGCTCAACACAAGTCCAACAAGACTTAAGCCTATATCCATAGTTCTTTTTACGGCCTTTTGCCGGCTACTCATCACAGGCGTGATTGGAGCACAATAGTAGCTACCAATACTGTAGTCCATAAACTGCTTAAAGGGATATTGATTTCCAGAGGTGTGATACAAGCGAACTTCCACGGCTGAACTCACTAAAGCATTAAAGTGCTCCGCAGTCAGAGCATTTAGATCGAAGGGTTCAAACACTCTCCAAACATGCACTGGATTATCTTCAAGTACAGATGTAAAGTTAGGTTTGTCAAGGAGATCAAGGGTGCACTTTTGGTAAGCTATGCCTTTGTGTGACCCCAAAGGTGTATCATCTGAACCGAAATCCATAACCACGGTATGGATTTTTCCTTGGCGATACTGAATTTTTAAGAGCAATTGGTAAAGTAGACTTGAAAGCGTAACGAATAAACTTTGCAGGCCTGCATAGATTAGCAGAATCTTATAATATTCATGAGGTGATGAAACCCTGTCATCAATAAAGAGGGCAAAGTACAGAACTAGGCTTGAAAAAAAAACGGCGGAAAAGAGGTTGGCTTGTTTAGCAAGACGACTTTCCACAAACACCTTGCTATATCTCCCAATCACTAGACTAATTGCAATCCATAGGATAACATTTGCTGTTATACCGAAATATAAGTTTACATCATGAAAAAGGGAGAGCGCCTCGTCGTAGGGCAATTTATCTATCGTTAATTTTCTAGACAGAAAGAATAATATCCATGAACCACTTACTGCAATGATTTCCAATGCAACTTTTATGAGGCGCCAGGTCTTAGGATGTAAAAGATTTTGTCGCATTAAAAGTGTACTAACTTGACATTATCGATGGCAATATAACTGCTATCTAAATCAGGGAATAGAGAGCATTGAAGATAAAAACGATAGGACTCGGCATCAATTTGGCCTATATCATTGCTTACATCTAGATACAATTTTTCCCATTTACCTTCAGGGGTAGGTGGAGCATAGTAAATAAATGCGTCGGCTAGGACATTGCCATTTTCCTCTCCGCGTAGGCCGATAGCAAAGTCATTTGTGCTGCTGTAATGCATCTCTAAAAATATGCGTTGACCACTTGGTAGGCTCACAGCATTGAGCATGGTACACTCTGCACTGGTGAGCGAATTGCTTAATTGGATGACGCCAGCTTTTCCAGAAAGAGGAATAGGAGGATTTTCTGCGCTGAGATTGCTGAAATTATTTGAGACCTCGAATGTCTCACGCAAACTGAACTGAACGCCGTCCGCATACTCAAAAACAGGATTGATGGTTAATGTATCGTAGGCTACAAGCTGTGTATCAATTTGTACAATATTATAAAACGGATATACCTCTCGTTGAAGGAAGTCACCATTTTTATAGATTCCAGGTTCAAGTAAAACCAGTTTTTCTCCTTCAGTAAGTACTGCTACCGTATTAGGCCATTCAATTGCTCCTCGATCATCCCCTTCGATTTGCATCCATACATCATTGAGCCCACTTAGGGTGTCAATTACTCCATCTTCATTAAAAAAGCTTACTTGATTAATGGTTATGTACGAGGGGATTCCTTCATTAGGTACTTCTTTACAGGAGTTCATAGTTAAGGTAAATCCGAAGCATAGAAGTATGAAAGGTATAAGGGATGTCTTCATATCCTAATAAAGGTACTCTATTGATAATGCTTTTGGTAAGCTTCAATACTTTGATCAATTTTAAGTGCTAGGTCAAGGCATCGAATTCCATCATCAAGGGGGACTTTTATCTCTTCACCGTTAATCATTGCATTGATGAAATTAGCTTGTTCTTCCATTATAGCATTATTTTCAGTGGGTGCGGTCTTTACATATTCTAAATATTTTTTCGATTGATGCCCTTCGATTTCAATAGGTGTAATTGTAGAGTGTAACGGTTTGGTATCGTGTAATTCAATCCTTTCTGCCGATTTTTCAATAAAATCCATACTGAGGTAGTTCTGGTGTTGGAAAACACGCATTTTTCGCATTGCTTTCATCGAAACTCTGCTTGCCGTGCAGTTGACGACACATCCATTCGTAAACGAGATTCTAGCATTGGCAATATCGGGCGCAGCGCTAACAATTGAAACCCCCGTGGCATCAATCTTGTCTACCTCGGCATGAACAAGAGATAGGATAAGGTCTAGATCATGGATCATCAGATCCATAACTACGGATACATCAGTCCCTCTAGGATTAAATGGAGCAAGACGATGGCACTCAATAAACATGGGATCAATGGGCTTAGCCTGGGTTGATTGAAAGGCAGGATTAAATCTTTCAACATGCCCAATTTGTACGATGCAATTGTTTTGGTCCCTGAGCCGTTTCAAGTCCAGAGCTTCGTCGAGCTTGGAGCACAAGGGCTTCTCAATAAATACATGCTTGGAGTGCATTAAACACTGTTTTGCCAGCGAATAATGAGAGGGGGTAGGCGTGACTATGATTACTCCATCAGATGCTCTAATTAGTTCTTCTTCGTTGTTAAAAACATGCACATTAAATCGTTCTTGCATCGCTTCACAACGAGCACTATTTGTGTCAAATACTCCGATACAAAGAGCATCGTGTTGATCAAGTAAAAGTTTGAGATGAATCTTTCCTAGATGACCTAGTCCTAGAATGCCTATTTTGGGTTTATTCATAGATAGTTATCAAAAAAAAAGCCCCCCAGAAGGAGGGCGTTTTTTATGGTTTATCAATTAACGGATAAGGCTTAGAGTACCTGTTATATTTTCAATTTCGCCATTAGCATAACGAATTTGGAGATAATACATGTAAGTTCCTGGTTGTTGGTCTTGATTATTCCATCTTCCATCCCATCCATTGCCATCATAGCTATAGACCTGTTCACCCCATCGGTTAAAGATGTTCAGGCTTACAATGTCTAAGCTTGGATTGGATGGAGCAAAGATATCGTTAAGACCATCTCCGTTGGGTGTGAAGGCATCCGGTAATAACAATTGAATAATATCACGCACTACGATGTCAGCACTGCGAGTTTGTTCGACACAAACTACAGTGTCTCCTGTCGGCGTAACTGTGGAAGAAGTCACATCATAGAATACAGTATAGGTTCCTGGAACTTCTGATGTAAGTCCTGTGATAAATCCATCTGAATTTGAAAGGATGGCATTAAAGTCATCTACTGTCCAGTTGGATGCGTAGTTCGTAGGTAAAGCACTTGGCTCTGTAGTTACAGTGGCTTGAATGCTATCGCTGAGTTCGGTGATAAACACAGAATCCATGGCAACAGTTAAGTCAACATCATTACAAATACGTGTTACCGTGAATGTGTCAGAAACCGAAGCGCAACCAAAGGCATCAAATAAAGTAAGCACATAGTCACCATCGTTGTCTACTGTGGTGGTTGATGCATCTTCACCATTTGACCATAGATAGACTCCTACGGAGTTGGGAGCAACTTCAGTAATCGTAGGCTCAAGAATCAATTCGCCATCACAGCAGAGATAGGCTAGTTGGTTGCTGAAGTCAATTGTAGGAGTAGTCAATCGGTAGACTAGGGTAGAGTCTTCTCCAGTACATATATCAGAAGATATGCGCACCGTGTAGACACCAGTAGCGGTTAGACCATTCCAAACATTACTTGCTGGTCCACCATCAAGCCATTGATAGGTAAACTGTTCTCCGTTTGGATTAAGTGGCGCTACCAAGTTAAAGCTTGTGGCCTCTTCGCAGATATAGGTAGTATCTGGCAGCAGATCCTGCTCCGAATTGATTTGCTGAATATTAATCGTATCAGTAGGCCAGTCGCATCCATCGAGGGTAGTGACCGTTCCGAAGTATGGACCACCAGCATTTATAGTAATTGAATCGGCATCAACACCAGATACACCGGTATTCCACGAATAGAAGGTATAGCCACTTGGTGCAGAAATCACAGCGGATGAGCTATTACATATAATAGGATTATCTGTAGTAATTGGCACAATCTGTTGTTCAATCACGTCAACAAAGATGTCAAATTGCTCTGCACATATTCCCCCTGGTCCGCTGATTTCGACATTAAGCGTAATGTCAAAGGCCGGGCTTACAACTTCAGTAGATGTCATTCCCATACCTGGTGAAGCGTTGAAAAGGTTTGCAGGAGTCCATGAGTACTCATAGGGTCCAGCAAGTTCTGTATAGGATAGCTCTACCGGACTAGCAAAACATGTTTGCGTGTCTGATGGCTCTACTACTTGAATATCAACCACTGTGATTGTTGTGCTCAAGTCAATTCCACCTGGAGGGCAGTTTAGGGAGTCTACATTGACTGTATACGTCGTGGTCGTTGTAGGATAAACATCGATGAAGTTTTGTCCAGTGATGCCCACCGGTGCATTGGATTCAGGGGCATTTGTCCAATTGTATAGTAAACCTCCGGTAGCTGTTAACGTTAGTGAGTCACCAATACAAATCGCTGTGTCTGGGGTGAGACTTTGCGATGACGGCCCGTAGTAAATGAATATGCTATCACTGCTTGAACATGTTGTACCACTTGCTGTAACAGTAGCGATATACCAGTCTCCTGCTGCGGGTCCATTTGGCGCAGTAGGGTTTACTTGATTTCCTGGAGAAACATAGGTCGTGTCTCCAAGAATTGGGAAGAAACTAAAGGGTTGTGTTTGTGCAGACCAGGCAACATCGAAGCTCCCACAGCCAGCTCCCGAGCAACCCGTTTCAATAGAAACATTATCTATTCCCCAATCATCATTGATGCCCGTAGAGTGTGCTGGTTGGAACCATCTAATGATAGTATTTGGCGTTTGAGCACCTGCGGGAATTGAATAGGTGAAAAATTGGGTGAAGTTTGTCGCTCCTGTAGCCAATGAATAGTTATCGATTTCTATCCAAGTAAGACCACCATCGATAGAATATTGAAGTACCGGAACCTCCGTGCTTTCATATGCATTTTGGTATCCAGCATAAAAATCAAACTCTATACTACCCCCATTAGACAAATCCAATGGCACAGTTTCTATGAAACGCCCCGTACCTGAAGCTCCTTGTGTAGCATGAAGGGCATTGCTAACTCCATTAAACCCATCGATGACAACATTGAGTGTATTTCCCCAAATCGCGGGATCAATTACCCCTGACTCCCAATCTTCTAGAAATCCAAAGGTATCAATCACTTGAGTGGTTAAAAGGAGTGGAGCGCCTCCACAATATACCGTTGAGTTTGTTCCTGTAAAGAAACTGATACTTGGTGGAGCAGCACCATTGACCACAACAGTTGCTGTATCATAGTTTCTACATCCATTCGCTGAAGTGATTTCTAGGGTATAGTTATATGTCGAATCACTTACACTTGGCGTAGAGCTTGGATTGGCAATAGAATCAAAGTCTAACTCACCAGACCCACCCCATGCATAGGTGTAAGGCCCTGCAGCGACATCGGCATCAACATTGAACTGAACCGTGTTATTTAAGCAAATAGTATCGTCAGATTGGGTTAATGTGTAGTTAAAGTCTGGACCCACATTGACAAAAAGATCTTCTTGTGAAGAGCATGTTGTTCCAATAGGAGTTACGGTAACGGTGTAAGTCGTAGGAGTTGTTGCACTCACAATTGGGTTGGCAATCGTTGGATCACTTAATCCTGCAGCGGGTGACCAACTATACTCAAACACTCCGCAAGCTGGTCCGCAGCATCCTGCAGAGATGGTAACATCATCAATGGCCCACTCATCGCAATTGGTACAAGCGCTGAATTGAATCTGTGCAAATCTGAATTGAGTAGATGATGTTTGTGCCGCAGCTGGGATAGGCTCAGAGAAAAATTGGAAAGTTGGGTTAGTCTCCCATAGGGCTTCGTCATAGATTGCGATATCTATCCATGTTAACCCTCCGTCAATTGAATATTGTAGGGCAACATTTTCTCCAGCATCGGCATTTTCACACCCGGATCCTGAAGTAGACGAGCTACCAATAATCAGCCAGAAGTCAATGCTTCCACCTGAGGATGCGTCAATAGGAAGTGTTTCAGCTACCCGATCTGTTCCAACGCTTGTTCCACCATCAAAGTGTAAAGCATCACCAGAAATAGAACCACAATCTCCATTTAAGTCATAGGAAGTCACGTTGGCCCATATACTTGGGTCGAATCCACCATCAAAGTTATCTGATAAGGTGATCCCAACACAAGGTGTGGCTGTGATCTCAACACTATCACCCTGGCATATGAAAGGATAGCCCTCGAACTCTATTCTTGATGGAGCCTCTCCAGCTACAAAGATGTTGAAGCTATCTAGTACTGCACAGTTGTTGGCGGCTGTGATAAGCACATTGTAGGTGTTGCTACCATTTGAAGTAGGTGTTGCGACAACAGACGCCGCATTATTTACATCAAGGTCTGCGTCAGGAGTCCAGTTATAGGTGTAGGTTGATCCTGA
>Ga0163109_10000659_pt1 | contig 27621 bp, 15 predicted proteins | sample CRUFie1St13metaG_FD_108704 | JGI IMG/M metagenome (GOLD analysis project Ga0163109, IMG submission 108704) | Marine microbial communities from the Costa Rica Dome - CRUD Field 142mm St13 metaG | ecosystem: Environmental > Aquatic > Marine > Oceanic > Photic zone | place: Costa Rica: the Eastern...
AGAACATTAGCAAATGGTGCTAGTGCTTCGACGGTTTTCCCCTCTGGTTTCATCGATTTCAACAGAACATTTCTGAGACTTTCATCAATTGGAACGTCGAGTGAATTCAGTCGCTCTCGTAGTGAATTCTGTATCCGTCCTCCAGTACGATCCCAATCCATCAATAAAATTAGAGGGGGGCCGCCATCGATTGTATTCCGAGTTCCGTATGTATCATAGAAATATGCTACAAGTCTAGATCTATCCCAACCTCGATTAATCAATTCAATAGGTCCTTGAAAACCTAGAGCCATGAGTGCTTCTCTGTCTCTTTTACCTTCTACTACGATTGGACAACCTGCTCCTCCATCCGAAGGATTGCGATTTCTGATTTGACTTTCTGCGAAGGCACGGGCTGCCAAATTAAAGCGAACTTCACGATCGGGGGAGCCGGAAATTTTTCCCTTATCTTGAATCCAATCACTAGCCCCCATCTAACCTCACCTTCAAATCAAAAATCTCAGCAATATTCGACTGATTCAGAACTTATCCTCATGGGCTCACGTTGGTTGCTCTTTTGAAGTCATTTCCGACTATGTCGGACCTCTCTTCAGGGATGACAAACCTCACACTTATGAGGGACTTTCACACGCGGTCAGATTGGAGATAACGATGAGTCTCATCACACCTCTATACGATAGCCTCTGGAACGAGTATCTTGCTTGGTCGGCTTTGGTTGCATTGTTCACCTTCGGGTGGCTATATCACCACTCATTTTTCTATCGCTCAAAAGATGGCGAAAACCCCAATGTTGACAATCTAGAAGTTGGAGTTTTTCCTGCTGAAAATGATAATCTAAAATTAGAATTAGCATGGACCATTGTGCCATTTATCTTGATTGTTTACCTAACTTACATTTCTTGGGCGCCACTAGACAATGTCTGGTCTTCCCCAAACGATGGGCATTTCGGTAATGAGTGTGTTTACGACAGCCCCGATTACGATGGTTCGAACTTGTACTTCGACTATGATGCAAATCTGAAAGGAGAATACAAAGCAGATTGCTATCACACCATCGAAATTACAGCCAAGCAATGGGTCTGGAGTTTTGATTGTGGAACGCTCGAAGCAGAATTATGTGAATCAGGATTTACTGAGGCTGACGGAAGAGCCGTTCCTCATCTCTCTTTACAGGCAGGGAATGCATATCTCGCATACATGACCTCAGAAGATGTAACTCACGCACCTTGGTTTGTCTCCTTGGGAGTCAAAGAAGACGTTCTTCCTGGACAGACAACCACTGTTTGGATTCTCGCAGAGGATGTAGAGGACTTCCTTCTACTTTGTACAGAATACTGTGGAGACGACCACGCCTACATGATGGCGGGCGTTAGTATCCATGCCTGAGGGGGTTGAAAGATATGGGAAGAAATATTACAATTTCACGAAGTGTGGTAGCTTTTCTGTTAATCTCCATAGCGATGGTTGTATCACCCGCAGTAAACTCATTACCGACCGGTGTAAATTATGACCAGATTAGCGCTGGTGGATGTAACTGTCACGCCGCTGCTCCGAATGCTGCGGTTATGGTGACTCTAGATGGCCTTCCAGAAGAATACAACATGTCTGAGACCTATCAGGTTACAATCTCATTCACTGGTGGCCCATCTGCTGAAGGAAATGCAAATCTTGGCGGATTCAACCTGTGGGCATCTGGTGGTGAAATTACTCCACTAGATGCAACTGTTCAATCCAATGGACCCTCTGAAGTCACCCATACCGAAGCCGGCAACGATTACACATCATGGACAGTCGAATGGATTGCTCCAAGTCATGGTAGAGATGTAGACTTCGTAGTCCACGTGAACTCTGTTAACGGAGATGGAAATGCTGGTCCCGAAGATCAGTGGAATAAACTGACTCTGAAGGTTGCAGGATCATTAGGCCCTGGATTGGAAGAAGCCGACCCATACAAGGTATTGGCAACTCTTATCATCATCTCTGGAATACTTCTCACAATCACAATCCTGTATGGATTTTACAGAACCAATCCCGATGCATTCGATTGGGAGCATCTAGCACCTTGGTTGACCGAGTGGCTTACCAGTACAGACCACAAGAAGATAGGAACTCTATACTTCGTTCAAGGTCTATTCTTCCTCGGAATCGGTGGAATTCTTGCTATGATGATTAGAATTCAACTGGCTGTCCCAGGTAATGACTTCATTTCTCAAGACCAGTACAACTCATTCTTTACATTGCACGGAACAACTATGATTTTCCTTGCCGCTATGCCTTTGATCAATGGTTTTGCAAATTGGATGATCCCTCTTCAAATCGGTGCTCCTGACCTTGCTATGCCAAGATTGAATGCGCTATCATTCTGGCTACAACCATTCGCAGCATTACTAATTTTCACCGGTGTATTCACCGGAGAAGGAGCAGATACCGGATGGACAGGATACGCTCCGTACATCGTAACAGAAGGTGCACATACTGGTGTCACAATGTGGGTTGCAGGACAGATAATGTTGGTAGCATCATCTACCCTGACCGGAATTAACTTCCTTACTACAATGGCAGTAATGCGTGCAGAAGGAATGGGATGGATGCAGATGCCATTGTTCACATGGAGCATACTGGTTGCTAACCTAATGCTATTCCTTTCAATTCCAGCATTCGGTGTAGGATTGATTCAAGTGTATCTTGACAGAACTATCTCCACTGCATTCTATGACATATCTGCTGGAGGGGACCCCTTACTGTGGAGTCACTTGTTCTGGTACTTCGGACATCCTGAGGTGTACGTGGTTATTGTGCCTGCATTCGGTGTTATTTCCGAAGTACTTGCCACATCCGCAAGGCGTTCTATCTTTGGATACCGATCAATGGTCTATGCAATGGCAGGAATTGGAGTCGTGGCTTTCATCGTATACGGACACCACATGTTTACCTCTGGAATGTCACCTTCGCTAAGATTCGTAACAATGCTGACAACTATGCTGGTCGCTGTCCCTACTGGTATCAAGATCTTCAATTGGCTGAAAACTATGCACGGAGGTTCGCTTGTCTATCGCACGCACACTTTGTGGGCGCTAGGATTCTTGGTTACCTTCACGCTTGGTGGGATTTCTGGAATGTTCTTCCCGTCCATCGCAATGGATACTCACCTACACGAGACTTACTTCGTCGTGGCTCACTTCCACTATGTGCTGGTAGGAGGTACAGTCTTCGGATTCTTCTCAGCGATTTACTATTGGTATCCAAAGATGACTGGACGAATGCTTGACGAAAGATTGGGAACTCTTCACTTCTTGACTGCATTCGTAACCTACAACGGCATTTTCTGGCCTATGCACAAGCTTGGTGTTGTTGGAATGGCAAGAAGGCACCACACCTACTTCATCACAACAGATGACTTTACTAATCTACCAGAATGGGCTGCTGAATGGAATCTATTCATATCGGTCAGTGCATTCCTATTCTTCTTCTCTAACTTCATCATGGTTGCAAACATGCTGATTAGTTTGGTCAGGGGAGAAAAGGCTCCTGCCGACCCATGGGGTGGGTGGTCATTCGAGTGGATGACATCATCACCACCACCGACACCTTCCTTCGATTGGCACAATCCTCCAGTTCTCAAGGATGCAAACGAGCACATCGCACATGAGCCGGGAAGATTAGGACAGTGGTTCAATCGGTTGATGGTTCCTGAAGATCATGAGGAGGTGAGCCATTGAGCGGAGATTACCACGATGACCATCATGCACCTCAACCATGGGGTCCACATGACTGGGGACACGGCGCTCCACACAATTCGTACTCCCCGTTATTCATGAGTATGGGTGTTGCAATATTCCTCTTTGGAATGGCAGAAGCTTGGTCCTATGGAACATACAACCCTGGAAATATTCCAATGATTCTTCTTGGACTACTTGTGATTGGATTATCACTGTTCATCTGGTGGAGACAGGACTTGTCCTTTGACGGACACTACGAACCTCTAGCAACTGGGGTGCCATTCCGTGGAATTCAGATTAGAAAGGTAGGAGTTTGGGTATTCCTTATGTCCGAAATGATGGTTTTCACATCTTTGTTCAGTACCTACATGAGGTACAGGCTAGGAATCGAAAATTGTGGTACAGTATTCGAAAGAGGAATGTTTGACCCTGTAACTAATCCAACCGGATGGCAGGAAGGTGTTGTAGTTACATGCTTCGAACCAGCAAGCCATCTTATCGCATCTAGCTGGTGGCATATCGCACCTGGTGCAATCAACACCTTTGCTCTGATCATATCATCGTTCACAATTGTCCAGGCACTTCGCTATGCAAAGATGCCTGACCTAGATGAGGAAGCACGAAGAAAGAAAGTCTACAGATATCTTGGAGCAACATGGTTCCTTGCTATTCTCTTCCTTACTCTGAAAATGGTTGAATGGTTTGTCGGATTCTACGTCCCAGAGATTAGTGCGATTGGACTACATGAACATGATATCATTTCACTCGTAGATGAAGGCTATACAATCAATGCCGACCACTACCAACATCACTCCTACGTTGACGAAGCAACAGGAGCACACATGGTAGCAGACATACAGGTCTCTGCATCTCTATTCTACGTCACCACAGGAACTCACGGCGCTCACGTCGCTGGTGGAATCATTGGTTTGACGTACATGACCTACAAGGCATGGCTCGGCGGTTACACTCCAAAGAATGCAGTATCGATTGAGTACTTCGGTCTTTACTGGCACTTTGTGGATTTGATTTGGGTACTAGTATTCCCATTCTTCTATCTGTATTGAGGTGATTAGATATGGCACATTACAAAATATTTGGACGAGACCCTTACTGGATGAATTTCTACGGATTGATGATTCTTACATTAATCGAAGTTGCTGCTGTTGGATTAGATTTGACCCAATTTGCTGAGGATCGTGGGACTACAGAGAAAGTTGTCACCCTTTGGATTCTGACAATAATTGCAATTCCAAAATTCATCATGATTGCAGCTATTTTCATGCACCTTTACGGAGATGCTGACTCAAAGATTCTGACAATGACAGCATTGTTCCCAGCCTTCTTCATCATCATCATGGTATTATTCGTTGGACTTACTCACCCAGATGCCGCATCCGGCCTACCAGACTGGTGTAGACCAGGAAATTATGGTCTTTGATTGGTCTTTGACCACCACATAGATTCATCAAAAGATGCTGCTACGGGTGACTACTGCAGACGTCGCATAGCCTGGTATTGCGCCGGATTTGAAATCCGGTGTCCCTTGGACTCGGGAGTTCAAATCTCTCCGTCTGCGCCACAATCATTCGTTGGGTATTCTTGATGCTCCACGTACAATTAACTGGTCATTATGGAACTGAAGGCTACAAGGAGTAGTCAAACAGGCCTCGCCATCGACGTTGATGAATAGTGGAGGGTTGTGAGGCTCAGTGTCGCTAGGATTACCTTCGGAATCTACGGCACCAATTTCGAAAGATGTACAATCTTCCATCGTAATTTTCCCCCATTTACCGACGTGCTCACCCTTCTCAAGAGGACCCATTACTGCTAACATTTGCAGTTTGGACAATCCTAAGCCGATAATTAACGAGGCGTGATCTCTCTTTGGATGAGCTCCTGGTGTTACTTTGAACCCGCCACCAAAGGTTTCACACTGGCTTAGTACAAACAATCCCTGAAGTGGAACAGTTTGGGTTTCACCGCCATTGACCCGCATCCATGCCGGTTGTGTTTTCCAACCTAGAATCGCGCGAATACCCAATGCAGTATACTTGGCTTGACCACGAATCCAACTAAACTTACCAGCAATTTTCATTCGATTGACGGAACTAGTAACTCCTCCATCAACCTCCAAGAATGACCAACGAACTAGATTTCCTTCTCGATTCGCTTCTCCATTACAGGGATGGGCTGGTGGAATCTTGTACTGTGGCAAATCGCTTGCAGCAGGGCCCTCGGCACGAACCGCTCCAACCGAATGGTCAGTACCATTTGTTAGCAAATCTACCGCGCCTTGAACATCAAATAGTGGAATTCCAAGAGCGCGGGCGAAATCATTACCACTTCCTATCGGTAAGATGCCCATCGTCTTCTTACTACCTCGCAATCCAGAGGCTACCTCGTGAACGGTACCATCGCCACCTACTGCTACAATCATGTCGTGTTCGTCGGATAACAGATCGTAGGCTATCTCCATTGCATGACCAACTCGCTGAGTTTCGTGTATGTCGATTTCAAAACCCGCAGAAGTTAGCGCGGCTTCAAATTCGGGCCAACTTTTCGATGATATTCCGTCTCTGGCCTTTGGATTGAGGATACAGGCTATCCTAGGCATAGTTGCCTCAGGGCCAGAACTCAACTTGAATCCTCGCGAGTATAGAAGTCAAGTGTAATGGGGTATTCGGGAGGTCTGAGTGGCATGGACGATGAGGCACAATTCATGCGGCGAGCGATTGAAATCGCTGAGCGTGGAAGGCATCGAGTAATGCCGAACCCGTTAGTTGGGTGTGTCCTAGTTAAGGATGGAAAAATCATCGCTGAGGGTTGGCATGACCACATAGGTGGCCTACACGCTGAACAGATGGCGATTGCAGATGCGGAAGCGAAAGGAGTAGCCACTCAAGGCTCTACAGCCTATGTTACATTGGAGCCGTGTAATCACTTCGGAAGAACTCCTCCATGTACAGAAGCCCTACTTTGGGCGGGAGTGAAGAGGGTCGTGATAGGGGCGGATGACCCGAACCCAACAGTGCGTGGAGATGGTGCTTCAGCACTGGAAAAATCGGATGTAGAGGTAGAATCTGGACTCTTGGTTGAAGAATGTGGTCAACAGATGAGGGAATTCATGCATTGGTGTGAAAATATGCGTCCAGAGGTCCTATTGAAGGCTGCAATTGATGTAAATGGTAGAGTTGATTGTGATCCTAATGAGCCGGCGCAGCGATTTTCTTCTCCAGAATCATTGGAGATTGTTCATGCACTTCGTGCAGATTCCATGGCGATTCTAGTTGGTGTTGATACCGTTGTACGCGATGATCCTTCCTTGACGGTACGGGGTCCAGACATGGGTCCACGAAAGCCACCAACACGAGTTGTCATTGACCCAAGTGGCAGATTACCCTCTAACTGTAAATTACTGAACGATGGTGAGGCACCAACTCTGATAATTCATGCCGAGCCTTTCGAATTGCCGAATACTGATGCAGAACACGTTGAACGTGCGATTATTTCGGCTAGTGAAGGAGAAATTACCATTGCTCGAATTCTAGATTATCTTGGCGATAGAGGAATTCAATCATTGTTGGTAGAAGGGGGACCAAACACTTGGAGGAGATTTCTAGCAGAGGGGCTTGTCGACAGGGCTCACCTTTGCCAATCACCTGTCGAATTAAGTGGAAAAGGGACTGTATTTTCCGAGAATGATTTGAGTTCCGCTGGCTTGAAAAAAGTTAGACAAATTGATGTGGGCGGAGATAGAATTAGTCACTGGAGGCGAGAGGATTAGCCGATCGTCAGAGCAAAATGGGTTGCAACGCTTTCTTGCAAATCCACTTGTTAAGTCATTCATTGCCTACTCTATCTTTCGGGCTTTCTACGGAATGGGTATTCTGATTGTGACCTATTTCATCGCTACCAGTGAGAATAATCCATGGTGGTATTCACTGGTATTCCTTATGTTCTCGATGGTATTCTCAAGGGTTTTATTTCGCTGGATTAAGAATCGACGATCTACAAAAGAACCGAGTATTGAGTAGTGTAAATCTCATAGTCCGCTGGCTTCGGATAACTACGTGGACAACGAGGTATTCCTTCTATTGATGTTAGTTGGAGTATTCGCTGGATTTGTAGATAGTGCAGTTGGCGGTGGAGGATTACTTCGATTACCAGCAATTTTGTGGGCCGGCCTACCACCTCATATTGCGCTTGGAACTAACAAATTCGCGTCAACTGCTGCAGCTGCTGTAGCGAGCGCAAAATATCTACAAAGCGATATTGTACCGAGAAAAGCCGCCTTTATTGGCTGGATTGTAATGATTATTTTTTCAATGGTTGGAACATATGCTGTTTTATTGGTTGAACCAGATATACTATTGCCGATTGTGATCGTTGTACTGATTGCATTATTCTTCTATGTTTTATTCAATCCTAAATTTGGTAAGGAAGAGGATATTCAGGAAGAAAAAGTGATTCCGTTAACAGTTGGCATGGGAACTGGAATAGGATTCTACGAAGGATTTCTTGGCCCAGGGACTGGAAGCATGCTGATGGCTGGATACATCAAAGGAGCTGGATTTGGTATGGACAGGGCTGCTGCAACTGCTAGAATTCTCAATTTTGGTGGTAACATTGGCTCGTACGCAATCTTCGCAGTGGCAGCATCAGTAAATTACGAAGTTGCCATTCCTTTTGCCCTAGCGAACATGATTGGAGGGTATCTTGCACCCGGTTATGTTCTGAAGTATGGTTACGCATTACTTCGACCAATGTTCCTCGTAGTCGCAGCCATCATGATCACAGTTCAGATTCTCAACTTTATGTGAATTAGTGGTGGGCGATACAGGATTCGAACCCATGTCCTAGCGTCCGAAGCGCCAGATGATATCCAGACTACACCAATCGCCCGTGCTTTGAGGCGAGCGTCGGCCTGTCTTCAATGCGACGGATGAGCGACAACCAATAATCGAGCTAATGATTTGTGAACTTTCACCGGAGCCAGCAGTACAACTTTCCAACCACGGTCAAGCATTTCGTCGGCTACCTTTGACCAAGGTTTACCCATCACCAAATAGTCAATGGGTTCATCTGAATTATCTTTCAATATCGCAGGGTCTGTGGGAAGAAGAGTGCATAGAGAGCCTGAATGGTCAATAGTTCTAGCAGCTGAACAGGCTTTCAGGAATAGTTGGTATCCATCATCCGATTTCCAAGCATTCCGTCCATATGGGGGATCAAAAGCAAATATTGCTCCACTTATTTTACCCCATATATCAGGGGTTAGTCCTACACCGGATTCTTGCACGTCCCATGTTGCTGGATAACCACTGCAAAGGTCCTCTGAAACCCATTGCAGATTCTCCTCTGTACCTTTCACCATCTTTGGGTCGAGATCGCTTGCAAGTACATTCAATCCAGCTAACATTGCTTCTATTGCGATTCCACCCGTTCCACAGAATGGATCGATCACAGTTGTCGGCTCTGACTCTGTGCGATGACCAAGTGATATCATCAGTCTAGCCAATCTAGGTTCTAAAGAGACAGGTTGGAAGAATGGGCGATCCGTAGGAGAACGCCCCCCCCAACCCGAACGTTGCCAATTTTTCTGTTTCAACCCCCAGATAATCATCGGCGGAGAGAGGTATTGTGGGTCAGGGTGATTGGGTGGGTCTTCTGGACCCGCTAGGAAAACTATGATTTCATTTTCAGGAGTCTCCAAATCTACCGGATATAATTCTCCAAAGACTCCTGCTCCTACTTTCTGTGCAATTTCTGAACGAGAAAAACCTGCTAAGGATGAACCGATTACATTGACTCGGACTGCAAAACTTCCTTCTGGAAGATTTTCTTTCGCCCAATCTACGATTCGCTGGATAATATTCTCTGATTCTACGACTTCACTATGCTCAGCATTGCAGAGTACTTCGTCGACTAATGCTGACCTAGTTAGTCGATTGAGGGCTACCTCATCTGTCGAAGTAGTTACTACAACTCTTGGATGAACAAAACCAACAGGACCCACTAATGCTTCAGCCTCTGAACGGAATAATGCTGGATGCCAGCCGCTTCCAATAAGGGTCAGCCCGCTCAACTTGCTTCCTCCGTCCTTCTCGCCCCCGACTTCAACCCTAAATGCCTCGACGGACAGGATAGGCTAAGCATCGACAGGGGGGAGTGAATCTGGGCTGTAATTTGAGAGACTTAGCCACCGCACATCCCCTCGAATTGAGTGAAATGTCCGGGCAGCGTGTAGCCGTCGACGTTTTCCTTAACGCCTACCAATTCATCACTAGTCTAGTCGGTCAAGATGGAAAGCCACTATCTTTCGATGGAAGGCCTGTTGCCCATTTGATGGGTTTTCTCGACCGGGCGACTTGGATGCTTGAGAACGGAATCGAACCAGTGTTCTTCTTCGATGGTCGCCCGCATGATCTGAAGATGGATACTCTCGCTGGAAGAAAAGAGCGCAAAGTTGAGGCTGTTGAGAAGTGGGAAGCTGCAGTTGAGGCTGGAGATATGACTCTTGCAAAGAAACTCGGCCCACAAACTGCAGAATACACACGAGACATGGTTGCGGAAACAAAGCGACTATTCGATTGTCTTGGTTTAGTTTGGATAGAAGCGCCAATGGAAGCAGAAGGTGCTGGTGCTGTTCGCTGTGCGAACGGAGAGGTTGCAGCAGTGGCAAGCCAAGATTGGGACACTCTTCTTTACGGCTCGCCGGTAATGATTCGAAATTTAACTAGCCATGGACGCAAGAAATTCGGTCGATTGTTAACGGCTGAGAAAGTAATCTTACAAGAGTTACTAGATACTCACGAGATTACTAGAGAACAATTGGTCGATCTTGCAATAATGATTGGAACTGACTTTCATCCTGGAATCAAGGGAATCGGTCCAAAAACTGGTTTGAAACTAATCAAAGAGCATGGCACAATGGAAGCGGTTTCTGAGGTCAAGGGTTTCCAGATGCCAGAAAATATCGAAACAATACGAGGCCTATTCCTAAACCATCCTGTACATCCTGATCCGATTCCAAACGCTACACGAGCGGTTGAGAAGGATTTGCGTGACTTCCTTCAAGGAGAGTGTGGATTCTCGGATGGAAGACTACAACGAGCCTTAGACAGGCTTGCTTCCGCTAATCATCTCAAATCGGATAATCAGCCGACTCTATTCGACTTCTGATGGTGGAAAAAGGGGCGGTTCGCTCGGGGACTGAAACGCCCCCGAGGAACCTGTCACCGCGAATCAACGGACCGCGGGCCTGAGCAGTAATCGACCAACGTTACTGTATCACAGTAGGCTGCCGTCGCTTTCATCCTCGTCGAGGATTCCATCGGCGTCATCGTCGTCATCAAGATGGTCTTCAATACCGTCATTGTCGTGGTCGAATTGACCTGTCAATGAGTTACCATCGTTCTGCTCGAACCAGTCGGAAAGTCCGTCGTTGTCGTCATCTGTATCTACTCTGTCGGTTAGACCATCGTTATCGTGGTCGTATCTCCAGAGACCGATTGCACCGTCGATTTCGTCGACATCAAGGATGTCGTCGTTATCGTCGTCTGGGTCAACTCCGTCATCTAGTCCGTCGTTGTCGTGGTCCCTACGGTAATCTTCTCCGTTTGGCCCAACGTCGTTCCAGTTGTCGATGCCGTCGTTGTCGATGTCGAAATCGATGTTATCGCGTACTCCATCATTGTCGTGATCGTAGATATCCGAGTTAGGGTCGCCGTCATTGACTTCCTCGCGGTCGTCTATACCGTCGCCGTCGTCGTCATCATCCTCAGCGTCATTGATGCCGTCGTTGTCGTGATCCTCTGGGAATTCATCCACGTTATCGGGGATACCGTCATTGTCGTCATCAAAATCCAAATCGTCTGGAATACCATCGCCATCGTTGTCGTTCTCGCCGTTCTGGTCTTGGTTGTCGAGCTGCTGACTTTGCTGCTGGTCGGACTGCTGGCCCTGCTGACCCTGACTGTTGTCTTGGGTCTGACCTTGCTGCTGCTGGTTCTGACCGTTCTGGTTGTTACCATTCTGGTCTTGGGACTCTTGGTCTCCCTGTTGTCCACTTTGTTCACCACCTTGCTGCTGGCCTTGGCCGTTGTCCTGCTGGTTGGATTGGTCTCCACCTTGCTGACCGCTGCCCTGCTGACCGTTTTGACCGGATTGGGAACCTTGGTTCTGACCTTGGCCCTGTTGGCCGCCTTGGCCTTGGCCTTGGCCGCTTTGACCTTGACCTTGGCCGTTCTGACCTTGGCCTTGGCCCTGACCTTGGCCCTGACCTTGGCCTTGACCTTGGCCTTGACCCTGGCCTTGACCCTGGCCTTGACCTTGGCCTTGACCCTGGCCTTGACCTTGGCCTTGACCTTGGCCTTGACCCTGGCCCTGACCTTGGCCCTGTCCGTCTTGGTCGGAATCTCCACCGCCATCTGTTCCGCCGTCTCCAGTACCCTCTCCGTTGTCACCGTAGTCCGGATCGTACGCATCGGGGATACCGTCGCCATCCGAATCCGACATCGACCCATTGTTAGGATCGTTCGGGAACGGATCATCTGCATCCAGCTGCCCATCACCATCGGTGTCTGCCGCGTTGGGGTTGGTACCGGACGCGTACTCCTGAGAGTTCGTCAATCCGTCACCGTCTGGGTCCGCGTTAGCGTCACTAGCCGAGTTCGGATTTAGTCCGTATGCAACCTCCCAACCGTCCGGTAGACCGTCATTATCGGTGTCGGGGTTGGTGGGGTCCGTGCCTTCAGCTGTCTCCTCTGCGTTTGTCAAACCGTCTCCGTCCCAGTCGGCTCCTCCGTCGGAGGGGTCGAGTGGGTCAGAACCATCAGCTGAAACGCCAACGGAACCGGCCATCAAAACAAGGAGCAGCGCAATCATCATGCTCGTATTCTTTGTTTTCTGCATTTTCTTTTCACTTCCAAAATTCAGTTCAGAGAACCCGCCGTTCTCTCTTTCCGTTGAATGCTCGCGCTCGTCCTTGCGCGAATCTATTCCTCCGGGAGTGACGGATGCTTTCTTGGAGCCTACTCGGTATACTCTCCACGACCATACTAAACGAAGCACTGCGCTCCATTTTTGGTTTTGTGGAATATTGTATTACTTTGCTTGCTCCTCCTCTTTTACGCATCCAATCTCACGGGCTTTCATAGGGAACCCACCGTTCCCTCTAAAATTCCAGCCATTGTGTGGCTATATCAAGAGTTCCCGAGCCTGATCAACCCTATTTTCTGGCTGATTTCCCTTCAAGGAGTAAGTGCGGCGAGTTCTGCACGGAATCTCGTCGAACCCATGAAGTGGAGCACTGGGGTTGCTAATGTCCCAAGAATTAGAATTCCGAGAAAAATATTCGACCACAGCTCGATTCCAGTTCCAAAAGTGAAGAATAGTAACCATCCAGCGAGAAGAAAACCCCAGGGCCTGAAGCGTCGGGCAAAAAGTGCTGAACGTGCTTGAACCAATTCGTTTGAGTAAAGAGCGGTTTCTTCCCCTTCTGCCAGCATATCGTTCTCGGTAGCGCAACGAACGCAAACCTGGTAGCGGGGGCCATTACCACTAACGAACTGCGAGTTCGGGTAGTTTTGGGTGCACATACGACATACTGGCATAGGCGTCAACCTTGCCAACAAACATTGCTCCTTCAACGCTACGGTCATCTAACCTGTTTGTTGACCTGAAACTTACTCACTTTATTTGATAAATTTAGGAATGTTGTAAGTAAGTCTAGTCCATCTGGGCTACCTACCGATTCAGGGTGAAATTGTACCCCCTCAATTGGGAGAGTGGGATGACTTATTCCCATAATCAAACTGCCAGATTCATCCCATGAGTTCGCATTGAGTTGTTCATTTGTCGCCTCTAATACCAAACTATTGTAGCGCATCATTACAATCTCCTCAGAGGCATTTTGGAACAGACCCGAGCCATCATGAGTGATCTTTGAAGGTACCCCGTGAACTGCACCCAGTGGCGATTCGATTAGATTCCATCCCGCTGCTAGACCAATTGCTTGGTGGCCTAGGCACCAACCAAGTAGTGGAATAGGATTCTCCAATATCTTCAGTCTGTTTTGCAAAGCCCTGTGAGCAATTTCCATACTTAGAGGAGAAACTTCTGGGCGAGATGGACCTGGTCCAATGATGATATGCGTAGGGTTGTGAGCGTTTAGTAAAATATCGACTTGAGCTTTAGTATCGATTTTTGTAATCGGTCTACCCTCGACAATTGTCACCTTTGCTCCAAGCCGATTCAGGGATTCTGCGATATTATTGGTGAAGGAATCAAGATTATCGATTAAGATGATGTGATAATCAGTTTCCAAGTTTTCTCTCTTTTTAGCCCCTGGAGAAATTCTACCCAATGCTCCTTCAACTTTGGGTAGAGGAAGAATTCCAACTTCTCCCTCTGGCAATTCTTCGCTACTAAATCCGGTTCGGAATCCCCAGGTCGCTTCGGTTACTGCTGCCGCTTTCCAGCGTGCTTCCTCGACCTCGTCAGCGGGATTTGAATCGATTACTACCCCACCGCCTGCTTGTACCGTAGCATACCAGGATTCTGGGCCACTGCGAGCCTCCATAGTTCGAATTAGTATGTTCCAATCGGCCTGTCCTGCGCTTTGATTTAAATGGCCGATTGATCCTGTCCATGCGCTTCTAGGTGAACCCTCTAGTTGATCGATAGCAGCCATGGTCACAACCTTTGGACAACCAGTGATTGAGCCGCCGGGAAATAGGGCAGCAAGAGATTCTCCCGGACTTTTGTTTGGGCTAAGTTCCCCTTCCACTCCGGAAACCAAATGTTGAACATTTGCCAAAGCTTCAATGCGGCAATCAGACCAATATACACTGCCGCTTTGACAAACAGAAGAAAGATCGTGTCTTTCCAAATCAACTAACATCAAGTGCTCGGCCATTTCTTTTTCTGATGATGCTAATTCTATCCTAAGTTCAGAATCTTCCTTCTCGTTCCTTCCCCGTGCTCTTGTTCCCTTTATTGGTCTGGTTGAGACAATTCCAGATTCGAGGCGCATCAATCTCTCAGGAGAGGCTGATGCGACTGCCCAACCGTAGTCTGCTAAGTGGAACCATGAGGAAAATGGAGCGGGGTTAGAGTATGACATTCTAAGGAATGTATCCCATGGTTGACCGGACATTTCCCCCTCCCATTTCCGGCCATAATTGACCTGATAGAGATGGCCGCCACGAATTGATTTGCGGATTTTCTCGACTTTTCTCGCATGTGAGGAATCGCTCTCACTATCCGGTACTTTCGGTTCAGGCCTACTTGGAATTTGTAAATCCGAAAGCGTTGTGAATTCATGCTCTAACCACTCATGCCCTTCAATCGCAATTAATCGCAATTGATTGTTAGTACGTTCGTGTATCCACCATGCATCACAACGCCACAATACACCGAGTAGCGTACCCGGTTCTGGTGTATTTGACAAACGAATAGAATTTGACCAGCGGCCTAAATCATAACCGAGCAAGCCAGCGAATCCGCCAGGAGTTACAGGCTGTTTTTCTTGTAACTCAACTTCGATTTCAAACTCAGCAACGATAGACAAGGCTTCATCTAATGTTGCTGGGTTATACTCCTCTTCTGTATGCCATCGCCCTTCTATAATTCGTTGACGAACCAAGCTCAGAGGGGGAGGATTTCCTAGGTTTATTTCACCATCAAGTGCAGAACCTTCACCTGTATCTTCACTATGTGGTTCAAAGAAGAGAAAACGAATACTGTCCAAAGCAGGAAGCATGGAATTTTGTGACAGATCAGTCACAGGCCCACCAGAATGAAGAAGCAATTCATCTGCTTCACGATTTCTCCCTTGCAACATGGAAATTAGAGGAGATTCATGCGAGTTAGCCTCTATCCTGCTGATTACTCTCATTTCAGCCCTCCAAATCATCCAGACCCATCCATGCAGTCTGTAATCGAACCATCCAAGAATTATACGCAGCCTGATACAGTTTACCATTTGGTTGACCAATTTTCCTTCCGTCAATTTCGCCTAACGCCTGAACTCCTAGGCCACTTCCTAAGACTATCATCTCAGAAGCTCGAAGTAACAACGGGAGAGTCAATCTCGCTTCCCTTACAGGCACTCCAGCACTCTCGATGCCTTCTCTGATTTGCTCTAGAGTTACAGAGTCTAGTGCACCTTTCGAAGGCGTTGGATAGTACGCAATACCATCATTATCAAGCAGAATAGGCATACACCTATCGCCATCAACTAGAATATCTCCATCGAATAGAAGAGATATATCCGCCCCATGCTCTGTAGCAACCTCTCGAGCATGAAAATATGGTTGCCAATCCCCGTGTTTGGTACCTCTTACCGAACCATCCCATCGCGGTGCTTCAAGACTAATTGCTTTCATTGGATTGGGCCATCTTCCATTTACTCTAGGAACCAAGTTGACATCGCCATTTGGATTGACTCCTAGTTTAATCAAAAATGGAGCCTGATCTTCTCCAACAATTGGTTCGCCTGGAATCTCTGCATTACTGAGCGCTTCGAAGATAAGTTCGGTTAGGTTGCTTGGAAGATTGAATCCTAATCTCTCGGCGTGTCGATAAAGGCGAGCAATATGCAAGTCGGCTGCTAATAGACGGGGCCCTCCGTCCCAAGCAATGGTGGTGAATACCTCCGAGCCGGGGTCACCAACCATAGACTTCGATAGATGTATAGGGCTTCAATCCGATGCTGATACAATCAGAGCATTTCGTCCAAGAAAGATGTGTCAATATCATCATCATCTGAATCATCGAAGTTTAGATCATCTGCCATATCGTCAAGATCGCCAAGGTCTAAATCTTCATCATCATCTCCGAGTAATTCATCCATAACTCCGCTATCAGCGGTTGGAGTGGAATCCAGATTGTCTTCCGGTGAGACTGCCGCACTAGTCTTGGAGTCAGTGTAATCGCTCTTACTTTCTTCAGGAGATTCTCCATCCTTGCGTCTAGCGTTAGCGACTAATCCGGTATCAATTTCTAAGTCATCGGCGCCGAAGTCTTCGTCTTCGGTAAGCCCGGCTGCCTCCCGCTCCAATTGCTCTTCCAACTCGACTTCTAGAGCACCCATTTCCCATGGCTGAGGGGCAGTATCTCCTCTTGGCCTGATGAACATCATTGCACCGATTAGGAACATTGCTACTGAGAGTGCAATGATCACCATATTCATGTCACCAGCCAGAATTCTATCAACCCATGATTCACCTGCAGCATCATCACCCGGCTGGGTAGTACCAAAGCTAGATTCTTCCCAAGGTTGAACTTCTACAGGATCGGCAAAGAATGTGTGAACTTCTCCATTGTAGGTTACGATTTCAACCCAATAGGTCTCTTCTCTATCAATCATCTCACCATTGAATTCATTGAGAATCAATATTGTATCTCTCATGCCAGACTTTACCAAAGAAGCGTTTCTAGTATCATCAAACGATTCTAGACTGACAAATGCATAGTAACTTGTATACATCGGATCTTCGACGTTATCCCAACTTACCTCGATAAGAGAACCTGCAGCGTTCCAACTCGCTCTAATGCCACTGACATCTGGACACTCAGGACACGGGTCTGCAGATAGTTCGTCTGCAAGTTCTATCCAAGAGTTAGCAAGATTGTCCGTCCAAGCATTGCCTGAGGAATCAACTGCTACCACTGCGACATATATTCGGCGGTTTGGTACCAATGGAGTTGAAATATCATCTCCATAGGCTGAGAACTCGGTTAGTAGAACAGGAAGGTCCTGTTCTCGATCGACTATCAATGCGGGTTGTAAGTCATCGATTCTCTGCAATAGAACTGGAGTATCGATTACCGCATAAATCCAGTATTCTCCGATGTCGGAGGCGTCAGATGATGGGAACTCTACAAACATCGCATTTCCGGCGTCATCCGGTCTATCCCTAAGAACAGGAGCTAGCAGTCGATCAGGTGGAGAGACGTCGCCGCGATTATCCATTGGAGTTACTAGGACCATATGTTCCGACAGACCACTAAGGTGAACGTTTCCAGAGATGTCATGGATAGTAACCGTAACATACAGCGGGATCATTGATTCTATTGGACGCACTTGTAAGGCATCCACAGAACTACCATAGAGGGCGCTTTCTGCAGTGTACTCTAATTGGAAGTTGGCCCCAAACTGGCGCTGGTTAATTACAACTAATCCACATTCAGACGGATTATCATTACAGGATTCCCAAATCTCGGTAACATCGTTCAATGGGTACTCGGAGACCCAAACTGTGTAGAAAGAAAAGTCATCAGCCGATGAACGATTCCAGCGAATATCAATTGCAGAACCATCATCCTCTGGATAATCCCAAGCGTCAAGTCCAGTGACTCGATTTGGAGGAATTGCTTCACCATCGAAATCAGCCTCAGGAGTTGCATCTACGACAAGTACATTGTCGACATCACCATTACCCCAGTCATCAAAGGCAACTACTCCAATCCAATATACGGTTCCATCAATTAGACGACTTTCACCTAATGAGTCAATGATGATTGACGTAGTTTCACAACTATCGGTATATCCTGCAATCGGCCAACCATCTACTGTCGAAGGTGGTTGCCAACCAGATGCAGGTAAAGCATACACAGCGTAGTAGGTACAATCCTCCTCTGTGTTTGCTTCCCAAGTGACATTGATTCTACCACCCTCGTCGTTCGGCACGTCGAAGGCTGTTGTTCCAGTAATCGGTATCGGTGGAATACCATCATCCAAACCACCGGCAGTAACCACTGGACCGATTATTGTGGCATTATTGACTGAGTATTGTCCTGCTTCATCTACACATACCGCCGCAAACCAATATGGCACACCACCTTCCAACTGCAGGGCAGTTGAGTTACCTGTACTCCAATGGAATTCGAATGGGTCTGATAGACCGACTATGCTGGTAATCTCCTGTTGCACTGCCCATATCCTAACTCTGTCTGGATCAAGTTCTGTGCAAGCTGCCCATTCAAGGAAAATCGTACCTGCTGCTCCACCAGAAGCTGGTTTTGCAGTCATCCAATCTGGAGCGGCTGGGACCTCATCTGTTGGAGTGATGTTTTGAGGATATGTCATTGGAACTCCCAATGACCCATCTGCATATTCAATCACAACGGCGGCACGGTATTGGCGATCATCTCGTAATTCCTCGGTTACACCAGCGTTGTCCGCCCTGGTTATGGTTGCATTTGTGCGAGACCAGAATCCCGACCTAATGTATGTGGACAAAGACCCTAAGTCCTCTCGAGAAGGCTCCCATGATGGATCGGCTGTAGAATCCCATACATACAATCTGTAAGCGTGCCATGCAGCATCTTCTGCAGGTAACCATGAGGCCTCGATTACACCTCCACCATCATTCGGTCTATCGACTAAATTAGTAATTACTGTCGGAACCTCTACTCGTTCCCAATCGTATGTTAGGCGAACTTGCATTGCTCCATTCTGAGGAGACTGCATTTGTAGATGTAAAATCGCGGATGATGAACCGGGACCTACAGCTGAGATTGCAGACTGGAAGGCCTGTTGGATTCCCCCATTGGTGGCGGCTAAATCCCAACTTCCGGTGTAATTTACTGAAGTTGAGCGTGCCCAAACCCATGCACCCCGCTGAGGTGCGAGCATAGTCATAGTTTCCACATGCATTGGAAGTTTACCGGGTGCTGAAGCACTGGAACTCTCAGGGATCTGAATAGGATTGTCAGGCGTGACTAGTACTGTTGACATTCCTGGATGAGTTGTATTCGTGATATCCCAGCTTCGCCCACCGTATAACAGGGTTAACGGATCCGCGCGGCGTTGATTCTCTCTTGCTGTCTCTTGCAAACTAACAGTTGGCTTGTAGACATGAAGACCATCATTTCCTACAGCATAGAATCCACTGAAGTCGACATAGCCACCTTGGAGGCCAGTTATCACTCGGTTAGTGACTGGGTTATGCCTTCCATTTACATCTACAACATCAAGCCCTCTTGGGCTCATTACGACTAAATTTTGACCATCACTATGCATTTCGTATGGAGGCCAAGACAGAAGCGAACTGGTACCAACTCCTGTCTCCATCTGCATAGTACTGCCATTCCAATGAACCAAAGGAGCAACATCGGTAGCAATGTGTACTCCCCAATCATCAGCAACGATTGCTCGAACATCATTACTGGGTATCATGTCGATATTATAGCTACCATTTGCCATATCGGTGGCCAAATCCCAAGCTGCCACTCCAGGTCTTGTTGGACCTTGTCCATTGTGAGAGATGAAGATCGCAGCATCGTGGTAAATTGTGTAATTAGTTCCATCAGCATTCTGAACAACGCGTGATATCGGTCCCGCTTCGGTAATGCCACTAACGGTATTGCCCATCAGGCCGTCATTGAATCCAAGTGTATTGAGTACAGTTAGATTGGTTTCATGCAACACGGTAACTCCTGCTGCACCACCAGCCAGAACCTTTCCTCCACCCTGGATGGTCGTATTGATTGAGTGGAGATGAGTAATGATTGGAGAAGGTAATCCATCTATGGTGGTAATCGGATTATCCCAATCACTACGAGTAGTATTGTACATCCCAATCCCACCATGAGTTGCTATCATGATATGGTTCCCATAGACCATGAAATCACGTACTAAATTACTTGGTAATCCAGCGATTAGGCTTCCATAGCCCCATTGCCGGTTATTGGTATCAAAAGTTTGGAATCCAGCGGCTGAGCCTTCGTTGCCCATTAGTCCCACGTACATTGTATTATTCTCAATTATCATCCCATCCATCTGTGCATGAAGCGCTGGGGGAGTGGAAATTATTCGGCGTTGTTTGAGGTCAATCGCCTTGAGTCCGCGCCCAGCCGTGGAAACCCACAGAGTTTCTCCATCCAAGGTCATTTCATTGATTACATCTTGTTGGAAATTGTAACCATACTCCCATCTTACTGAACCATTTGCGAGAAGTTCTCCTTGGAGGACTGAAGAGCCATAGAATGAACTGCTATCCAATGCCGAGGTAACCCACACATGGGTATCGTTGGAGATTATCTCCATTACACGGCCACTGGTTAGTCCTGCCAATTCGTCATAGCCACTTGCAATCAATCCGGAACTATCCAATCTATCGACTCTGTTCAGACCTGTTGTTTGTCCTGACCTTCCAATAGCGTAGATTACCTGACCTGTTGATGAGGGTGCTCTGTCTATTGAACATCCATCCATTCCAGGGTCTAGGACCTGTCCATTTGCGGTTGCAGTTCCAGAAGTGATTAGTCGAGATACCCCACCCTGGTTATCGTATTGATGGGCGGCCAAGAGAACGTTGTTGTCGTGTAACAATCCGCCTGGGAAAATTCTGTCTTCACTGATGCCGTCTGCTGCAGTGAGTGTTGGAAGATATGTGTCAGTGTTGTAGTTGTAGCGATCAATTCCAACTCCTTCAGTATCATATGCGATGTAAAGGATGTTATTGGCTTCATCACAAGTCACCGCTCTAGGGTCGTTATTTGATAGCCCAGAGTTGCCAGAGGTCATGGCAGTTATCCATTCGTTTGTAATTGAGTCTGAATCGTGATCTGCAAGATCATACCTAGCTACACCGCCTTGATTACCCCACCAAAATCGGGCTCCGATAGAGACGTGCACAATGTCATCGCAAAAGCCGATATCTGCTGCATATCCATCTGGAATATCTCCAGTTCCTAAATTCCAAGAGGACCAATTACCAGTAGTCCCATCCTTCCTCAAAATCTGAGCATTTGAGTTCCATCCACTGGATTCCATATTCCCAACCCATAGGTCATTTCCGATGACTTTCATCGAATAGAATTCCTCTTCTGTATTCGATGGTAAACCATCACCAGGAGTCCATGAATCGAGCCATGTTTCATTCAAAGGGTCCCATCTTAGAATTCCATTCATGCTGGCGAAGAGGTATTCTCCTTGATATTCTTCCATTCCACGAATAGGACCGTCCACATCTGTCCACTCATCTAGTAGTGTCATTGTGTCTGCATTGAATCGTCTTAGGATGAAATTCCCGTATGCAACCCATAATTCGCATGAGGTTACGTTTAGCGGGAAGCACTCTCCGAGGAATCTAGCATTCACACGCAGAACATTACCAATAGTTGACAAATCATCTTCCCATGACTCATTGGTCATATTCCAGCGAACGATTGTTCCATCACCATCGTTCCAAGTCTGAGTTGGCCGAATACCAATCCACAATTGATCATCGACTACTCCAATTCCGTTGATTACACCGTTCCAACCTGTACGATCGTCAACCTCTATGGTTGCCAAGCTAGTGCTGGTTGTCAGGTTGATACGGAAGATGCTATCAGAACCGCCGCCCCACCAACTGGTTGAACGCTGGGTCGAGTAGTGTAGAACATCACCATAAATCTCTATGTCAGCAGGTATTGAGTTTGAAAGGGTCGGGCCGTTTGTATTGGAGCCTCTGTCCCATGATATGAGAACAACATCATTGATCACATCAATTAGTGTAAGTCCAAAGTCTCCACCCGCCCAAATCGTACCATAAGTCAGACCAGGCACTAGAGCGGTTACATCATCATCGTTGAGATATCCTTGATTACCATCCCAAGTGGTTAGCCATTCGTTGTTGATTAGGTCATAACGTGCTATACCAGTATTTTCGAATCCCAAGTAAAGGATATCGTCAACTTTGACCGTGCGAGCACGTTGAGTATCGTCACCTGCAGTCCAAGTCTCAATTACGGTGAAGTTGTCCATGTTTACGATGCCTGCTCCTTGGTTTCCTCCTGTGTATGCTCTGTCAGGCGCGAGCATCTCTATTGTGTAGACGAAACGGCTTTCGAGACCGTCGCCGGAACTTACACAATCTTGGAATTGATATTGCCAATTCCATTTACAGGCCCCTCTATTTGTGCCAGCGTAGAGACCATCTCCATCGCTTGTTACATCATAGAATACACTAGGTCGGTTCCACCAAGAACCACTGGTGGTTAATGTAGTCCAAGTACTACCATCATACCGCGAGAAAGAGCCTTCTGAGCCGACCAACAGGCCTCCAAAATCATCCATTTCCAAAGATAGGATATCGTCATCTGGAAGTGAGTTTGTATCCTGGTTCCATAGGTCCAAAATATCGCCGGTTAGTCTGTCTACAACAAGTATTCCAAACTCGTACAATCCAATGTATACAACATCACCATCAACTGCAACCGGTGTCGCATCCAAATCATCTGCACCAAGAGATTGCCAAGAACCAATGATTGTAGAAGTTGATAATTCAACTCGCATCACTCCCTTATCTGGAGTGGCCATGTATGCTATTCCATACCTAGTCGCTACCGAATCAACAAAGTCGGAATCTAGGCCATCCGAAGTTGTGATAGTATCAACTAAAGTCATCTGATTTGTGTCAATAATTGAGATTCCGGATTGGCTATGGCCGACTACTAAGTAGCCATTCGTATCATCAAAAGCCAATGAACTAACATCGTTCGATGCTAGTCCAGATACTGCTCCTATGTAACTCCCATCAGTATTTACTAATCTCAATACTCCAGCATTACTGGTACCAATCCAAACGTTGTCGTTGTCGTCCTGTTGGATTGCAATAATTTGGCCTGGGTTGTTGACATAATCACGGATATCGATTGGAACTTTCCAAGCACGGTCCGCTTCATCATATCGATCAATTATTCTGCCGCTTGCGACCCAAATCTCGCCACTTTCCCCATCATCAATACGAGAGACTACGTTCATTCCATCAATAGAAGGTCCGCTAACTAGAGTTAGTGTGCCTGCGGGATTCTCAGCAATTTGCATTCCCAGAGTTCCAGAATCGTCACTGAACAGGGCTGTTGAGGATGAGGGACCGCGGGTGGGGTGTGATGGCCAAGCAATAGCCATGGCGCCATTTCCATACAGACCAAGTTGTGACAACTGGTTTTGAGATTGGAAAATTAACGAGTTAGTATCGTAAGCATGAACTGTGGTACCCGCAAGGATATGTAGCCAACCTGGTGTTAGTGAAAGACCGTGAATTTGATTGGAAGCCAACCAATTACTTGTTGACCATGTGGCTATCCACGATTGTGCGGTCAAGTCTCGACGGTTAATTCCCGAATCAGCGGTTGCGATGAGTAGATGATTCCCTACAACCTCAAGGTCGGTAATCTGGTCTGAGGAAAGGAAATTCTGAGTACTCCAATCTGTTTGAGAGTCAACCGTTACAGAAACACTGCCGGAAGATGATGAAGTGGTGTAGTCTAGAATGTGAACTCCGGTATTTGTTGTTGCCAAGTAAACACTGTCAGCGATTATCATCATGTCGGATGGAGTCTCGATGTTTGGGGTCTGACAGTAATTGTACTCACTCCAAACATCTTCTCCCATCGGCTTGAAGAGTATGCTACAATTTCCTGCAGCCCAAACTGTTCCATAATCATCGACTGTTATCGAATAGATTCCTGCGTTTTGGATACCTGTTGACTCCCTTAGATTCAACATTTCTGAGGAATCGTACAAACTTCGCGATAGAACCGATCCATCTTCTGTTCCTATTAGTAGGGCTCCAACATCACTGTCGATTGCTAACGACCTTCCCATGATTCCTGTCTCAATATCCACGATTGGTTTTTGAGAACGTGCGTCTAAATGGAGAAGGTCATCATCTAACAAAATGTACAGTCGACCATCATGCGGATTTACCGCAGAGTCGTAAATCTGAATGTCAACAGAAGAATAGGAAACCATTGGGTCGGCCGGCCTTAACGCCTCGATTACCATGTCAGTTAGCGTCACTCCGGCCGGTAGTTCCCAAGATGCATCGGAGATTGAATTGGGCTTCAGATGGGTACTTAGCGTACCGTTCAGAACACTCGGTGGGTTGTTCTGCATCTCATTCTGCTGCCCTAGGTCGCCGTAACCTCTCCAATCTAGAATTGGGGTTTGAGTATCCATCAGAGTTATTTGAGGCTCATTTGCCCAATATCCTGCAGAGCCGTTTACTGCTATCTCGAAGCTCAGATTTGAGATTTGAGCACCTGGTGCAAATGGCAAGAATAAGTCGCTATATGCATAACTGCCATTATCCGGATCAGCTCCAGTTGCGACCAGATCGATCCATCCTGTATCGTTGCTTCCTGAGGCGCCCCAGGCGGCCTGTGAAACATCGCGAGTTTCTTGCTCTGGTTCTAACTGATTCACGTCAGAATATGCAGACCAAGGCAACAAAACCATCAATGTTGCTAGAAGCAATGCGGACCGGCGCTTGGTCAGCAGTTGACGAGGATTAGACATGGCTACGAATCATCGGCCTACTTCTACCCATTAAGAAAGGGTGGGTTTGTTGATTTACACATGAGTCTCCCTCTAATGAGGGAGTCTAGGGTAAAGAAAGCGCATTTCTAAGGGCCGATAAAACACTCGAATTGTTTAGGATAGCATCAAAGAGGGTGGCATTGCCCGAGAGTTCTCGAGGACTAGGTATGGTCGAGGACAGACTGCGTGAGGAGGCGTTGGAATACCACGCTGCTGAACCAGCCGGAAAAATCCGAGTAGAGCCTACAAAACCTCATGGAACAGCTCGTGAACTGTCTCTTGCATATTCTCCAGGTGTCGCATATCCTTGTGAGGAGATTGCTGAGAATCCAGATGATGCCTACAAGTACACATCGAAAGGGAATCTGGTGGCCGTAGTCAGTAATGGTACTGCAGTTCTTGGTTTAGGAGATATTGGCGCCCTAGCAGGAAAGCCGGTGATGGAAGGAAAAGGTCTCTTGTTCAAGGCATTCGCAGACATTGATGTTTTCGACATAGAAGTAGATAGGACAGATGTCGACGAATTTGTCGAAGCGGTAAAGGCGATTGCTCCTACTTTCGGAGGAATCAACCTTGAGGATATCAAGGCACCTGAATGCTTCGAAATTGAACGAAGACTCGTCGCGGAATTAGATATTCCAGTCATGCACGACGATCAGCATGGTACAGCAATTATCTCTGGTGCCGCCCTAATCAATGGATTGGAAGTAGTTGAGAAGGACGTCTCAGAAGTCAAAGTAGTGATTTCTGGCGCTGGTGCCAGTGCAATTTCTTGCGCTCAGCATTACCTTCGCCTAGGAGTTAGCGAGGAAAATCTGCTAATGTGTGATAGCAAGGGAATACTCACCAAATCACGTGGTGATAATGGTGAGTTAAACGAATACAAACTCGCCTTTGCGAGAGATGTTGAAGACGGCGGATTAGCCGAGGCAATGGTCGATGCAGATGTCTTCCTCGGACTATCAAAAGGAGGTTTGGTCTCTGGAGATATGGTGGAATCAATGGCCGAACGACCATTGATCTTCGCTCTTGCAAATCCTGACCCTGAGATTCTTCCAACAGATGTTCAGGTAGTCCGTGATGATGCAATTATCGCGACTGGGCGATCAGATTTCCCTAACCAAATTAACAACGTACTCGGATTCCCTTACATCTTCCGTGGCGCACTGGATGTGCGTGCTACAGAAATCACGGAAGGAATGAAAATGGCCGCAACCAAGGCTCTCGCGGATTTGGCCAAGGAGCCTGTGCCGGATGAAGTCGCCGCAGCATATGCTGGAGAACAAATGCAATTTGGACCTGAATATCTGATTCCAAAACCGTTCGATGCACGTGTCTTAATTTGGGAAGCCAGCGCAGTAGCGCAAGCAGCTGTGGATGAGGGAATGGCGCGAATTAGCGCTGAGGAATTCGACGTTCAGAAATACAGAGAGGACCTTGAGGCGAGATTAGGATTGACTCGTTCAATTATGCGACATGTAATCAATCAAGCAAGGAAAGATAAGAAGAAAATTGTATTCTCAGAAGGTGAAGAGCCGACTATCATCAAGGCTGCGGCTCAATGTATGGTCGAGGGAATATGTGATCCAATCCTTCTAGGTCACCCTGAGCGTATTGATGCGGTTAAGGAGGAGCTTGGTCTTACTTTTGATTGCGAAATTATCGACGTCAGATATGATCCTCGCAGGCGTGGAGATTATGCAGATGAATTACACAAACTTCGTGGACGTAAAGGACTGACACGAAGGGATGCGATTAACCAATTGAAATCACCAAATTACTTTGGTCCAATGATGGTGCACTGCGGAGATGCTGACGGGTATCTTGGAGGCATCGCTCATAACTATCCAGATATCGTAAAGCCATGCCTGCAAACAATTGGCCCTGACCCTTCTTCGCATCGAATTGTGGGTCTATACATGATGACTGTAAATGGTCAACTGATGTTCATTGCAGATGCTACAATCAACATCTATCCAGATGCAAGAACGCTGGCAGAAATTGCCATTCAAACCGCTAAGGTTGCTCGAAGGTTTGGAGTTAGTCCAAAGGTTGCTATGCTTTCATTCTCCAACTTTGGAACCTCAAACGAATTGCGTACTGATCGAATTGAGGAAGCCATCGCTATGGCTCGTGAATTAGATCGCGGTCTGGTAATCGATGGCCCAATGCAGGCAGATACTGCTCTTGTTCCTGACCGTCAGAACGAGTTCCCATTCATGGAATTTGATGGACCTGCCAATGTATTGGTTTGCCCTAATCTGGCTTCGGCAAATATTGCCTACAAATTGCTTCAGAGAATTGCTGGCGCAGAAATGACCGGTCCAATTCTAGAAGGTCTAGCCAAGCCTGCTCACGTACTCCAACGGGGTGACTCGGTTAGGCAGGTTGTCCACATGGCTGCAATAACTGCCGTTGATGCACAAAGGCACGCAAGACAGCGACTGTGAATCAAAGGGTACCCTTTGATTCATTCAAGAGGTCCCAGCCAAGAGGTGATTTCATCCAGACATACATCGGGACATTCAAAATGGGGATTGTGGCCTATTTCTGGCAATCGAATAAATTTCGATTTAGGAA
>Ga0163109_10000660_pt1 | contig 27562 bp, 23 predicted proteins | sample CRUFie1St13metaG_FD_108704 | JGI IMG/M metagenome (GOLD analysis project Ga0163109, IMG submission 108704) | Marine microbial communities from the Costa Rica Dome - CRUD Field 142mm St13 metaG | ecosystem: Environmental > Aquatic > Marine > Oceanic > Photic zone | place: Costa Rica: the Eastern...
CCGAGGAAGCGACTCATGTCGTCCACGCGTTGCCGATAATGCTCTTCGTCTATGCGGCCCACGCATGGCGCCGCGCACTTGTCGATGTAGCCGAGTAGGCACGGCCGTCCTAACTGTGCGGCGCGCTTGAAAACGCCGTCTCGACACGTTCGTACTCCGAACACTTTCGTCAACTCGTCAAGGGTCTCTCGAATGGCCCATGCATGCGCGTAGGGACCGAAGTACCGGGTCCCCCTTCGTCGAGGCTCCCGGACCACCGCAGCGCGTGGAAATGTTTCGGAGATAGTCAGAGCAAGGTACGGGTAGGACTTATCGTCGCGGTACTTGACGTTGAAGCGTGGGTCGTACTCCTTGATCCACGTGAACTCCAGGGCAAGCGCCTCGACTTCGTTCGCCACCACAACCCAGTCGACGCTGTTGGCCGTTGTGAGCATCGATTGTGTTCGCGGATGAAGTGCGGTGAAGTCAGCAAAGTATGAGTTGAGTCGGGAGCGCAGCGACCGCGCCTTGCCCACATACACAACACGTCCGTGGGCGTCCCGGAAACGGTAGACGCCGGGCGCTTGCGGAATTGATCCAGAGGCCGGCCGGTATTCGCTGGGGTCGGCCATCGTCGATCCCCTAAGCGAGGACGACCGAGTTGCCCTGCACCTCCACGGGAACCGCCGGTAGGCCTTCGGATGCAGGTCCGGTGATCACCCTGCCGTCCGTGGCAGAGAAAAGCGATCCGTGGCAGGGACACAGGATCTCGTTGGACTCCACCGACGACACCAAGCATCCCTGGTGCGGGCACACCGCGCTAAAGCCTTTGACGTCTCCGGACGTCGGTTGCACCAGCACGACGGGCGGATCGGAAATCACCACTCCACCTTCGACGGGAATCTCGTCCACCGATGCGAGTCCATCAACCGCCTCCTGCGAAGCGGCCTCTTCCGCACCTTCGGCACCGTCGACTTTCGCTTCCTCGGCCGAGCTCGGTGCGGCCTCGGGCGTGGAAGCCTCCGGTGTCTGTGCGGGCGATGGTGCGGCCTCGGCGGAAGCCGCAGTGTCCTCAGAAGCACTGTCACCCCCGCCGCAGGCCACCAGGATGCCGCCGACGGCTACGAGGCCGCCGCCGGCAATAACGTCACGTCGTCGAAGAGCAGATGCCATATGGGCATGGTACGTGACTGTTGCGCCGAAGGCGCGTTCACAGCAGGGCTTGAAGAAAACGTCCGGTATGGCTCGCGTCCGCGGCCGCTACCGATTCCGGCGTTCCTTCCGCGACGACCGTTCCCCCTCCGGATCCCCCCTCTGGCCCGAGATCCACGATCCAGTCGGCGGACTTGATGACGTCGAGGTTGTGCTCGATGACGATGACTGTGTTGCCCTTGTCGACCAGGGATTGAAGGACACCGAGGAGTTTGCGAATGTCTTCGAAGTGCAGGCCGGTGGTGGGTTCATCGAGTACGTAGACGGTGCGGCCCGTCGAGCGCTTTTGCAGTTCGCTGGCGAGCTTCACACGTTGCGCCTCTCCCCCGGACAACGTTGGTGCCGACTGTCCCATCCGCACGTATCCGAGCCCCACATCAACCAGCGTGGACAGGTGTCGTGCGATCGCCGGCACCGCCTCGAAGAAGGACAGGGCGTCTTCTATCGGAAGATCTAGCACCTCCGCGATGGTTTTGCCCTTGTAGTGGACTTCCAAGGTCTCGCGGTTGTAGCGATCACCGTGACAGACCTCGCAGGGAACGTAGACGTCGGGAAGGAAGTTCATTTCGATCCGTATCGTGCCGTCGCCGCTGCACGCCTCACAGCGTCCGCCCTTCACGTTGAAGGAGAACCGACCCGGCTGATACCCCCGCACCTTGGCTTCTGCGGTCGCGGCAAAAAGCTTGCGAATGTGATCAAAGACGCCCGTGTATGTCGCCGGATTACTCCGCGGCGTACGTCCAATGGGGCTTTGGTCGACGTGCACAACCTTGTCGATCTGATCGGTACCAGAGATGCTCTTGTGCTTTCCTGGCACGAGCCGGGCGCCGTTCAAATCACGCGCAAGGACGTTGAACAGGATGTCGTTCACCAAGGTCGACTTGCCCGACCCGCTCACCCCGGTCACGCAGACGAAGTTCCCCAACGGAAAACGCGCGGAGACGTTCTGCAGATTGTGTTCACGCGCCCCCTTGATGGTGATCCATCCACGCTCTTGAAGACGCCGCACGGCCGGAACATCGATACCTCGGCTTCCCGACAGGTACTGACCGGTGATGGATTCCGCATTCGCAACGAGTTCTGGCACCGTTCCGCTAACGACGATCTGCCCACCGTGCTCCCCGGCTCCGGGTCCGATGTCGACGACCCAGTCGGCTGTGCGGATCGTGTCTTCATCATGCTCGACAACAATCAGGGTGTTCCCCAGATCTCGTAGGCGCACCAGGGTTTCAATCAGGCGGTGATTGTCACGCTGATGGAGTCCGATGCTCGGCTCGTCAAGGACGTACAAAACACCCACGAGGCCTGATCCGATCTGGGTGGCCAGGCGGATCCGCTGCGCCTCGCCGCCGGCCAAAGTGCCAGCCGCACGATCCATCGACAGGTAATGCAGCCCGACGTCCACGAGGAATTGCAAGCGCTCGTTGACTTCCTTCAACACGCGTGACGCGATCACGCTTTCTCTCTCGCTCAGGGCAAGGCTGCTCAACACGTCCGCGGCCTCCCCGATCGGCAGCGAGGCGATGTCGGCGATCGACTTGCCCTCGATGGTGACCGCGAGCGTGAGTGGCTTGAGTCGACTCCCGGAACAGGCGCTACAGGGGACTTCCCGCATGTAACCCTCGAAGCGTTCCCGCGATGCGTCGGTTTCGGCCTCCGCGTGCCTGCGCTTCACATAGGGAACAACGCCCTCATATTCGGTGTAGTACGACCGGCGCCGTCCGTAACGATTGCGGTACTGCACATGAATGGGCTCGTCGTAGCCTTCGAGGATCACCTTCTTCGACCGAGCCGGGATCTTCTTCCACGCGGCTTCGACATCAACGCCGATTTCATCGGCAATTGCCTCGAGCAGTCGCGAGAAGTATCCCGAAACTGTGCCACGGGACCACGGCGCAATTGCCCCCTCGCTCAGGGATCGATCCACGTCCGGGACGACGAGTTCGATATCCACCTCGCGCGTCGTTCCCAAACCGGAGCATTCGGGGCATGCTCCGAAAGGAGAGTTGAACGAAAAGGATCGTGGTTCGAGTTCTTCGAAGGACAGTCCGTCCCTCGGGCAGGCCAGATGCTCGGAGTAGATCCGCTCCCTCTCGGGAACGCCCTCCTCGCGATCGACGAAGTCCAAAACCACATAGCCGTGGCCGAGGCCCAGAGCCGTCTCCACACTGTCGGTGAGTCGACGCCTCGATTCTTTGTTGACGGTCAATCGGTCGACAACGACTTCAACGGTGTGCCGCTCTTGCTTCTTGAGCTTGGGGACTTCGTCTAGCCCATGGACGACACCGTCGACGCGAGCCCGGGAGTAGCCCTGGGTTTGCAACTGCTGAAAGAGCTCGCCGTATTCACCCTTGCGGTCGCGAACCAGAGGCGCCAGCACCTGGAATCGAGTCTTTGCTGGCAGGTCAAGCACCTGATCGACGATCTGCTGCGGGGTCTGCCGGCTGATGGGATCCCCGCACTCGGGGCAATGCGGTCTTCCTATTCGGGCGTAGAGCAGGCGCAGGTAGTCGTAGACCTCAGTGATCGTCCCCACCGTCGAGCGCGGATTGCGAGATGTTGACTTCTGATCGATCGAAACTGCCGGTGAAAGCCCTTCAATGAAATCGACATCCGGCTTGTCCATCTGTCCGAGAAACTGACGCGCATAGGCCGAAAGACTTTCGACGTAGCGACGCTGCCCCTCGGCAAAGATGGTGTCGAATGCCAACGATGATTTGCCGGATCCCGACAATCCTGTGAAGACGATGAGGGCATCCCGGGGAAGATCCAGCGATACGTCCTTGAGATTGTGCTCCCGCGCACCGCGGACTACAAGGCTGTCGCCAACCACCAAGGCCCCCTTCTCGGCACTATTCCCGTGGGCACCTGTCGCTAGGGTGCCAAACATGTATTCCGGTCACGCCAGCGTAGGCGGTCCCGCACTCAACCGCGAACTGTCGACGGTGGTCATCCACAAGCTTGCGGTTGGCCCCATGGACAACAACGTCTATCTGCTGCGCTGCACTGCTACGGGCGAACAACTCCTGATCGATGCTGCAGCCGAAGGCAACCGGATCCTCAATCTCGTGGGCGGCGACACACTTTGCGGCGTCGTAACCACGCATCGCCATAACGATCATTGGGGCGCGCTAGCCGACGTGACCCGCGCGACGCATGCGCCGACCTACGCCCACGATGCGGACGCCGACGCGATCGATGTGCCCACGCGACATCGACTGCACGACGAAGAGACCATCACCGTCGGCGATGTAACCCTGGGTGTGATCCACCTGGTCGGACACACCCCCGGGTCGCTGGTCCTTACTTTCGACGATCCACACGGACACACCCATCTGTTCACCGGTGACTGCTTATTTCCGGGCGGCGTGGGTCGCACCTGGTCGCCGGAAGATTTCGAGACCCTGTACCGCGGTGTGGTCAAGAAGATTTTCGACCGTTACGACGACGACACCTGGATCTACCCCGGCCACGGTGACGACACGACGCTGGGCCGGGAGCGACCGTCGTTGGATAATTGGTGGAAACGGGGCTGGTGAACGGGGATTTCCCCCGACATCGCAAACAACCGCCATCTGTTCGTCAGACGCCACACACACGGACAGTCACCTCGTAGGCTGCCCTGGTGGCATCGGCGCAACCCCAAGAATCGGCGGCAGCCTCGACTACTGCACCGTTAGATACCTCGCGCATGGATCGAATCTGGGCTCACATCACCGACAGCACGCCAGATCCGGACAACCCTCGACAAGTGCGAGCGCAGGGGCGGCTGGACGCGTATGAACGCCGCACCGCCCTGGCGATGGTGCTCTTGGCCGTTGGGTATCTCGTCCTGTACTCGTTCTACGTTCTCGACGAGGGCCTCACCTCTGAAGGGTTAGATCGACTCGACACCGCAATGAACGTCATTTGGGTGGTCTTCATTGTTGATCTCACCCTTCGCACCGTCCTGGCGCCCAAGCACATTGCATACCTGGTCCACCATCCGCTCGATGTGATCGCGGTCGCCGTTCCCGCCTTCCGAGTGCTGCGCGTCCTGCGCGTGCTCACCGCCGGTCAGTGGCTGATCAGTCGGGGCAGCCGGTTGCGCGTCGGTCGGACCGCGACGGCTGTGGTCTTCGCGGTGGCATTCCTGACGTATCTCAGCTCCCTCGCCGTACTGAACGCGGAACGCGGGGCCAAGGGCGCGGATATCGAATCCTTCGGCGATGCGGCATGGTGGTCACTGGTGACCATGGCCACCGTCGGCTACGGCGATTATGTGCCGGTCACCACGAATGGGCGCATTGTCGCCGTCGGGCTGATGGTCGTGGGCATCTCGCTGCTTGGCCTGGTAGGTGCGTCGGTGGCCTCGGCGGTGGTTAACCGAATCAGCGGGCGGGCGCAGGAGGGACAGTCGGCGGTCAAGGAGGATCTCGAAGCACTCCGCACCGAAATTGCCGCCTTACGGCAGGCCCTTCTTGATGCGGGCGTTACCGGCCTGACGCAGCCGTCCGAGACGGATTCCGCTCCCCCTGCGAGTCCGGCTCCCCCTGCGAGTCCAGCTACGCCTGCTCACCCGCCTTCTCCTCCGGAGTAGCCGTCAAGCGACCCGCATGGGCAATGGCATCCGGATCCCGACGTGTCTTGATCCACGAAGCGATCGTCACGACCACGAGAACCACCCCGATGAAAGCCAGCGACCACGTCGTTTCGATCTTGGGCACCGTGTCCGGGAACACCTCGTGGAAGTAGGTCAGGACGAGTTTCACGCCGATGAACATCAAAATGACCGCTAGGCCGGTCGACAGATAGACGAGTTTGTCCAGCAAGCCCTTCAGCACGAAGTACAGGGCGCGGAGCCCAAGCAGGGCGAAGGCGTTGGCGGCGAAAACCAAATACGGCTCCTGGGTCACTCCAAAGGTCGCCGGAATCGAGTCGAGTGCGAAAAGAAGATCGGTGCCGCCGATTGCGACCATCACGAGCAACAACGGAGTGGCGACCTTCAGGCCATCGATGACGGTGAAGAGCTTGGTCCCGTCGTAGTCATCGGCGAACCGGTAACGCTTGCGAACGTTGCGAATGATGATGTTGTCCATCGGGTCCGGGTCCTCGTTCCGGTGCCGCATCAGCTGAATCCCGGTCCACAAGAGCAACGCGCCGAACAGCACGAAGGTGAACGCGAACAAGGAGATCGCTGCAGCGCCAATTGCAATGAAGATGGCGCGCATCACGAGCGCGAGGACCACTCCCACGAGGAGCACACGCTGATGCAAGTTTGCCGGCGTCCGGAACTGCGTCAGGATGATGATGAAGACAAACAGGTTGTCCACACTGAGCGATTTTTCGACCAAGTAGGCGGTGAAGTACTGAGTCCCGAAGTCCGCCCCCGCCCAATTCCACACAATCACACCGAAGGCGATCGCCACCGCAATATAGAAGATGCTCCACAGCATGCCCTCGCGGAACATCACTTCATGAGGCTTGCGGGTCACCGTGAAGAAGTCGACCAAGATCAGCAGAACGATGGCGCCGATCGTGATGGCCCACACGAGCAGCGACGTGTCCATGTTCGAGATTCTTCTTCCGTGCGAGGGTGGGGCTGGTTGGCGCGAGCCTAGCCCGTGGCTTCCCGCATCCCGCGCAGTTCTGTCTTCAGATCAGAAACTTCGTCCCGTAGCCGCGCGGCTAGCTCGAATTGCAAATCTGCCGCGGCTTGATGCATCTGGGCGGTGAGTTGCTCAACGAGTGAAACCAACTCGCTTTCCGCCATCGATGCGCTGCGACGCGCCGGCATCGGAGTCTGCCCCGATGGACTACCGATCAACGCTTCGGTGTCGGCCTCCTCCCGAACGAGGAGGTCCGTGATGTCGGCTATTCGCTTTCGAAGGGGCTGAGGATCGATTCCGTGCTCGGTGTTGTAAGCGATTTGCTTCGCTCGGCGACGGTTCGTCTCGTCGATCGCCTGTCGCATCGATGGCGTGATGGCATCTGCATACATGTGCACCTCACCAGACACATTGCGAGCAGCTCGGCCGATGGTCTGAATCAGCGACGTTTCCGACCTGAGGAAGCCTTCCTTGTCCGCGTCCAAGATCGCCACCAGCGACACCTCCGGCAGGTCCAGGCCCTCACGAAGCAAGTTGATCCCAACAAGCACATCGAAGACACCGGCACGCAGCTCACGAAGCAGTTCGACTCGTCGCAAAGTGTCGACTTCTGAATGCAAGTACTGCACCCGGATGCCGTGCTCTCCCAAATAATCCGTTAAGTCTTCTGCCATGCGCTTCGTCAGCGTCGTCACCAAGGCGCGCTCACCACGCTCCGCACGTACGCGCACCTCATGTATCAAGTCGTCAATCTGACCCTCGGTCGGCTTGACCACGATCTCGGGATCAACCAAACCTGTTGGCCGGATCACCTGCTCGACCACATCGCCCTCGACTCGACCGAGTTCGTAGGCACCCGGGGTCGCCGAGAGATAGACCGTTTGGTTGATGCGTTCGACGAATTCCGCCCATGTCAAAGGCCGGTTGTCCAGCGCCGAAGGAAGGCGGAAACCATGCTCCACGAGTGTGCGTTTACGCGACGTGTCCCCTTCGTACATCGCACCGATCTGCGGCACCGTGACGTGGGATTCGTCGATCACCAGCAGAAAGTCCTCCGGGAAATAGTCGAGCAAGCAGTGCGGCGCCGAGCCGGGCGGCCGACCGTCGATGTGGCGCGAATAGTTCTCGATGCCAGAACACGTGCCCACCTGTCGCATCATCTCGACGTCATAGCTGGTTCTCATGCGTAGCCGCTGAGCCTCGAGTTGCTTGCCCTGGGCTTCCAACTCCGCGAGTCGGGTCTGCAACTCCGCCTCGATGTCGCCGATGGCGCGCTCCATGCGTTCTGGTCCCGCCACGTAATGGGTCGCTGGGAAGATGTACATCTCCTGGTCTTCGGTCAGAATTTCTCCTGTCACCGGGTGCAGCGTCATCAGTCGTTCGATGTCATCTCCGAACATCTCGATACGAACGGGATGTTCCTCATACATCGGAAAGACCTCAACAGTGTCGCCACGAACACGAAAGGTGCCACGCTCGAAAGCAATGTCGTTTCGGGTGTATTGGATGTCGACCAGCATTCGCAGGAGAGCGTCCCTTTCCCGCTCCTCCCCGACGCGTAGCCGCACCATCCGATCGACGTACTCCTGCGGAGTCCCCAATCCGTAGATCGCCGACACCGATGCGACCACCAACACATCCCTACGCGTCAACAATGAATTGGTCGCTGAGTGGCGCAACCGCTCTACCTCCTCATTGATGGAGGAGTCCTTTTCGATGTAGGTATCGGTCTGCGGCACATAAGCCTCAGGTTGGTAGTAGTCGTAGTACGAGACGAAGTACTCGACGGCGTTATGGGGCAAAAGTTCCCGGAACTCCGTCGCCAACTGCGCGGCCAATGTCTTGTTTGGTGCCATGACCAACGTCGGCCGTTGCAGTCGCTCCACAAGCCATGCTGTGGTGGCCGACTTACCTGTTCCCGTGGCACCCAGGAGCACGACATCAGCATCGCCCCCTTCGATGCGTCGGGCGATTTCCTCGATGGCTTGCGGCTGGTCTCCCGCGGGCGCGTAGTCCGAAACAACCTCGAACGGCGCGACCGTACGCTGCAGATCCGTCACGGGCCGCGTCATGCGGGCCGCCGGGTCCACTCCGACCACAAGGCGTATACCTGTGCGCGCGTCGCGTCATACGAGCCACTGTTATCGATCACGGCATCCGCAGCCTCGAGGCGCTGTTCACGAGACGCTTGGCGCAACATTCGCTGGCGCACATCCGTCTCGTCCATACCTCGCCGCACGGCTCTGTCGATTTGCACCGACTCGGGGACGTCCACCACGACGACAACATCCACGAGGGACACCTGGCCACTTTCCACCAGCAGCGGCATTTCATACACGACGATCTCGGAGGTCTGCTCTGCGCGAGAGATATCTCGCTCCGCCTGCTCACGAATGGCCGGGTGGGTGATCTCGTTTAAGCGTCGAGTTCCCCGCTCATCGGCAAACGCACGCTCAGCGAGTAGCACCCTGTCCAACGTGCCGTCCTCGAGCAAAATGTCCGATCCGAACTTTTCCGCTAGACGTGCGAGCACGGAGGAACCCGAAGCGACCACGCGGCGAGCGATCTCGTCTGCGTCGACGACCGCTGCGCCCATGTCGGCGAGCATCTCGACCACGGTGGATTTCCCGGAGCCGATTCCCCCGGTGAGACCGACACGCACCTGGGCGGTTTCTCGCTAGTCGTTCGTGAGCTTGTCGCGCAGGGCTTGCAGAGCCTCGTCGGACGCAAGCGAGCCGTCCGTCTCCTCGGCCTCGGACGAGGAGGAGGTGGCTTCACCACTGTCCACCGCAGCAGCTTGATCGGCCTCTTGGGCTTCGCTCATCTGCTTGCGATGCGCTTCCCACCGTGCGTGCGCGTCGGCGTACTCCTGCTCCCAGGCGGCACGTTGATCCTCAAATCCGGCCTTCCACTCACCGGTCTCCGGATCGAAGCCCTCGGGGCCGATGTACTTGCCGGCCTCGTCGAACGCCGGAGCCATGCCGTACAGGTACGGGTCGAACTCCTCCGAGGCTTGGGTGTCTGCCGAATCGTTCGCCTGCTTGAGAGAAAGCGAAATCCGTCGACGCTCGAGGTCGATATCGATGACCTTGACGAACAGCTCATCGCCTACCTGGACGATCTGCTCGGGCAGTTCGATGTGCCGCTCGGCGAGCTCGGAAATGTGCACCAGACCCTCGATTCCTTCGTCCACGCGAACAAACGCGCCGAAGGGAACTAGCTTCGTCACCTTGCCGGGCACCACCTGATTGAGTTGATGGGTCCGCGCGAAGTGCTGCCACGGGTCTTCCTGTGTCGCCTTGAGCGACAGCGAGACCCGCTCGCGATCCATGTCGACGTCGAGAACCTCGACAGTCACCTCGGTGCCGACCTCGACCACCTCGGACGGATGGTCGATGTGCTTCCAGGACAGCTCGGAGACATGGACCAGGCCGTCGACACCGCCGAGGTCGACGAAGGCTCCAAAGTTCACGATGCTCGAGACCACACCGGACCGGATCTGTCCCTTTTGCAGCTGCGTCAGGAATGTCTGGCGAACCTCCGACTGCGTCTGCTCAAGCCAAGCTCGACGGGACAGCACCACGTTGTTGCGGTTCTTATCCAGCTCGATGATCTTTGCTTCGAGGGTCTTGCCGACGTAGGGCTGGAGATCCCTGACTCGGCGCATCTCGACGAGGGACGCCGGGAGGAACCCGCGCAGCCCGATGTCCAGGATGAGTCCACCCTTAACGACCTCGATGACCTGCCCTTCGACCACGCCGTCTTCTTCCTTGACCTTCTCGATCGTGCCCCAGGCGCGCTCATACTGCGCCCTCTTCTTGGACAGGATCAGCCGGCCTTCCTTGTCCTCTTTTTGCAGGACGAGGGCCTCAACCGAGTCTCCGACACCGACGACCTCGTTCGGGTCGACGTCGTGCTTGATGGACAGTTCACGGGAGGGGATCACACCCTCGGTCTTGTAGCCGATATCGAGAAGTACTTCGTCTCGATCGACCTTGACGATGGTGCCTTCGACGATGTCACCGTCGTTGAAGTATTTGATGGTCGCGTCGATCGCGGCCAGAAAATCGTCGGCGGAGCCGATGTCGTTCACGGCAACTTGAGTAGGAGTGGACGTGGAGGTTGTAGGAGCAGTCATAGAAGGGAAAATCCATTGCATCGACGAAATCCAGCGGTCGCTGGGCCCCCCAAGGCTACGGCAGGGCCATCAGGGGTGCTCGACAGCCCCCGCAGCAGGAGAAATCCGCCAATCGCGCGACGTTGGGCCCCGAAGACGGCCCCTGGTGGGGCATTAGTGGCCGGCGGCCTGCCAATTCAATCCCTGCCCCACCGATACATCGAGCGGAACCTGCAAGGTAGCGGCGGCGCCCATCTGCGAGCGGACGAGATCCTCGACCTCCTGGGCTTCGCCCGGCGCCACCTCCAGGACCAGCTCGTCGTGCACCTGCAGCAAAAGGCGGGAGTCGAGGCTGCGTTCGGTTAGCGCCCGATCAACGTTCAGCATCGCCACCTTGACGATGTCCGCGGCGGTCCCCTGAATGGGGGCATTGAGAGCCATCCGCTCCGCCATCTCTCGACGTTGACGATTGTCATGATTGAGATCGGGCAAGTACCGGCGGCGCCCGAACATCGTCTCGGTGTAGCCGCGTTGCCGAGCCTCGACCACGACCCCGGCGAGGTAGTCGCGGACACCACCGAATCGAGTGAAGTATTCGTCCATCAGGTCCTGCGCCTCATTCGGCGATATTCGCAGTTGCTGCGCGAGCCCGAATGCGGACAGTCCGTAGGCCAGGCCGTAACTCATCGCCTTGATGCGTCGCCGCATCTCAGGATCGACGTCGGATTCGTCGACCCGGAACACTCGGGCTGCGACGGAATTGTGGAGGTCTTCGCCTTCCATGAAGGCCTCGATCAGTCCCTCATCCCCCGACGCGTCCGCCATGATGCGCATCTCGATCTGGCTGTAGTCCGCCGTCATCAATGACTCGAAGCCGTCACCCACAATGAAGCAACCGCGGATTCTGCGTCCAGCTTCGGTGCGGATGGGGATGTTCTGAAGATTGGGGTCGGACGATGAGAGTCGACCGGTGGCTGCGGCCGTCTGTCGGAACGTGGTGTGGATGCGCCCCTCATCATCGATCAAGGGAAGCAACCCCTCCACGGTCTGACGCAACTTCGACACATCCCGCCACGCCAACAACTGCTCGAGAACAGGGTCCTCGGTTGTAGCGAACAAGTTCTGCAGTGCCTCGGCGTCCGTGGTGTACCCCGTTTTGATCTTCTTCGTCTTCGGCAACCCACGATCGACGAACAAGACTTCCTGCAACTGTTTGGGGGATCCCAGATTGAAGGTGCGGCCAACGATGTCGTGGGCCGCGTCCTCCGCCGCCCGCATGGTGGCGCCGAACTCCTCGGACAGGCCTTGTAATCCGGCTCGATCCACCGCGATACCTGCGTACTCCATGCGCGCCAAGAGCCCGGCAAGAGGAATTTCCATCTCAGCGAGCAGCGAGTCGATCTTTTCGTCGTTTAGACGTTCCTGCACGACCTCTGCGATGTCATGCACGGCCTGAGCCTGCGTTCCGAGTCCTCGTAGGTCCTCCTCGCCTCCGCCATCCAAGGCCAACTGCCCGGATTCGGGTTCGTCGTCCAAGGTGCGACCAAGAAGCCGTGTCGCGACGTCCTCCAGCCCGTAGGACCGAGCCCCGGGGCTGTCCAGGTAGGCCGCCAGCGCCGTATCCACGGACACGCCCCGGATTACCGCGTCACCACCGGTACGGGTCAGCACGGCGAGGTCGGGCCCTTTGGCATCGTGGATGCGCTTGTCGATAGCCGGATCCATCAGCCACGCGTCGAGTGCGTCCCGATCGCCGTCGCCGCCCAGCGGCAGCACGGTCACCGACGTACCGTCGCAGACGGCAACCGCGTCGATCGAGCCCCGCCCCGCCGCCCACGAGCCGCGAAACGCCACCGCACCACTACTGACGCCTGCCAGCACTTCGGCCACGGCGCCCGCCTCGCGTACCTCAATATCCATGGCCGCTTGCTCGTCGGTGCCCCGGGTATCGAGCACATCGTCACCCCCGGTGCCGTGCGGAAGGGATTCAACCCGTGACCGAAGCGCCGCGAACTGCAAGCTGTCAAAGAGCTCGCTGACGGATGGCCTGGACCACTCGCGCCATTGCAGGGTGTCGAGATCGACGGCTACGGGCACGTCTCGGACCAGCTCAGTGAGTTCCCGGTTGACCAGGACCTGCGGTACGGCCTCGCGCAAGGCGTCGCCGACCTTCCCGCCCACCTCGTCTACGTGATCGATCAACCCGGCAAGGTCGCTGTAGGCATTCAGCCACCTGACGGCGGTCTTCTCCCCCACCCCGGGAATGCCGGGAAGGTTGTCGCTCGGGTCGCCGCGCAGGGCCGCGAAGTCTGCGTACTGCCCAGGATTCAATCCGTACTTCTCAACGATGGCTTCGGGCGTCATCCGAGCGAGATCGGACACTCCCTTGCGGGGATACAGCACCGTGGTTCGCTCGTCGACCAACTGAAACGTGTCACGGTCACCACTCACAATGCCAACAGTGAAGCCGCGGGTGGTCGCCTGGGTGGCCAGCGTGGCAATGATGTCGTCGGCTTCGAACCCCTCCAATTCGAGCGCATTCACCCCGAATGCGCGGACCACCTCTTTGATCAGTTCGACCTGGCCCTTGAACCCTTCCGGTGACGCCGAACGCGTAGCCTTGTAGTCCGGGAACTTCTCGGTTCGAAAACTGCGGCGTGACACATCAAAGGCCACCGCGACGTGACTCGGCTCCTCATCGCGCAGCAGATTGACCAGCATGGACGTAAACCCGTACACGGCGTTCGTCGGTTGACCCGTGCTCGTACTGAAGTTCTCCACCGGCAACGCGTAAAACGCCCGGTAGGCCAACGAATGCCCGTCGAGCACCAGTAAGCGTCCCGGGTCGGCCACGTTCCGATCCTAGGCTTTTTCCACCACTCGCTCCGGCGGCTGCCATGTCGCCGGGGCATCGTCCCGGTGTCACCGCGTGACGTGCGCTGTGGGACCTACGCTGTCGGTGCAGGAGATGACGGTGCAGGAGATGACGGTGCAGGAGATGACGCGGTGAACGATGAGGTTCTCGACACATTGGCTCAGTGGGGTGTGGGGGCTCTCGGAGAGAAGATGGGCATTGAGCTCATCTCGGCGGACCGAGAACGCGTCGTCGCGACGATGCCCGTCGAAGGCAACACCCAACCCTTCGGGCTCCTTCACGGAGGGGCCAGTGCCGTGCTCGCCGAGTCACTCGGCTCGATCCACGGGACCCTGCTCGTTGCGCCCGAAAGCGTGGTGGTCGGGATCGATCTGAATTGCACCCACCACCGATCGGCGACGTCCGGACACGTTCGCGGTGAGTCCCTGGTGCTCTCCGCCGGGCGCACCGTCGTGTGCACCGAAATCCGGATCGTCGACGATGCCGACCGCCCGGTCTGCACCGCTCGTTTGACTTGCCTCGTACGGCCGGTAGCGAACTAGTAACGAAATGTGGCAATTGGGACGACAGGGTCCCAAATCGCCCGGCGGGCCGCTAGTGTTGCAAAAATTCTCTGTTCGGCGAGCAACGCCGTCAGGCGACCTCGGGAGGTTGGCCTCGTGCTGATCGCAGTCCGCGCCGCCGTCTCGGCCGTGGTGCTGGCGGTTTTGTCCCTCCTGGGCGTCACCATTCTCGGGGCATCGGCGGCCCACGCCGTAGATACGACGCTCGTCGGGAGTTTCACCGCCCCCGACGGGTCGGGCATCCCGGACGTCTCCATCACGGTGAGCGATGAGGCCGGCTTCAGCGAGACAGGAACGTCCGACGCGAACGGCGACTTTGCGATTCCGCTACCCGGAGGCGGCACCTACGCCATCGAGATCGACGTGACCACGCTGCCCGACGGCATTGCGCTCGAGAACCCTGAGGACGCGAGCCGATCCCTCCTAGTCCTCGGTGGGGAAAAGAAGATCATCACCAAGCTCGTCGAGGGTGAAGGCGGTGGCGGCGACGACGGTGGCTTTCTCGATGTCTCCGGTGATCAATTTCTGCAACTGCTCTTCGACGGCATCCTGTTCGGCATCATGATCGCCCTCGGGGCACTCGGCCTGAACCTCGTCTTCGGCACCACGGGCCTGACCAACTTCTCCCACGGCGACCTGCTCACTCTCGGCGCTTTCACGGCGCTGATCCTGAACGAAGCGGGTCTGCACATCATCATCGCCGCCCCGATCGCCATCGTTATCGCGGCAGTGCTGTTCGGCTGGGGCCAAAACAAGGTGCTGTGGCGCCCCTTACGCCGCCGCAAGACCGGCCTCATCGCCATGATGATCATCTCGATCGGTCTGGCCATCGTTATCCGATACGGGGTGGCGTTGTTCTTCGGTGGCGCACCACGAAACTTCAACCAGTACGCCGGCCAACCAGGCATTGAAATCGGCCCTGTCAGCACTACCCCCAAGGCGCTCATTCTTGCGGGGCTCGCGACCATCGCGCTGATCATCACTGTCATCTGGGTGCAACGCTCGCGCATCGGTAAGGCCACCCGCGCAGTTTCGGACAACCCCGCTCTGGCCTCGGCAACGGGTATCGACGTCGAGAAGGTGATTGCGGTCGTCTGGACCGTCGCGGCTGGGCTGGCTGCCTTCGGCGGCATTTACCTGGGCCTGACCCAAGACAACATCTGGAACATGGGGCAGCGAGTGCTCCTGATCATCTTCGCGTCGGTCATCCTTGGCGGCCTCGGAACCGTGTACGGCGCCATCATCGGTGCCCTCGTGGTGGGCGTTTTCATCCAGCTCACCAGCCTGGTCATCCCGACCGAGATGAAGACCGTCGGCGCCCTGTTCGTCATGATCGTCATCCTGATGATTCGCCCGCAGGGCATCCTCGGCAGACGCGAGCGGGTGGGCTGACATGGATTGGAGTTTCGTCCTCACCCAGACCCTCACGCAGGCTATCGGTATTCAGGCGATCATCTACTGCCTGGCAGCCATCGGCCTCAACGTCCAGTTCGGGTACACCGGGCTGCTGAACTTCGGTCAGGTGGCTTTCGTCGCCGCGGGCTCGTACGCGGTGGGCGTCATCGTCCTCACCTTCGACCTCAGCCTGTGGCTGGCCATCGTCGTAGGCGTCGTCGTTGCTCTCGTGATCGCGCTCATTTTAGGTATTCCGACCCTGCGCTTGCGAGCCGACTATCTCGCCATCGTGACGATCGCCTTCAGCGAGCTCGTCCGCCTCACCGTGCGCTCGATCGCCTTCAAGGACGTTCTCGGTGGCGCGCAAGGCCTCAACGGAAAACTCGGCCAGGACTTCCACGACACCAACCCCCTGCCGGCTGATTTCCAGAGTTTGCCTGTGCTCAGTTGGACGCGACAGGACCTGTGGGTGGTCATCGTCGGCTGGATCCTGGTGGCCTTGTTCACGCTCCTGGTGTGGCTCCTGGTGCGTTCGCCATGGGGCCGAATCGTCCGTGGCATCCGCGAGGACGAAGCCGCCGTGGTTTCCCTGGGCAAGAACGTGTTTGCCTACAAACTGCAGGCCCTGATGCTCGGAGGTGTGATCGGCGCCTTCGGCGGCATCGTCTGGGCCGTCGCCAAACAGTCAGTGCAGCCGGACACGTTCCGACCAGAGTTCACCTTCTTCGCGTACACCATCCTGCTGCTCGGTGGAGCGGCGCGGGTCTTCGGACCGATCGTCGGTGCCATCTTGTTCTGGATCATCCTGGCCGGCACGGGCGAGTTCCTCGGACAGGCCATCCAGGCCGGATGGATCGACTTCCTCCAGCCAACCGACGTCGGCAATATCCGCTTCGTTCTGATGGGCTCGGGACTGATCGCCTTGATGGTCTTCCGGCCTCAGGGCATCTTCGGAGACAGAAGGGAGTTGGCGCTCGATGCCAAATGACCAAGCAGTCTCCGACTCGATAGCTGCGTCCGCCCGCGCCGCGCTTTCCACCGTGGAACCCCGCCCCGGCGTGCCCAAGCCCGACCCCATCATGGTCGCCGACCACGTTCGTCGGTCCTTTGGCGGCCTCACAGCGGTGAACGTGGAACACGTCGAGATTCAGCGTGGGGCGATCACTGCCCTCATCGGACCCAACGGCGCTGGTAAGACCACGTTCTTCAACTTGATCACCGGATTCGACGACGCTAACGAAGGCACCTGGACGTTCAACGACCGCCAGGTTGCCGGGACCGCCCCGTACAAGCTGGCGCGAATCGGCATGGTGCGAACCTTCCAGTTGACCAAGGCCCTCAGCCGCATGACCGTTATCGACAACATGCGGCTCGGCGCCAAGCACCAGACCGGTGAACGCTTCTTCGCAGCCATCTTGCCCTTCCTGTGGAATTCCCAGGAGAAGTCGGTCGGCCAGAAGGCCATGGGGCTGCTGGAGCGGTTCAACCTGCACGAGAAGGTCGGGGATTTCGCCGGGTCTTTGTCTGGTGGCCAGCGCAAACTGCTCGAGATGGCTCGCGCACTCATGGCGGATCCGGAACTCATCATGCTCGACGAGCCGATGGCGGGCGTGAACCCAGCCTTGAAGCAGAGCCTCCTCGGCCACATCAAGACCATGCGGGAAGAGGGCACCACCGTGCTCTTCGTCGAGCACGACATGGACATGGTTCACGACATCAGCGACTGGGTCATCGTCATGGCCCAGGGTGAGGTCATCGCCGAGGGCCCCCCGGACACCGTCATGAAGGATCAGGCGGTCATTGACGCTTACCTGGGAGCCCACCACGAGGCACAGTTGACCGAGACTGGGGAATCACTCACCGAATCCTCCGACGGAGACAGCGCATGAACTACACCGAGCCAGCCGATCTCGCCGGGCCAGACGACCCGGACAACGCGCACGTCTTCGAGACCGAACTCGACACGAATGCCGAGCAACTCGCCACGCCCCACGCGGCGACGATGGAGCAGGTGCACAAGTCGGAGGCGGTCGGAGCGCTGGTGCGGGCCGACGGCCTGTATGCGGGCTACTTCCCCGGGGTAAACATCCTCAACAGCTCGGATCTGTATGCCAAAGACGGAGAACTTGTGGGCATTATCGGGCCAAATGGGGCGGGTAAGTCCACCCTGCTGAAGGCGATCTTCGGCCTCGTACACATCAACACCGGCGCCGTGTTGTTGCGGGAAGAGGACATCACGAATCTCAGGGCGGATCAGCTCGTGCGGCGTGGCGTGGGCTTCGTGCCGCAAACCAACAACGTGTTCCCCTCGCTCACCATTGAGGAGAACATGGAAATGGGCGCCTTTCAGGACCCCAAGAACTTCTCGGCACGTTTCGACAAGGTGGTGGACCTGTTCCCCACGTTGGGCGAACGGCGCAAGCAGCGAGCAGGTTCACTCTCCGGCGGCGAGCGTCAAATGGTCGCGATGGGACGCGCGCTGATGATGGAGCCGAGCGTCCTGTTGCTCGACGAGCCCAGCGCCGGCCTCTCCCCCGCCTTGCAGGACGAGGTCTTCGTGCGGGTGCGCGAAATCAACCAGACCGGCGTTACGGTCATCATCGTGGAGCAGAACGCACGCCGGTGCTTGCAGATCGTGGACCGGGGCTACGTCCTCGACCAGGGCAAGAACGCCTACACCGGCACCGGCAAGGATCTCGCCAACGACCCGAAGGTCATCGAGCTGTACCTCGGCACACTCGCCCAGGCCTGACCGCCAGCGAGCGGCACGCAAGCACGACAGTCCGCAAGTGGCCGATTGCTTATCGCCGATTGCTTTTCCCCGGTCGCCTATGGTCCAACGCTCCGGGATGTCGCCCAGCGGACCTCCCGCCATCGAATCAACCCGAACGCCCACCGCGGCGGCCTGAGCACGCTCGTGTGCAGCTCGAGGGCTAGCGACGTGCGCACCGCGATGGCCCAGAGGACGCGTATAGAGCCTGACGGCGGATACCGGCCCCCACAGGTGCCTCAGGGCAACCGGTGGATCTGGTGTCACGCAGCCGGGCGTACCCGATCGGCCGGCCGTTTCCCCCTCCCAGGCGGCTATGTCGCTTTCCTGGGGGCAGGTCAGCCGAGAAAGCGGTGGGCCCCGCCTCCCAAAGGAGACGGGGCCCACGCATGTGGTGACTTGCTGCTACGGCAGCGGCACGTCAGCGGTGATCTTGCCCAGTGACTCGAACTCAGTGTTCGAGGTGTACTCGTTCACCTCAATGGTGCCCTGCGCGAGATCGCCGTACTCGTTGAAGTCGACCGGGCCAGTAACACCCTGGAAATCGATATCAGTACCAGCGTCGAGCAGTGCCTTGCAGTCCGCCCAGTTGTCACACGCCTCGCCACCGTTACCGGCGACCTCAGGCAGCGCGGTTGCGATGGACACGCCGTCGGCGCATCCTGCAGCCTCAGCGGCCAGGGCGATGAGCATGGCGGCGTCGTAGGACTGTGCGCCGTAGGCGAAGTCCGTGAGGTCGGGATCGACCTCAAGCAGGCTCTCGTTAAACGCAGTCAGGTCGGCCTCGCCCGAAGGCACGGTCGCCCGAGTTCCGTTCATGGTGCCAGCCGGGAAATCCTCGTACGCGGTGGTCGAGATGTTGCCGTCCACCAGGTAGATCTGGATGTCCTGCGGGCCAGCGCCCTGCTTGATCATCTCCTGCAGGAGCTTGACCGACTCTTCGAAACCGATCACGGTCACTGCCTGCGGTCCGCTAGCCACAACCTCGGCTACCTCAGCCTCGAAGGACGGAGCAGCGGGGTCGTACAGCAGATCAGCGGTGACGGTTCCACCAGCGGCGCTGAAGTCCTTGACCACAGCGTCCTTCAGGCCTTCACCGTACGGATCCTGACGGGCAACGACGGCCATGGACTCCACGCCGTTGTTGATCGCGTCAGCTGCGATGACCGCACCCTGGAGGACGTCAGACGGCGCAACACGGAAGTAGAGGCCGTTGTCCGGGTAAGTGGTCAGAGCAGGCGCCGTGTTGGCCGGCGAGAAGTGGACCACACCATTGGAGGTGATCTTGTCGATGACGGTCAGCGAAACACCCGAGGATGCCGCGCCAATGATCGCCTGAACGCCCTGAGACAGGTGCGAGTCGACGGTCTGGCTGGCAATGTCCGTGGTGGTGTCGCCAGAGTCACCCTCGATGTAGGTGATCGGGTTACCGAGGACTCCGCCACCGGCGTCGACCTCCATAATCGCCTTCTCAACACCAGCGAACTCGGGCGGCCCGAGGAACGCAAGGTCACCGGTAGCCGGCAACATCGATCCAACGATCAGGGTGTCGTTCTGGCAAGTGGCTTCTTCTTCTGTTTCCTCAGCCGCGGTCTCCTCGGGAGCCTCTTCTTCAGGAGCCTCTTCCTCCGTGGGTTCCTCGGCTGCAGTCTCTTCAGCAGTCGTCTCTGCCGGAGCTGCCTCGTCGTCACCGCTGCTGCAAGCAGCGAGTGCGAGGGAGGCGGCGCCGAGCACAGCGACGGCCTTGAGAGCCATAGTGCGCTTCATGCAGTTCTCCTTGGACATACGAAACAACGGCGCTCACCGTCGCAGTGGGACAACAGTAGGCGTGGGGCTTATCGGAGTGGTAATCGAGGTCCTCTCCTAAGCCCATTCGTGATCGGAATGTGACCTAGCGAGACCTTCCCGCCACTTCGTGAGCCGTCTGGTGCCCCCACGCAAGACTGCCTGCCGCGCCGCACCATCGTCCTTCCGCAGGTGTCGCGGAGTGTCCCGCCACGCCTCGTGGCGGCCCTTAGGGCGTCACTTGGCCCGACAGCAGGGCTGTCGCAGCCTCCGACAGGGTGACGCGGCGATCCATCGCCGCTTTGCGAAGCCAGGAGAAGGCCTCAGGTTCAGACAATCCGAATCTCTCCTGCAGGACCGCCTTGGCGCGCTCGACTTCTTCCCGAGCCTTGGCACGATCTCCCAAGGCTTCTACCTGCCCCTGCAGATCTTGGATCTGGCGCCATCGAGCGAGGGCTAACGCAATGCTCGGCTCGAGGTCGGCCATGGTGAAGGGTTTCACCACGTATCCGACCGCTCCGGCTTCGGCAGCCTTCATCGCCACGTCTCGCTGACTAAAGGCGGTCACCATGACAACGGCGCACAAGTTGTCTCGAGAGATTTCCTCGGCTGCCGACAGTCCATCGCGAATCGGCATCGCAATATCCAAAAAGGCAAGATCCGGTCGGTGCTCTCGGACGAGTTCTACGGCACGCTCACCGTTGAAGGCTTCGGCGACGACGTCGTAACCGAGTTCCTTCAACATCTCCACCAAGTCCATCCGGATGACGGCCTCATCCTCGGCGACGATGATTCGGGTGGTGGCCTCACTCACGGTCCAACACTACGCACTTCACATCGGATCCATCTCTGCCTGGCAACCTCGCGGGTCTTCGGCGCAACGCACAATGCGCGGCGCTACTGTGTGGCCGTCGCCCCGGTATCCCAACCGGTAGAGGAAGCGGTCTCAAACACCGTCCAGTGTGGGTTCGAATCCCACCCGGGGCACGTCTACGACGACTGGTGCGACGAGGCCGCGACAGCAGCCAGAACCCCATTCACGAACTGCGGCGATTCATCCGTCGACAAGTCTGTGGCTAAGCGAACGGCCTCAGAGATGGCGACCGCATCGGGAACGTCTTCGGCGAAGGCAATCTCAAAGGCGGCCACTTGGAGGATCGCCCGATCTACCAGGGGCATCCGCTCCAATGTCCAACCGTGTGAGGACGCGACGAGAGTGGCATCGATCTCCGCCTGGTGTGCGCGTACACCCTCGACGATCGTGACGGTGTATTCGTGGAGCGGATCCTCGCCCGCAGCCTCACGGCGACGCACCTGTTCGGCCAGCACCGTTCCCACGGGGACCGCGCGAGCATCAGCCTCAAACAGGATGTCCAAGGCCCGCTTACGAGCCTTGCCGCGTGCCGCCACTTAGTCGTTCACGCGGCCGAGGTACGAACCATCGCGGGTGTCGACCTTGACCTTGGTATCAGGCTCAATGAACAAGGGCACCTGAATCTCCGCACCCGTCTCGAGCGTCGCAGGTTTGGTTCCCCCCGTGGAGCGATCTCCTTGGACGCCCGGCTCGGTGTACGTGAGCATCAACTCGACCGACGCCGGCAGCTCCACGATGATCGGATTGCCCTCGTGCACCGAGACGTTGGCACTGTTGTTCTCCAACAAGTACTTCTCTGCTTCACCAACGACGGCGGAGGGGACGGGTAGCTGCTCGTACGTAGAGCTATCCATAAAGACGAAGTCATCTCCGTCTCGGTACAGGTACTGCATGTCGCGACGGTCCACCGTGGCTGTCTCTACCTTCACGCCAGCATTGAACGTCTTGTCTACCACCTTGCCGGACATGACGTTCTTCAGCTTCGTGCGCACGAAAGCTCCGCCCTTACCGGGCTTGACGTGCTGGAACTCCACCACCGTCCACAGCTGGCCGTCCAGGTTCAGCACCAATCCATTTTTCAAGTCGTTTGTCGTCGCCACGCCACGCTCTCCACTCTCGCGTCTCTACATTCCCGCATTTATCGATCCCGCGTTCATCCTTCTGGTGTCACCGACACCCTCGGACGCCCCTGCGGTTAGCCGACTCTAGTCAGTCCGCGTTGCATCTCGGTCAACACCTGCGGCGCGTGGGCGACCACCACAGTGTCCTCGATGCGCACTCCTCCCCTACCGGGCAGGTAGATCCCCGGTTCGACCGTGACGACCGCGTGCTCAGGCAGCACTGCTGAGCTGCGGGCAGACAGCATCGGTTGCTCATGAATCTCAAGACCTACGCCATGACCGGTCCCGTGCGCAAACGCTTCACCAAAGCCCGCGTGGGTGATGGGCTCTCGCGCGGCGGCGTCGATATCTCCCGCGACGACCTCCGGCGCCACCGCGTCGCGGGCGGCTTGCTGGGCTTGAAGCACCAGCGAGTGGATCTCGTGCTGCCACTCGCTCGGCTCGGCCCCGACGACAAAGGTGCGGGTCATATCTGCGTGATACCCGTCAACTTTCGCACCGCAGTCGATGACAAGCAGATCACCCGTGGTCAGTGGGCGGTCACCGGCGCGGTGATGCGGCAGCGCGGAGTTCTCTCCGCTCGCGACGATGGTGGCGAAGGCTCGATCGTCTGCCCCCCATTCGGCGAAGGCTGCCTCAAGTCGACGAGCAATGTCCGCCTCGCGATCACCGACGGCGATGGTGTCGGCAACCTGCTCCAGGGCCCGAGCGGAGATGCCACCGGCCCGTGACAGCGCATCGAGCTCCTGGGTGTCTTTGACCATCCGCAATGGCGCCACAGGGTCGGCCACGGCACGAACTGCCAGGCCAGCCTCGGTCAACTGCTGCGCCATCCCAACCGGAGTTCTGTCATCGAGGGCAATCTTTCGTCCTGCGCACAGGCCACGCAGCGCCCCAACAACGTCGCGATCGATGACGGCGGCTACATCTGGACTTTCGTGATGTGCCTGCTCGCGGTAGCGGCCGTCGGTGATCAGGTGCGCTTCATCGGTGCCGATGACCACGGCGGCGTTGCTCCCGGAGAAGCCGGTCAAGTAGCGGACGGACGCCAGGTCCCGGGTGACGAATACGCCACGTACATCTTCCGACAACGCTTCTCGCAAACGAGAGCGTCGCTGATGGTGAACGGTCACGGCGAGGACTGCAGGCCGGCAAGCGCCCGGAGCGCCAGCCGGTAGGAATCCAGCCCGAAACCAGAGATCGTTCCGTTGGCGACACCGCCGACCACCGAGGTGTGCCGAAATTCCTCCCGAGCAAGCGGGTTGCTCAGGTGGACCTCAATCAAGGGCGCCGTCAGTAAGGCGCAGGCGTCACGCACCGCGTAGGAGTAGTGGGTGAAGGCCGCCGGATTCATGATCACCGGCACTGACTGATCGGCTGCATCGTGCAACCAAGCGATCAATTCGGCTTCATCGTTCGTTTGTCGGACAACCGCCGCGAAACCAAGGGCGGATGCCTCGCGCTCAATTTCCTCGACGACGCTGTCGTAGTCCCTTTCGCCATAGATGTCTGGCTCGCGGGTGCCCAGACGATTCAGGTTCGGGCCGTTGAGCACCCACACCGGATGCTGGCTATCGGACATGAACGTAATTCTACGCGGTCACAGCGCCGTAAGCGGCGTGCAAAAGAACTGGGTCGGGCCCTTCCCAGAAGACCGGATTCTGCAAACCATTCAAGATGACGAAACGAAGAACACTGCCGCGTGCCTTCTTATCGACCTGCATGGCGGACAGCAGTTGATCCCAGCGATCCCCCGGGTAGGTCGTCGGCAAGCCAAGTTGCTCGAGCAAATCTCGGTGGCGCTGGACGTCTGATTCGGTGAGCTTTCCCCCGAGTCTGGCGAGCTCGGCCACGTACACCATGCCAACGCTGATCGCGGCACCATGACGCCAGCGATAACTCTCCACCCGCTCGATCGCGTGTCCGAAGGTGTGTCCGTAGTTCAACGCCGCCCGTCCGACTCCGCCACCTTCGCCGGTCTCTTTGAAATCCACTGCTACAACGTCCGCCTTCACCTGGACCGCACGCCTGACGAGGTCTGCTAGGAGGTCTCCACCCGGATCGACACAGGCCTCTCCGCGTTCCTCGATGTCGGTCAGGATGGACGCGTCGTGGGTGAAGCCGACCTTGATTACCTCAGCGAATCCGGACAGTAGATCGTGTGGTGGTAAGGATTCGAGGGCATTCATGTCGCACAACACTCCGTGCGGGCTGTGGAACGACCCGATGAGGTTCTTGCCCGCATCGGAGTTGATACCCGTCTTGCCGCCGACGGCGGCGTCCACCATGGCGAGCACGGTCGTGGGAATCTGAATCACCTTCACGCCGCGCAGCCAGGTCGCAGCAACGAATCCCGCCAGGTCCGTCGTCGCACCGCCACCCAGTCCGACGATGACGTCGGACCGAGTAAAACCGCAGGTGCCAAGCGTCTCCCACGCAAACGAGGCGACCGGTGCCGTCTTGGCGTCCTCACCAGCCGGCACTTCGATCAAGAAGCACTCGAAGCCGCCATCGTGAAGGTCATCACGGATAGCCTCCGCGGTTGTTGACAGGACTGCGGAGTGGATGATGGCGACTCGCTGAGCCCCTACACACAAGTGCGGCAATTCACCGAGCAGCCCCCGACCGATGATGACCGGGTACTCGTGCTCCGCGGTCACGGGGATCGTGTACGACGCCTTCACGACGGTGTCCCGACGCGCTTCAGCTCCGCGACCACGTCACTGACGACGTCCTTCAACGGACGTTCACTGGTGTCGACAGTGACGGTCGCTACCTCTTGATAGAGGGGGGTGCGCTCATTGAGCATCGTCATCATGGTCCCGCGAACGTTCCCCATCAGGAGTGGACGTGCGCTATTCATGCCGACCCTTTTCGTGGCGGTGCCGAGGTCCACTTCGAGCCAGACAACCGTGTGGTGGGAAAAGGCTTCCCGGGTGTCCGGATCGAGGACGGCTCCGCCGCCCACCGACAGAACACCATCGACCTCCTCTAGGGACTCGGCGATGACTTCGCGTTCGAGACGCCGAAACGCGGTCTCTCCGTCCGAGAGAAAGATGTCGGACACAGGCTTGCCGGCCCGCTTCTCGATGGCAGCATCGCTGTCGCGGAATTCCACGCCTAGCCGCTCGGCTACCCGTCGCCCCACGCTCGTCTTGCCTGCCCCGGGTGCTCCAATGATGATCGCTCGGGGTGCCATCAGCGGATCGCCAAGTTGTCCAGATAACCCCGGACGTTCCGCGCCATTTCATCGGCGCTGTCCCCACCGAACTTCTCCGCGAAGGCGTTCGCGAGGGTGAGCAACACCATGGCCTCGGCCACCACGCCGGCGGCCGGCACGGCGCACACGTCGGATCGTTGATTGATCGCCTGCGCAGCTTCCCCGGTGGACACGTCGACGGTCGCCAGTGCTCGGGGAATGGTGGAGATGGGCTTCATCGCGGCGCGCACGCGCAGCACCTCGCCCGTCGTCATGCCCCCTTCGGTACCACCCGAACGCCCCGATGTCCGGGTCAGGGCACCGTCGTTCACAATTTCGTCTTGCGCCTTGGATCCACGAGTGGCCGCCAAGGTGAAGCCATCTCCGACCTCGACACCCTTGATTGCCTGAATTCCCATCAGCGCTGCGGCCAGCCGTGCATCGATGCGACGGTCCCAGTGCACATGTGATCCCAGGCCCGGGGGTAGTCCGTGCACGACGACTTCGACCACGCCACCGAGAGTGTCGCCGTCCTTGTGTGCTTGAGCGATCTCCTCTTGCATCGCCGCCGATGCCGCTTCGTCGAGGCAGCGAACAGGATCGGCGTCGATGGTGTCGGAATCTGCCGGTCCCGGAACACTCGACCCGGGCGCCTCCACCGTTCCGATGCGCACAACGTGGCTGAGGACCTGCACGCCTGCTACCTGGCGCAGCATGGCTCGGGCTACCGCTCCGAGGGCAACTCGGGCGGCTGTTTCTCGGGCGCTGGCACGTTCTAGGACGGGGCGCGCGTCGTCGAAGCCGTACTTCTGCATTCCCACCAGGTCTGCGTGCCCTGGCCGTGGTCGCGTCAGGGGCGCGTTACGTGCCAGGTCGGCGATCTCCTCCGCAGGTACCGGATCGGCCGACATGATCTTCTCCCACTTCGGCCACTCGGAGTTGCCGACCTCAATGGCGATGGGAGCGCCGAGGGTCTGTCCATGCCGCACACCGCCGAGGATTCTCACGGCGTCGGCCTCGAATTTCATGCGTGCGCCACGGCCCGCGCCGAGTCGACGCCGGGCGAGGTCATGCTCGATGTCGCTACTGGACACCTCGACATGCGCCGGGATTCCCTCCACGATCGCCGTGAGGGCCTGCCCGTGCGATTCACCCGCCGTTAGCCATCGGACCATGGTGGAAGTCTGTCAGGTATCAGGCGTCGCCCTCACCTGCACCTCGTCCGGCGCGCACTCAACCGACCGATCCGAGCGCCGCAGCACCGGCGACGATCACACCGAGGCCCATGAAGGGTCCGAACGGGACGCGATGCTCGCGCCGCCACCCGCGCAGCAGCCACCCACCGGTGACAACGACTCCGGCGAGGACAAACGCGGCCACATGCCCCCACCACACTGCGCCCCAGCTGATCGTGCCCAGCATCCAGCCGGTGACGAGAGCGAACTTGACATCTCCCATCCCGATGCCGCCGGTCACGTGCCCGATGAGGAAACAGGTCGCCGCGGCGAGGCTCGCGATGGCAGGCGTCACTAGCGCGGTGACGTTCGCGACGACGACGGCATGCACGAGGGTCGCGAGAACGCATCCGGCGAAACAGATGGCGACCATTCGATTAGGAAGCCGATGCTCTCGAATATCGAGCCGGGCAAGCGCGATGGCCCAGCCGATGAACCACAACCACAGAACAATCGTCGTAGCCATCTGCCCGACGTGTGCATCCACCATGAGACGGTAGAAACCGGAGATGGATCAGCGCTAGGGGCGAGGTCCGTCTGTGGATAGCGAGGCCCGCATCACCTGAACGACACGGGCCAGATTCGCCTCGGTCACGGCACCGGTCATCAAGCGGACTTGGTCCACCGCCTGCCACAGCAGCATGTCTCGGCCGCTGGCGACGGGTGCTGTGGGGGCGTGGTGAGCCCACGCCTGGGCCAACGGGGTCGGCCAGGGGTGGTAGCTGGCGTCCAAGAGCGCGGTGGAACCGATCCGTTCGGCGTCCACATCCGCGGCCCAGGTGGCTGCGGTGTCGGCCGGCAGGGTGCTGATGAGCAGATCCTCGTCACCCCACTGCACGCCGAGGTCCA
>Ga0163109_10000661_pt1 | contig 27560 bp, 20 predicted proteins | sample CRUFie1St13metaG_FD_108704 | JGI IMG/M metagenome (GOLD analysis project Ga0163109, IMG submission 108704) | Marine microbial communities from the Costa Rica Dome - CRUD Field 142mm St13 metaG | ecosystem: Environmental > Aquatic > Marine > Oceanic > Photic zone | place: Costa Rica: the Eastern...
CAAACCTGGTTTAGTAAGTTCCGCCGTCAATAATATTTGAGAATACAGGAACTCCACCAGAAGTGGCTGTTTGTAATACAGCACCTGCTGCAGTTGATGCAGCCGTTACATCTAATGCATTACTACCATCTCCATATAGTACACCATTATTTGTAAATGATGTATTACCTGTACCACCTTCTGCAACTGCAAGGGCTGTACCTAATGTTAATGCTCCTGATACATCTAAACTACCATTTAAATCAACAGTATCGTTTAATACAATAAGATTTGATCCTGCAGCTTCGAGTGTTAAATTGCCTGCTGCACTTTGGATTTTACTTGCATATACCTCGCCAAATTCAGCATCATGCCATGGTGAAGATGCGTCTTCTCCACCTGAGAAGTCTTCATCTTTTGTAAATACAAATCTTTCAGTTTCAATATCAAAACCAAAGAAACCATCTTTGACTGCTGAACCGTCATACCATTTAAATCTAATACCACGGTCTTCGCCATCATCACTTGATGTATTTTGAGCCAATACCATGACTGGGTCATTTAATGTAACCTCAGTTGTATTAACAGAAGTTGTTGTTCCACTAACTACTAAATTACCAGTAACTGTTAAGTTGTTTCCAATAGTTACATCATTTGGTAATCCAATTGTAACTTCATTGTTAGATACGGCAACTGTTGTTTCATTTGCTGTAGCACTAAATGTTAATGTTTCACCATTATTAAATGTATCGGTATTAGAACCATCAGATAAAGTAAAACTTGTTGAGAGTGATGCACTGCCAGCAGCTGTTAACCTACCTTTGGCATCTACTGTAAATGTTGGTATTGAAGTTGATCCACCATATGACCCTGCGGTGACTGATGTATCTTGTAGAGCAATTGTTGCGGTTTGACCACTTGATGTTACTCTAATGTCGTCAGCACCACCTGCAGTGGCACCTTTAATTGTTAATGATTGTGAATCTAAATCAACTGCACCTGTTCCACTGTTACCAGCAAAATCTAAATCTTGTGCTGTGACTTGTGAATCTACATAGGACTTAACTGCAAGTGCGGAAGGAATTTGAGCATTTGATGCACCTGATAAAGTTGTGTTTGTATTTGCACCTGAGAATACATTACCTGTTCCACCATCTGTATCTACTCTTAAGGCAGAAACATTTAATGCATTAATATAATTATTGGCATTAGTAATAATTGCACTTGATGCTGTTAATGTACCTGCAGTGTGGTCCAATAAATCAGTAAAATACTTACCACCAATTATTACCTGGTTAGGAGCAGTTCCACCACTATCATCTCCAGTACCTATATATAGCCTATCTCCACCCGTACCATCAAAATACGAATAGGCCATTTCTCCCGTTTTTAGTATATTACTACCACCACTTAGTGGTACACCACTAGTATCAGAAGTTAATATTTTTATTCTTGTTTTTTGTGCCATTTCTAAAACACTCCTCCGCCTATGGTTAGATTTTCATTTTCTACATTATTTGTACTTTCAAATCTAGCCGTTGTTCCGTTAAATTGTAATACTGATCCATCACTTGTTGTGGCAGTATCTACATCTGTTAAATCCCCTAAGGATAAACTGCCTTGTGATAACTTAACAGTTTGTGCCACAATCTCATTATTTTTTGTGGCCTTTCCTTTTATAGTATTTGTTTGTCTAATTTTTGCCTTTATATTAGCCATCAGTAGTTGTTCCTCTTGTTACTCCAGGAGTAACCTCTATTTGTCCTTCAACAACTCTAGTCACTTCACCAGTAGATTGTTTCTTTATTTCTACATCATAAACATATCTACCAGCCTTTATACTAGTGGTTGTACTCGCACTCAAACCTATTCTAACAGTACCATTCGAGGCACTGTGAACAGTTGCTGGATTAAAACTTATTGCCGTATTAGAGGCATAAGTCTTTCTCATTTGACCTGCGACAACATAACCTGTTAAGTTTAATGCATCTCCTACTGAATCTGTAACATCGATGTCAGCCTGAAATGTAGTACCTTGGTCGATTACTAAATTAGATATTATCGCCATCTTCTATACCTTTAACTATTTATACTTTTAAGGTTCTCAATCTCGTCCTTAAGTATTTTATTCTCTTCTTTTAATTCTTTTATTGCTTCTATGAACAAGGCAGATAACTGGTTATAGTCTACAACTTTATGTGTATCTGTTTTATCCATATTCTCAACTTCTTTTACTGCACTTGGTAATACTTTCTCTACATCTTGTGCAATTACACCTGCAGAGTTCTTACCACTTTCTTTCCAATCAAATGTAACACCATCTAATTGTGATACTAATTCTAATGCACCATTTACTACTTGTACATTTTCTTTTAATTTCTTATCAGATGCAACAGTAGTTGAGAATGCAATTACATCTTCTTTTACATGTAGGTCACCATTTTCTTCCAGTCTTGCTCCTTCTTGTGCACCTGAATAGAACCTTAATCCTACATCTGCATCAGCATGGACAAACTCTGATGTATTACCAAAGAATGAATCAGCAGATGTTGATCCTATTCTATGGTCGTTAGCAATACTTATTGTTTTATTATTATTTGATAAAACAATTCCAGAACCTGCAATATTTTCATTGGCTCCTGAATCAATACCATCAAGTTTGGTTTTATCTGCAGAAGTCATAACACCAGCAACTGATGTAGTTGCCGCATTGATTGTTCCATTGTCTCCTTGACTTGAATTAACTACTACGTTACTTGCATTATGAGTAATAGATATATCCATCTCACCAAGTTGAATAAATCTTCCATCTAGGTCAACTGTCGCCCCTGCATTACCTACACCAGTAAGTGAAAGAATACCATTACTTGTATTAAATGATGCATCATTAATAAAGTCTATATCATTATCATTATTATCTGTAGAATTAATTACTATCTTGTTTGTACTTGCACTAAATGATACAGTAGTTCCACCAGTACCCTCAAACCTTACTTTATCTTCTGCGTTTACAGTAAACTGAGTAGCACCACTACTATTTGCAACATCCCAATCTGTAGTATTAGTATCGGTAGATGTTATTCTTATTGTATTTGCATCTTCTGCAATAATTTGAGTCGCACCATTTTCTTTAAATAATATATTATCAGCAGTAACTCCATCATGACCACTACCATTTAATCTTGCCTGTGCACCGTCCGCATGAGTATGTGCAGAAATATTATATTGATTTTGTGTATTAGTATCATCATTATTATCAGTTGAAGAAATAGTAATTTGTCCATCACTATTTCTAGTTACAGTTGTTGCACCAGCACCTACTAATTGTATTGCATCATCTGTCCCGGTTGACGCATCTAAAAATATATTAGGATTAGTATTATTACCACCAGTTTGTTGAGCTTTTAAAGAGTATGTTGTATTATCATTATTATCTGCTATAGTAATTGATTGACCTAAGGCAACTGCAGTACCATTAATAGTAATAGAATCATTAACTAATTCTGCATTATCAACACCACCATCTTTAATTGTAACATTACCACTCGATACTGCAAAGTTGGCTGTACTAAATTTGGCAATACCTTTATTTGTTGCTGTGGCATCTTCACCTGATATTACACCAGCATTGATATCAATACCTTCTCCTGCAGAGAACTTACCTCTAACATCAGCTGTAGTTAATTGTGTATTCGTATCTGTTGATGTTATTGTTATAACTCCATCAGCTTCTGATAAAGTTACGTTTGAACCTCCAATAAGTTGTAAATCTTCAGTGGCACCAAGTGTAACATTTGCATTTCCATCATTAGTAGTATCTACTTTTATAGTTCTAAATGTATTTGTATCCGTTGTTGCATATCTACCATCTAGGTCAACAGTCAAATTAGTAAGACCTTGTCTTGTCGCGGTTAGTATTCCATTACTAGTATTAAAACTTAATCCTGTGACAAAGTTATTTGTTGTTGATACTGAACCAAAAGATAGAGTACCATTACCATCTGTCTGTAATACTTGTCCTGCAGTTCCATCTGCACAGGCAAGTTCATCTACTGCAATAGAATTACTATCTAATTTTATCTCAACACCATTTGCATTTGCCACAGTAGAAATTGCATTGCCACCTTGGAAGTCAACAACTTCAGTAGTTGTAATATTATCATTAGAACCTGAATCTGCTTGTAATACCCAATGACTGTAATTATCTGATGCAGGTAAATCTATAAATTCTATCTGTGAACCAGCAGCCTTTTTAGCCAATACCTGGCCAGTTGTAGCTGTTCCAGCATTTAATTCTGCAAAGTTAATTGTATTAGCATCTATATTAGCTACTAAATCAACTTCACCCGAACCATTAAATGATACTGCACTTGCCGTAATATCTCCACTAATTTTAAAGTCTTGAGATGATGCTAATGTTGTTGCTGTATTTGCATTACCAGCAAGAGCTCCTGTTGATGCATCTAGTATGACTGAGCCTCCGTGTTTTACATCACCAGTTACATCACCTACCAAGGCACCTCTAAAATTAGGAGCCTCTACATCTTTATTTGATACTAACTTTGTACCTGTATGTTCGTATAGGAATTTTGCAGCCCCTGTATAGTCACCGAACTTAATACCTGTTCCATCTGCGTTTGCACTACTAGTAGAACCTTTACCTAGTAGTATTTCTTTATCTGTTATTTCTAAATTATTTGTACTAATAGTTGTAGTTGAACCTTCAACTTCTAAATTACCAGCAATCTTAACTGTAGTAGTAGAAGCACCAATTGTAAGGTTATTTTCTCCTACACCATCAAAGATTGTTTTATTACCAGCTGTTAAATCTAAATCTGTTAGACCTGTAAGTGTTGTATCTGATCCACCTAGAGCAATTGTACTGTTACCAATTGTCAATGATGGATTAAGTATTTTATCATTTGTAACTGCATCATCTGCAATCTCGTCTGTATCAACTGCATTATCGGCCAACATGGCATTAGTAATACCAAGAGCCTTAACTCTTAAATTATCTCCAGAAACTTCTATAGATGAATTATCTACATTGACATCTATATCCCAAATACCTTGATGTTCTCCGGCAGTACCTGTATCCATTGTAAATGTTGCAGTTACACCAGATGAGTTTGCATCGGATATTAAATCCTTTGCGTTATAGAATGTTACTACATCAGCTGTATTTGCAATTGGGGTTGAGGCATTACTAAACCCTTTTAGTCTCCAACCTCTATGTGATGTATTTGATGCACCTGTTCCTACCTGTGTTTCGTCCCAGAAGAAGTCTGCGTCAACAGTAGTTGAAAGTGTTGCACTTGTATTTGCACTTCTATCAATTCTTAAACCAGAAATATTTGTATCTGCGTTTAGTGTTAAGAATTGAGTATTAAAGTTTTGAACACTACCACCACTACCAAATGTAACTGTCGCACCTGATAGGTCTACATTACCTGTAAAAGTTTTATTACCAGTGACTGTTTGTGCACCAGCAAGTCTTAGTACTGATGTATCATCAATATCAAAGTTTAGTTTACCAGCTCCAGTTCCGTTATCTACATAAGATACCGCGATACCATCTTCTGTATTACCAGAAACCATGGCACCAACAATGTCTTCGATTCTTTCATCGTTAAGTGTAACATCACCAGAGGTAACAGTAAAGTCTGTGCCATCAAATGTTGCGACACCAGCATTAGTTTCTGTTGCAAGTTCTGCAGATATTGTTAAAGTATTATCAGTAATGTCAGTATTAATACCAGCACCAGCACTTACTGTTAGAGTTTCTCCAAGAACAATTGCATGATCAGTTCCACTTTCGGCTGATATTGTAATTGATGAATGTTGTAATTTATCAACTGGAATATTAGGTGAAAGTTTTCCAGGAGCAATTGAACCCGCCAACATTGCACTAGTAATACCACCAGCTTTTACTCTGAGTGAGTCCGAATTAATTTCTATAGATGAATCATCTACATTTACTGCAAAACTTCTATTTTGAGTTAAATTACCACCGCCTGATAAACCATCTCCTGCTGTTAATGTTAATGCATTTAAAGCATCTAATTCGTTATTAAGATTTACTAATACTCCAGAGATTGTATTGGCACCAAAAGTTATTGTACCTGATGCGTAATCAGCATCTTCTCCAATTTCTGATTCTAATGTTTTAATTGCGACAGTAAGACTAGATGTACCTCCTAGTGAATTAAGTAATGTACCACCAGTAAAATTATTACTTCCCACATCACTTTGTAAATCAGTAATACTTGTCTCAACATTGGCAAGTGAACCAAGAGCCAATGTACCATCTATATCTGCATTACCACTAATATCTAAAGTAGCGGCATCAAGTTCTCCACTTATAGTGATATTTCTACCACCTGTTATGTCTTTGTTGGAATCTGTAATTATGGCTTTACTTGCACTTACTGTTCCGTTTGTAATACCATCAATTAAATTAATATCGGCCGCACTTGCAGTTACTCCGTCAAGTATATTTAATTCGTTTGTACTTAGTGTTGCACCATCTAGGATATTTAATTCTGATGTACTTAATGTTGCACCATCTAAAATATTTAATTCGGCCGCAGTAGAAGATACTGTTGTTCCATTAATTGATAATGCATCAGTTTCTAAAGAACCATCAATATCAACATTACCAGATATGTCCAGGTTTGTAAATACTGAAGTTCCTACTGCTGTAATTGAATCATTAAATATTGCCCTACCGGCATTTGACATATCTAATGTAAGTGCTGTGACACTAGAACCACCATCATTACCAAAAAACTTAATATCGTTGTCTGAACCTTGAGATACTATATGCAAACTACCAGAACCATTAGTAAATTTACCAAAACTAGTCCCATTATCTTTAAATAATATATCTCCACCATCTGCATCCAATATTATATCACCTTCTACATCTAATGTAAAATCTGGAGTTGATATAATCTTCTTGGCAGATGCATCGAATACGCCTTCTATTTCGTTAATTGAACCTACTAGTGTTGTCTTATGGTCAGTGCCTAATCCTGTAACATCTCCAATGTCTCCTTGAATTTCTTTAATACCACCAACTGCTGTTGTCGCACTATAACCTGTTGCGTCATTGATTTCTGTATGATCACCAAGTTCTGCTCTTACTTCTTCTATGGCATCTTGGAAACCATCAGCTGATAAACCTGTAAACGATACACTATTTCCTGTACCAAATAAATCTGTATCAAGTTTATTTAATGCTGTTACTACTTCTTTTGTAGTATAATTACTTTGTAAATTTTCTACAGTACCAATATCATCTTGTAATTCATTTACTGCATCTACTAAATCTGTTGCAACTATTGTAATAACATTTGTATTTGCCGCAGGTGTATTTAATTCTACTCCGAATCCATCTGCTGCATAGTTTGTAATGTTACCATGATTTACACCAGTAATAGTATCTGATGTACTAGAATTTTTAATTACTGTACTGGCATTAAATGTACCTGTAACTGTTTTAAATGTTAATGTAGTTGACGATGCATGATATAAAGTACCAGACCATGTTGCATTACCTGCACTACTACCTTGGAAAACAAAATCTCCTTCATGGAATTCTGATACATCTGGAGTGTTTAATAATGGTACTAAACCTGCCAAAGGTATAATATGGAAACCATTTGAGGATAGGTCTTGTGTTAATTCTGCAGAGTCCTTTAATACTCTTATTGAACCCACAGAATAACTTTCTGAAATTAATCTTATAATATTTGCATGTGCAATAGTTCCTGTGCCGTCTGTTAAATCTTGACCTGTGTTTAAAGTTCCACTAGAATTTTTAATAAGTAGTTTTGGTTTATTATCTACTGTTGATATTGCAACAAGAGTACAAGTAAAACCACCACTTTGTGATAGTGTATCTCCTACTGCAAATGATACTGGTATTGAAGTACTATCTTTTAGAATAATATATCCACTAGTATTATCCAATGTAACATCTGGTAGTAAACTAAATGTTAAACTATCACCATTATTATCACCACCTATAAACTTACCGCCGTTTGCAGTAGTCGCTGTATAGGTAAAAACTTTATCACTTAAACGAGTGTTATCTAAATTACTATTATCACCAAGGTCAAAAGAAACCTCATTGGTCTTTTGTCTCCAATCTTCTAGTGTATTATTCTTAAAAACTTTTACTTCGTTTGCCATTATTTACCGCCTAAATTTTTCAGTAGTTCTTTTATTTCAGCCATATCGGCCTTTAGTTCCGAAAATTCTTTATTGAATTCTTCTGTCTTTCTTATCTGTTCGAGTCTATTCTCATACGCAGACCTATTAGTATTTATAACTGCGTGAGATGTTATATCTCTTTCTAACCCTACATTATCTTTTATTTTTACTCTATTCATTATGCTGTTGCTATTGCTCTAAAGTCCTTCACAGTTGGTACACTACTACTTCTTTGAGATTTTAATACAATCTTAACAGAGAAGGAACTAAATGCAGTGAGTCCTTCTTTAGTATATGCCACCTCTGAATATTCATTTCTATCATTAAAGAAAACTGGTGAATTTGGTGGAAGTAAAGTCCAGGCAATATCATCAAAGTTAACATCACTATTACCACTTGTCTTATAATATACCTCTACTGAAGTATGAGTAGGTCTGTTAATATTTAAGAATAAATCCAACTGAGTTCCGTCTGTTGATAGTTCTACTCTCTTTGTAATATATTTTGCAACACTTGATGAACCAGTACCTGATGTTTCTGCAATAAAATTAGTTTCGGTTGATGCCGGTTCGTTAATTCTATTTTGAATTGCATGGAAAGATGTTCTATTTAAATCTATAACAGGTGACAAGTTTTCTTGTCCTGCATTAGTTAATGTACAAGTAAGTTTTAAATTATTAGATAAACTCTTTGCCGTTACATTTGTTGAAGAGGCAACACTAAATGGCTCTTCAAAGAATGTATTTTTATTACTTAGTATTGTTTGTGCCGCTGATAAAGTATAGTCGACCTGTCCACTGTCTCCGTTCTGTGAACGACTTCGTAATCCTTGATGTGAATATGTAATCTTTACATCATCTGAATCAGTTTCTGGATCGCCTGGAAACTCTAGTGAGTTTACAGCCAGATAACCTACATCATACATTTGATTTTCAGTTGCAGTTACATTAACTCCTCCGCCTCTTAATCCTAAAGTAGTTGCAGTATCACTTGAAATTCTAATTACATAGGAATCATGTTGTGCATCTTTAACATCATGTACACCATTAATACTCGATGCCGTAATACCATTAATTTCTGAAGGTGACTCTGGCACTCCTGCAATTGTAACTTTATGTGTATTATCAGGACCATACATTCCATGGTTTGGATGTAATACTCTAATATTACAATTACCACCTGCGTTTGTCTCAAAGACAAGAGGATCAGCAGTTAGTGATTTTGGCTCTACTGTATCATTCGTGAGTACAGCAGTTACATTGTTACTTGAATCTCCAACAAATGAAGCCCTCTTTAATTTAAACTTAAGGTCTTTGTTTTGTTCTGCAGTCCATGTAGATGCATTTTGTGAAGTAAAGAATACACCATTAAATGGTTGTTTACTTATTATAATATTTGCATCAGTTAAATCTTTCTTTGTAGTTTCTGCAACATATACTTTATATACATCTGAATTAGATATTAATACTATTGCATATTCTTGTCCTTCTTTTAAGTAGACAGGGAAGTCCCAATCAATACTAGTTGCAGTATCTGCATTACCAACATTATTGTGAGCAGTTTGATCACTAGGTAAATTAATATCTGATGGATAAACTACCTTCTCTGCACCAGGGACAACTCTTTGTGTTGGGTAACCATTCTCTACTTCTCTAATAGAAACCTGAATAGGTATGGCCGCATCTTTTTTGGCAAAGAAGATATCGACCCCTGTAGTAAATATACCACCATCTGTTTGTACTAAGAATGACTCTGCCAATGGATCATACCACTCAACAACTTCATGTGTAACTTCTTCATTTCTTTGAGTAATAGTATTACTTTCTGAAACTTCTCTATATGCTAATCTTGGGACCTTAGTAGAAATAATTGTTCTTTGATATGTTTCTAAGATACCTTGTGCATAGAAGTTTTCTGCTGCTCTTGTTGATGCGACATCATCATTATTGTTTTGGTCGTCTGTTAATTTAAATTCTCTTGTACCTGTTTTAAATTGTAATGCATCATTTCTTGGAATGATAAATGAACCAATACATCTTCCAGACGCATCTGTTTCTAAAACACCTGATGTGCCTGATGTTGTACCATCATCATCTACCCATTGTGTTTTACCACTAAATGTTTTTACATCTGACTGATCAGAGAATTCTAAAAACTCTGAATCAACATGATTTGTTCCAGATTTATTTTGGTTACAGAATGATGTAATATCAACACCATTAAAGAATGCAAAAACTTTAGTATTAGGTTTTAATAGTTCAGCATTAAAGTAAACTCTTCTTGACCTCATAAATGGAATAAAGTTTACTTCAACTCTATAGTTTCCTATTTCTTTTGTTTCTGTATCATATGTGACATATGTTTCTAATCCATCTCTTGACTGTGTTCCTGTTAATTCTTCTGCAGTAATTGTAGTTACTACTTCTGCCCTTGCTCTTGAACTTCTACCTGAACCATCTACACCAAATAATCTTACTGCGGTGTCTCTGTCAAATGATCCTTCAGCAACTTGATGTTGACTTAGTACTTCTCTACCAGTCCAGTTTACTTCCCACTCATTCCAAACAGTACCTAAGATACCATCTGCCTCTGCCATATTTACAAATTGTTCATACGCCGAACTATCGTCGATAATAATATCTGGTCTTTGGTCTACATCTTTCCATTCATCTGATTCTGGAGATAATGTAATTGTTCCATTCCATACAACAACATTATATGGATTTACAAATTCTGCATAAGAGGATAATGGTTGGTTAATCTCAGTAACCGTATTATATGGCATTGTTATAATACCACCTCTTGCTGATTTAACGGCCTTATGTGCTGATATGGCTGCAGCCATGTTTGCTGGTTCGTCACCAGTACCTCTGACTAAATTTATATTTCTATTATCAGATTTAGGTCTTAATATACCATTTACTTTATCTACTGCGATATCGTAATCCGGATGCGAAACATCTCCAATATTATGGCCAAAGAAACCATCAACAATAAATCCATTTTTAAATCTTTGGTTATTATTAGTGTCAAGAATTTGTGCATCTTTTGCAGCCTTTTCTAATAGTGATAATGATGTATAGTATTCTAACCTTTGAACTCTTTTTTCAAGACCACCAATATCTCTCATGGTATATCTTTTATTGTCTATCTTGACAGGTATTACATCTCCTACATCAAAGACATAAGGATTTAAAAAGATTGTATAAAGGTGTATTGAATTTTTTATTTCATCTGGTTCTGTTGGGAACAATGATGGTATACCTGATACTAATTTATATTGTCCTCTTTTAGTTAAGAATAGTTTATCAATTCTTCTTAAATGGAAACTAATTTCTCCTATGGTTACATTACCAGTAGGTTGTATTATTTTTAAACTTTCTGCATCAGCATGTGTAAATTGTGAATCAGCATTCTGTGAAACATTTGTAGTAACTGATGGCCTAAAGTCTAAACAATCTCTTAACTGTAAACCTTTATATGTTGGAATACTTGTATAATCAGCATAAGAATCAACAGAGAAATAATTACCAGTACCAGTATGTTCAAAACATTTGTAATCTACTTGCATTGCTCCTGCAGGGACTGACTGTCCACCTTTTAGAATAATCTTTCCTCTATCATAGAATGAATCTCTTTGACCATTATCGAGAATAAATTTATCAGTAACATTTTCTCCATTAACATCTGTAATTTCAGTTAATTCAACAATGTCAACATTTGACAAATCATACGATGCCGAACCATCAGCAGTAATTGATTCATTAGTAACTGTGACTACTGAACCTTTTGATTTTGCAATGTCACCTTGTTTTAATAGTGTTACTATTGCAGTTGCTGCCTTTCCATTATAACTTGAATTTGAATTATTCTCTCCAGAAAGTTTTAAGTTTGCAACTGTGATTGAACTTGTGTTATCTGTAACATTGGCATCAGCAACTTCTATAGAATCAATATCATCTGTTAACGCTCCTGCATGAACAATAATATCGTCATCATTCGCAAGACTAAATCCTGTTGGTATATTAAATATAACAGAACCATTTGCAACATTACTATTTCCTGTTAGTCTCATTCTAACTTGAACATTAAGTGTAGAGTTACCAGCATCATTTTTTAATGTAGATACTGCCTCGAATGGTAATTTATAAACTAGTAAATTATCACCAGTTTCAAATCTTTGTCCATCGGCCGATGGTAATAAGTCTGCAGCAAATGAACTACCTTGTACTACTTTGGTTACATTTGAAAATGAAGTACTACTACTTGCCATCTGGACATCAAATAGATGTAACTCAAAACTTGATTCGGCTGAATTAAATTCAAAACCTCTTGCCCTTGCAGTTGCCTGTACATCACCAGCATCATTGGTTAAATTAAGTGTTGTAAATCCATTTATGTCTGGAGTACCTTCTGTAGTAGATGCATCTAATTTAATAAAGTTACCAAACCCTACAGACCTTCTTATATTGGTCGCACTTCTAGTGGCTGAGTTTGCTCTAATATTATCTAATACTACATGTTCTGTTGTTGTCTTTTCTACTCTACGACCATCAATATATGCAATTGAAGGTTCAATACCTATTGCGATTTTATTGACATCACCATTTGCAAGAAATCCTTTATTATTGTTTTGTCTTTTATGTTCTTTAATATCTAAAATAAAAGGAGTTAAGGCGTAGTCGCCATGAGTTTCTTCTGTTCTTGTTTCTAATCTATTTAAAAATTCTGTGTTTAATTGATTTTCATCTTTTCTTAATACAGTACCATTCTTTACTGTCATTAAATGTATGTATTGATTTACTGTTCTACTTGCCAGAGTAATATCTGATTCTTTTATAAGTTGAGTGTCAATTACATATCTATCTGCACCAGGCGCGGATTCGTTTGGACTACCTTGTGCGTTATCTACTAAATCACTAAATCCTGTATCAGTTGATGACCTTGTAGATTCAGTAACTTGTAATCCAATAATATATGTTGGAGTGTTTGTATATTTGTCAAGTACTATTGTTTCTTTTGGTACATGAACGAACGAACCAGAGATATAATAAATGCCTTCTTCAATATTAAATGCAGAACCTTTACCTACTGAACTTGCACCACCAATGGTTGCACTTCTTGGTGTACCGGCATTAGATTGAATTACTTCGCCATCAACAAATCTTTTTGTTGTTTTATTATCACCTGAATCTAAATATTTAACATAGAGAGTATCTGGATCACTACCTTCGGCCGCAACTACTTTTAATACTTCTGCAACTACATTATTATTTGCACCAGTAATTTTTGTTCCAGCAAACTCACTTACATATGAGGCAATGTTTGTACCACTGTGTTGTGGATTTAACTTAATGTATTCAAACTTATTTCCAGCAAGTAAAGTTCCTTTACCACCTAAAACTCTATCACCATCTCCATAAAATGCCTGACCTACTTTATCAATCTGATTTTGTAATGAAGTTTGTAATTGTGTTAATTCTCTGGCCTGAACTGCGAACCCAGGTTTAAAAAGAATTCTATGATAATTTTTAGTTTCATCAAAGTCGTCGTAATAAGGAGTGACGTTATAATTTTTTACATTTGTTATAGTATCTCTATCTGCCATTTAATTTCTCTCTTTTATATAATGAATTCAATTAGAATTCTATGATACATTTAATATCTTCAATCTGCGATGATGTTCTTGAAATAGGAGCTCTATTTTCTAAGAATACCATTTGACCACTACCTTCTACAAACTCTGAATTCTGAACTGCATCTGATGAGTCACTACTTGCAGAACCACCCGATGGGTTTGATCCTGTAATAGTTTCACCACCATCAGCAAACTGTTTAAATCCTGTTTTCTTATTTTGGTAATAGTATAATCTTTCATTAGTAGTATCAATTTCTACTAAGTAAGCCTGTGCATTAGATGTTCCACCATTAATAACTTGGTCCACTTGGAAACCAGTAAATGATGCACCTGATGCCATTTGTAAATATTTTAGTCCTTTTAATGTAGAGGCCGTTGCAACTGTATTTGTAACTGCTCCATTATCTTCTGAAGTATGACCACTATCTGTATTAGTTGCCCTCTTAAAAGGATTCTTAATAATTGATATTTGTCTAAAGTCATTGTTTACAGTTAAGTCTCCACCCTCAGCTGAATCTAATTGTGCATTAAGTCCAATAAAAAATCCACCGAGTTCTCTTACAGGATCAACACCATGTCCTCCTGGAGGAGCTATGACTGCTCTTGCCGTGGCGTCTGAACCACCACCGCCAGTAATTGTTACATCAGCAATTGTATAATCAGTACCTTTATCGGTAATAGTAATTGATGTAACAACATTACCAGTTCTATTAGCAGTTGCAGTTGCACCAGTACCATCACCTGTAATAGTAACTGTTGGATCTGATGTATAACCACTTCCACCTGCACTGACTTCAATCCTTTCAATTCCGGCAGCCTTTGAGGAATTATAGGATAGTACTTGTGAATTTTGTTGAGGGAAGTTTACATTAGTACTTGCAAGTGTTGTTGCCGCAGTACCGCCTGATATATTAAATGGTAATGTTTGTACAGGCATAAAAGATTTAGTTAAAAACTTTTCTGAATCTGCTGTAGTAATTGTATACATATATTTCCATGTATAACCATCTGTGTTATCTGTTACAGGATCAACTCCAGTATGAACTGGTTGTACTGTTGAGTTTCCAGGTCCTGCCTTTAAACATTTATAAACTTTAAATTCAGATGTTACTGCATAAAATCTTTCATTAAAAAGATTAGTTAAATCTGAATCGTATGCGACATATTCCGTTCCGTCCTCCCAATCTATCCTTGGGACTACATGTGAAATGTCTCCTGACTGAATTCTTTTCATACCTATAATCATTTGATGAGCCTCATTAACTGCATCGATATTATCTGTCGGTACTGTTGGTGTACTATCTGTTGTTGTGGAAACACTATCAGACCATGCGTCTGATTTTCCTATTGCAACATAGACACTATTATTTGAATCAGCGACATCTTCTTTGAAGTTCTCTGCATTAAGAACTCTAAAAGGGGTTGTAATTATTGCTGCCATTTTTTTATCCTATTAATCTAGTGTTATAAAACTATTTGTGTTATTACTATTTATACTATTTATATTTAAGTTTTGTATGGTTTGTGTACCTATTTCGTTAATAGTAAAATTACTATCATATGTATATGGTGTTAAACCAAACCTATTACCCTTACTATTAAAGTAATTGTTTGTTGTTTGAGTTAAATGATTTAATAATACTTTTAAAATTAAATCAGTTTTTCTTGCACGGTGCTCTTCTATACTTGTTGTTAGTATGGAAACTTTAGGGTCAATTATATAACCATTACCGGCATTACTAATATTTATACTACTAATTTTTGTTGGTGTCAAAAGACCTAGGGCAGTAGCACTACTACCACCTCCACCAGAAATTGTAATAGTTGGTGTTGTAGTATATCCACTTCCTTTACTTAAAACTTCAATACCAGTTACCTTACCTTCTTGTACTATTGCACGACCAGTTGCATTACCAGAAATTGTTACAGTAGGTTCAGAAGTATAACCACTTCCACCATTTATCATTTTTACAATATCTAAAGATGTTGATTCCATTACAAAGTTGGCTGTGGCCGTTACATTACTTGATAGAGGATTACCATTACTATCAACTGCAGAGGGTTCTGCTATAGAAATTACTGGTGGAACTCTATAACTTCTTTTTATTCTATTAAAGATTTTTATACTACCAACCTTACCACTGATATCTACATTTGAATTATTCTTAGGAACATCTACAGAAACATCTGCCGTAGTATAACCACTACCACCATTATTAACAGTAACAGATACAATTTCTCCATCAGAATTTATTACTGCAGTGGCCGCCGCATTACTTCCTGTTCCTGAAATACTAACTGTCGGTGCACTTGGATAACCAAAACCTTTTTGTGCAACTACTATGGAAGTAATTACACCACTACTATTAATAACGGGAGAAAGTATTGCTCTTCTATTGATACGAGCCTCTGGATTAGGTGTAAACATTGAGATAAACAATTCTATGAGTAAAGGTAAATCTTCTGCACCTATTACCCCAGGTTGTATACCCGGCATAGATGAAAGTGTTTTTCTAATGTCTAAATCATTTGTAAATACATCAACCAATTGATCAACTAATAAACCAGTTTGTGGATTTCTAGTCTTAACTGTAATTGGTCTGGTATTATCTCCAAAGGCTGCTCTTGTTATTTGTAAGAGAATTAAAATCTCTCCAAAGAATATAAACCCGGCTGGATGCACAAGTTTATTAAAGGTATCCCTCCAATCGTCTATGTTTCTACCTGACTTAATTAAGTATGAATATTTCTGGTAACGAAGTGAGTCATGTAGTCTAATATCTTTCTCAGATAAAAAACCTTTGGTAGAAGTAAACTGATTGATTCCTGGATTCCAATTACCTGCAGATGGAATAAGCGTTTTATCAAAAGGTCGTTCCACTTCTACTTCTTCATTAAAGAATAATCTAAAGAAAGTTTCAATGGAATCATCACTACCTCTGACTTTATAAAAATCAATAATTCTCTTATAGAGTACTGACTTGTTTGCCTGTAAGTCTGCTGGTATGGATGCAGCAATTTCTTTCTGCATCATTTCTAAATAATCTTGTGATAGTTGTCCATCTTGGTCTAAGTTCTTATCAATATCCATTGCATCTTCTAATGCATTTAAAATATAAGAAGGACCAGGACCTACCCAATTTCTAATAAGTGTGGTAAGTTTTGCACTACTTGTATTATGTGAACCTAAACCTTGTACAGTAAAAGTCTTACCTATCTGCGATGTGGACTTTGCAAGTGAACCTGGAAGATTATTACCATTAGTGATAGAAACATTAGAGGCAGTTAAAGGTATAGTTGTTTTATTACCACTGGCATCTGTTACTACTAATGTTGAGTTTGAACCTTGGTCGTCTGTAAAGAAAGATGTACCTGTACTATCAGGGTCGGGATATCTAAAGACTGCCCTTCCGTCCAGAATAATATCATCAAAGGTTTCTGTTGTCTGATATGTAAACTCGTCCATATTCATGAACTCGTAGTACTTTGTTAAAAGTGTTTTAATACCACCTTCGCCAATATTGTTTTGTATTTCTCCAGGGATTAATTCATCTATCCTTAAATCTTCTTTGGACTTTCGTTTAGTAGAAGTTATACTTTCTACATATCCTGGTGAAAAACTATCTTCTGACATATTATCTTAACCTTGAGTTTACATTATAATTAATTGAACCACTTGACCCTGCAGTAGAAATAGTATCTACTTGTGCCTTCACTGTTACTGAATTACTATCGATATCCAATAACTGGTCTCTCTTCGGTGCAATGTCCAATGAGTTTGGAGTAAGAGTTAATTTAATCACAGTATTATCTGCAAGTGTGGTAAAGTTATTTAACTCTATCTTTCCTGTTGAAGGAGTAATAGTACCACAATCATTTTCTACAGTTACATTTTTACCATCAACTATTTTATAAATTATAACTTGTCTGTTATTAGAATTTGCAATTGGTATATCTCCAAAGAAACAATCTGGACCACCTGACTGTATCTTGAACGCTGATGAATTTAAAATAAAGTCTGTCGAGTTACCACTCTCAAAGAAAGGAGCGGCAAAGGACAAACTAAAGTTGTTATTTTTCTTTACAGTACCTGCGGTTATATTCTTAAACATATAAGGTATAACTGTACTGTTTAAAATAGAAGGATCAGAACTGTCAATAAATTTAAGTAACTGCGAGTGTCTTAAAACACCGTCGAACTTATTTAAGTTATTAAAGTTATAATCTGATATGACATCCTCTATAAGTGATTCTAATTCTGCCGCAGTTCTATCTGTTAAGTTAGGATTAAATTTAAAGAAAACATCTAATTCTAAAAATGTAAAGTTAGGGTCCACTATCTCTGGTGTAATACTAACTACATTCTTCCCTTTTAAAATACTATCTTTTATTTGTTCTTTTTCTATGGCAGTTAAAGTCTGTGCGGTCAAAGGTTTAATCGCGACATATACAGTTCCAAAATCTCTTGGTTCATTATCTTCTCCACCCCATGTTGAGATAGAAGAGATATTGGAAAAAGATTTAAGTATAATAGATTTATAGTCCTCAGCTGTTACAGCCCTATTCTGAGAAGTAAAAGTTAAAGGAGCATTAAATCGTACGGACTCGATACTCTCTTGTTCTGTACCACCAGCGGCATTGGCCACTACAGTAGTACTAAATTCAGATGCGCTGGTTAAACCTACTATCGTATCTGCGAAAGTAAAATTACTTGCACCGTTCGCATCTTCTCCATGAGTATATACATAATCGACAGTAATAATATTATCATTGACGGGTTTTTTACCAGTAACTCCATCACCGAAGTATATCTCATAAAAACCATTCGGATTTTCTTGTAGGTAATATATCTGAGAAAGTTCATCCACTTTTAAAAGTGACTCGAACTTAGTATATACTTGATAAGAAGTTGATTGTTCATTCTCTTGTACTCTCACTCTGAGTGTAGAAGTATCAGCGTCTTTATCAGAAAGTTGGAACTTCTGGTTGTCTATATCATTGTCTACTCTATACAGTAAAGACTTGTGACGACCTTCGGCCAATTGGACATTATTAAAAGTATATGTATTAGTGGCTGTATCTAATTGTGCGGATAAATTATCTAGTGTCGAAAAGTCATATGTAACACCCGAGGCCTCTGAAGTAAATTTAGTTCCTCTTTTTAAAATAACTGAGGGAGGTCTATCACCACTTTCGTTTTCCGCGTTTACTACCAGATTAATAGTGGCCCTTGGAGATAAAACAGAACGAGGAGTATAACCTAAGAGTTTAGCTCTTGTGACTACATTACCCCTTATTTGTGCTGAATCTAAAAACGCCTCATTTAAAGAGTAGTGAGCGGCGACTGCATTATAATGTGTATTATAAGAGAGAACATCTAAGAGTACATTTAAACCCGAACCCTCGAAATCATAATCATTAAACTCGCTCTGTGCTTTTAGAAAGTTTTTTAAATTCTTTTTTATTTCTTCGAAATCTAATTCTGTGACATTTAAGTTACTTGCCATAATCTTACCTTAACCTTTTTAATTTTACTTGGACTGAACCAACTTCGTTAGTTTGTCTTATTAAATATTTAACTGTGATATTATAATTGTTATTATCTTTATTACCTTTTACGCCTATGTCTATTAATCGAATACGCGGTTCATTTTCTAATATCACATCTTCTATATTTTCTTTGAGTGATATTTCAGTCACGACGTCCATAGGTTCAAAGAGCAAAGCTTTTAAATTTGCACCTATAGAAGGTTGGAAAGGACGTTCAAAGAAATTAGTAAGAATTAAATTCTTTACCGAGTTCTTTACAGCCTCTGAATCTCTCAAAGGAACTATATCCTTTCTAAAGGGGTGCAAGGTTAATTTTAAATCTAAATCACTATAACCTTTCTTACGAGCTGTTAAATCTGTAACACTCTTTCCCGATATACTAATATGTTCTGTTCTTTGTGACATATACTTATTTATAACCTTTTAAACAATGATTACTACATTTTGGTTTACATTTGTGCTGTTTTGTAGTATAATATTATTACCCTCACGAGTAAACTCTGTAGTCAATATATTATCTACCAACACCTTAAACGGATCAGAGTTGAGCGTCATAAATGAACCCTGATTGTCAAGCCCCCCAATTATGGACTGATCTTTCACCCTGGTAAAAGTATACACATCGCGACTTCCTGGATCTCCTGATAACGGGGTTATATTTCTAGTAAGTCCTGGTAGAGAATTTTTTCCTGGATTTAAAAGAGGTGCAATAGTAATAGGGGTAGTTAAGTTAATAGTCTTTGGTAGTCCTATTAAAGTAAGAAAGTCGCAGAAGTCAAAGAACACGAAGTCCAATATCTTCCCTAAACCAATCGCGTCCAAAAACTTTTTAACTTTATTTAACCATTCTTGGATTAGATACTTAGGCCAGTTCTCTCCAAAATCTCTTAACGCCTCCATAAATCTATCCATAGTTCTTTCGTCACTAATTATAAACTCATTAGGTTTACCCCCTAGTATATCCATTAATTTAAAACCGACTACTTCTATCTCCTCTAAAAGTTCTATTATCTCTTTTCTAATCTTTTCTTTCTCTTCGTTGGACGCGTCTCGTAAATCGTCGCGTAAGCTGTCTATTAGTTCTTTGATTATATTCTCTATACTTAAATCGGTTAACGTCGGGAGATTAGGGAGACCGAGTGCGGACCATATCTCTTCGAATTTCTCTATTAATTTCCCCGCCGCGTCGTGTATGAGTCCAAGGGCGCCTTTATTTAATTTACTCATTATATAACTCATTACTACTTCTAATTTTAAATCGTCTGAGACAAACCCATACTCTCCATCGAACGTTCTATAAGGGTCGGGAATTAGATTATAAAGTATATCAACTCTCTTTACTATTTGCGCTTTTAGTGTTATAATATAATTGGGGTCACTAAAGAATTTTAAAATATCTATATCTACTCCTAGTCCAGGGATAGGGATTTCAAACGAGATAGGAATTATATCGTTTATAAGTTCTAGTATTTTAACTTGGACGAAGAGATGGTATTCTTGGTGAATCGCAGTAATCTTTTTCTCCCATTCAAACTCTGGTATATCTAAAGAAGAATAAAGAGGTTTCGACACAGTAATAGGGAAGTTCCCTAATAAGGAATCTATCTCATCTAGGAGTTCTTGAATTTCTTTATTCTGTGAGTTCGCGAGTTGGATAAAGATATTAGTTAAATCTCCCTTAGTAGGAAGTATTACGGACGAACAAGGTATGTTTATAGTTTGACTCATATTATTATAACATAAAATTAATTAAAAGTAAAGTATTATGTTTTATTTCCATTAATAAATACTCGCGGCGCTCTTATTTGGATGTCTCCATCTTTATCAAAAGTAATAGTAGATATATTACTAGTACCGTGGGTGATTTTTATTTCTTCTTCTCCACTTTTATTTTCTATTTCTATTAGGTGCCCAGCTTTACTCTTATAGACTTTTCTAGTAGTGGTGTGTTCACTCGGGACGTCTATCTCTCCATCAGTCTTAGACGATATAGAACCCATCACCATAGGGTCCTGTGCCGAAGGCCCATCTCTAAAAAATCCAACGACCCAGGATCCCTTCTCTAACTGATGAGAAGAACCGTTCCCTTTCTGGGATGCGGAAGTGGTCGGCATCATCACTTGAGCCCACGGTAGTGCGCTCGTAGGGAGTTCTCCTTTATTATCTGTATAATATCCAAAGGGCCGCACTTTTACTCTATTGAGTTTCTTAGGGTCGTCGATATCTTCTATAACTCCCGTAAACCAGCAGTATTGTTGTTCTACAAAACTATCTCTTCTCATATTAATTTAATCTCCTCTTCGGTATCTAAAGAAATACTCGACGAGTTTCTTTTTAATGTCACTGTCATATTATATTCTCCAGTTTTTAGGTCGTGCACTATATTAGTTACTAAGTATTTTCCAGATTGGACTTTATTAACTCTTCCTTCTATCTTACCTTTTTCTGTGGTTTCGGGAAGTTCTATTTCTATTACCATTCCCACATTTAATCGAAAGTCGCCCGGAAGTAATATAGTATGTGATTGGTATTCTAAATTTTCCAAGTGGGAATATATTTTTCCTGTATTGTGATTCTTTTGTTGTGCACTATAGTTTTCTATTTCGTCGAAAGAACTACTATTCAGATTGACAAAAAAGTTTTTTGATTGTGGAAAATCTAAAAAGCTTTTCTCTTTTATTTTATTATTTTGTTTTAGATTAGGAAATGGTTTATTATTTTCCAAATGAGTATTCTTATTATAGGAATATTTGAATTCTTCTTTACTAGTTTTCTTTTCCGCCACGTCGAATAGGTGTGTAGTAGATGCGTAAGCGCCTTCTTGGAGTCCCATGAACTTAGATATATTATAATCAGAAGATATTTCTACTATTCTCGTTCTCATTTCTTCGAACCCTTCTATCGATTCAGAATTTTTTGTGGACGCTTCTCTTAAAAAATATTTATCGAAAGGTTCTTGGTCTATTAATTGTTTTAAACTTTTGAATTTTATTCCATTTGTGAAAGTTTCATAGAAATAATAAGGAGTCCCATCATCTACAGCGTTTGCGGTAAGAAAATTTATCGCGGAAAGTGGTTTTAATTTAGGAAATACTCCTTTCATTTGTGGTGTCGCGGTATCTATATCTAGTTTTTCATTAGGGATATCCAAATCACTTGTACATATATTTTTTATCGTTTTTCCTACACTTCCACTGAATGATTTCCCCAAAGAGACTACTTGATTAGTGAATATATGCGGAGAAACACACCTCATCTGATACGTCGTCAAACCACGTTTTTGTTTAACAAAATTCAATATCTCAATTATACGACATTCGAGTGAATATTTTTCTTTTCCGTAGTGGGCGTTCTTTTCAAATTCAAAGGAAATTTTTTCATTCCCAGAAAGTCTTAATCTTTCTATATAATTTTCTGTATCACCGACAGAAACGATAAATTCCAGTGCGTTACTCTCAAGATTTTCTATGATTTCTACTCTTGTCACCAAAAAATTTATATCAAAGTCAAAACCTTCTGAAGTTTTTGTATTATTAGTAGTAAGAATGACAGATTTCCTATTATAGGAATTTGGTAAAATTGTAAAAATATTTGTGGACTTCTCACTCATAAGTTATTTTTTTAAATGTTCAGAATTTTTTCAAATTCCGAGACAAAATCTCCTATAAATTCTGGATTTATTACTCTTATTTTTGACCTTTCGTCGTTGAGTTCTTGAATGTACTCTCTATTAGTCATAATAGTTAATGCAGTTTCTGATTTTGCCAATCTTTCTGATGGAATATTTAATTCATTTTCCAATCCTTCTTCTATTGCGTAAGAAGGTTGATATAAATTTGAGATAGTTCCTGTACTTCCCTCGTCCAAAGGAGAAGGATCGTTAATAAATACCTCATTAGTATAAATTCTTTTTTCTATTTTTCCTGTTACGGGATCTGTTTCGTTAATATAATAGTGATGTGGTGCATCAGCGTATGGATATACTATATGAGTTTGGATGGAATCGTCTGTCGTTCCTCCTTTTACTGATTCTTTATTAACTCCATCACCAATAAATGCAGCGTTTCCACTTCCTAACGTCACATTTTGGACTATGAGTTGATTCATATCAATATTTTTTCTTGTCAAAGTTCCAACAGCGCCAGAACTTCCTCCCGTAATCGTTTCTCCTAACTGAAATTTTCCAGAAATAGAATTATTTGTTCCTAAAATTCCATTATCGTCTGGTAATACAGAAGGATTACTCGTAATTGCAAATCCATTATACTCAGTATTTAAATATTCCAGTAAAAGTTCTTGTGACATGGGCCAAACTTTATATCCATCGTGAAGAAATTCATTCACAACAAAAAAAGTCCAGTAGAAATTTGGATTTTGATATAATCTTTGAGAAACTATATCTGGTCTTTCTCCATTTTTTACTTCGTACTTCATATACAAAGAAGGAGAATCGACAAATTTTTGGAGAGGTCGCACACTTCTATAGATATCTACTATTTTTTGAATTGTTCCTGTACGATTTATGTCATAATCTACTTTTGGAAATAATTTAAAGAAACTCATATTATCCTCCTATCTCTAATTCATCATATAAAGTATTCGCAAGTACTCTTCTTTGTTCTACATTATCTAAATCATTATCGTCGATATATAAATCTTGTCTTACGAGTTGTCTTTGTTCCTGGAATCCTAAAGAAATGGAAGTATCTGTCGGAGCGCCATCTTTAAAATACATATTTCCACCTTGTTGATTATAATTAGTATTTAATGAAGTTAAATAACTATCTTTTATTGTAGGGAGAAACTTATTTATTTTTCCATCTGGAGTATGAAAACTAATTCTAAAGAGTGGTGGATATTCTAATGCAAATCCTGTTCCTATTTTTCTAGGATACATAAATTTCCTAAATGTGTTTTCTATTTTTCTAATAATATCTGATTCTTTTTCAGTAGTGGGCATTAACTGGAAGTTAAAATTAAAATTTCTTATCTGCATATCATTAAAAGTCGCGGTCGACATATTATTTACCGCCACGTTATTAGTTACTAATCCTACTTGAGTGGCACCTTCGAGTGTACCACCAGTCATTTGATTAAGTACCGCCGCCGCTATCGCGATTGATTCTCTATCTTTTCCTTTTACGTTTTCTCTGACCTGTTCTTCAGTCTGTCTATTTTCTTCAAAAGCCTTTATCGCACCTAAGTTTATAGAATCATAAGACGCACCATCAGCTATTTGGAAGTCCATAGGTAGAAAAAGATTAATTGATTTACTCGAACCCATATCCATTTTACCAGTTTTTGCGACTCTTGTTCTTATAAGAAATCTGACAAAAGGTCTATCCTCTACGTTTAGAGGAAATCTTAATGAATTTTCGTTATCTTGTGACATATTTTTCCCTTATAAATAGTATAGTAATTAATTAACTACAAGAGTATTTATAATGGCTTATAAAGGGAAATATACAATAAAACATAAAGATAAGTACCTCGGTGATCCTACCAAGGTCGTATATCGTTCGTTATGGGAAAGACAAACATTTAAATGGTGTGAGAAAAGTCCCAAAGTAAAAAAATGGAACTCGGAAGAGATAGTAGTTCCTTATAAATGTAAAACAGATAATAAACTCCATCGTTACTATGTGGATTTATTAGTAGAGTTAGAAAACAAAGAAATTATTTTAGTAGAAATTAAACCTAAAAAAGAAACAAAACCACCTAAAAATCCCAAAAGAAAAACTAAAAGATATGTTAATGAAGTAATGACATATATTAAAAATACTTCTAAGTGGGAGGCCGCTAAACAATACGCGGACCACAAGGGATGGAAATTTCAAGTTTGGACAGAAGATACTTTATCTAATCTTGGTATCAAACTTCTGAAAGGATAGTATAAATACTTATATGGCGTCTTTATTCGATACATTACAGGCAAACGCACAAAGGGCTGGGATTACCGCGAGAACTCGTGCGTCCAAGAAGTGGTTTCAAAAGAATATTGAGAAACTAAAAAAACCTTCTAGGTCGGCGTTACTAAAGGACCCTGCACTTGATCCTGTAAGTAAAGAGTATAGGGGAAATATGTATATGTATATTTACGACCCTAAAGGAAAAACAGAATTACCTTATTACGATAGATTTCCATTAACTATTATGATTGAAGGATATAAAGATGGATTTTTAGGATTAAATTTACATTACTTACGACCAGATATTAGGGCCAAATTTTTAGAAGAGTTAATGAGATTAGCGCCTGGTAATGTAAGAGAGAACACAAGATTATTAAAGGCCAAATATAGTTTATTACAATCAACAAGGAAGTTTAAAGAATTTAGACCCTGTATAAAAAGATATTTAGGGACTCAAATTAGGTCTCGATTAGTAAGAGTTCCCATGACAGAATGGGAAATCGCAATCTTTCTACCAACTGAACAGTTTGTGAAACAACAAAAAGGTGCGATTTGGAATGAAAGTATTAGAATCGCGAGAAAAACATAATGGCCAGTATAGATAAATTAAAATCAACAATCACATCTCGTGGAGGAATGGCACGAAAGAATAGATATAACGTATTTTTTACTCCTCCTACTATGTCACTATTAAATATAAACCCACAGGCGATTTTATCTAATGTGTTGTCTGGTCAGGGAGTTAGTGTTGGAACTTTAATAAATGATCCTAGAGATATATCACTACTATGTGATTCAGTACAGTTACCGAGTAGAACAGTATCTACTATGGAATATCAAGACCAATTTCAAGTTATAAAAATGCCCTATACCTTCGCTGATGGTGAAGTTACTATAGGTTTCTTACTAACCAAAGATTATTATATGAAAAATTTATTTGATAATTGGATGGATAGTATTATAAACGCACCTGATGAAGAGGGTAACTCGGTCCCTTATCAGTTGGGATATAAAACCGATTACTCAACGGATATAATTATTCAACAGTTAGATGAACAAGATATACCCGTTTATGGAGTTAAGTTAATAAATGCGTTCCCTACCTCTATCGGCCAAATAGATTTAGGGAACCAAAGCGAAAATGAATTTTCCAAAGTAGATGTTACTTTTGGATATGATAAATATGAAGTAGAAGGACCATTAAGTAGTACTATATCGCAACTTACTTCTGGACTTTCTATATTTGGATAATATTATAGGAGAATAATTATGGGATTACCCCAAGTGAATGCGTCCAAGTACGAGGCGATTATACCAAGTACTGGACAGAAAATAGAGTTTAGACCCTTTTTAGTTAAAGAAGAAAAACTCCTTATGGTAGCTTTAGAATCAAAAGATAATAAACTTATCGTAAGAACTATGAAAGATGTATTAAATTCGTGTATCTATACAGATGTCGATATTAATACTTTTACTACTTTCGATTTGGAAGAGCTCTTTTTAAGACTTCGATCCAAATCAGTGGGAGAGAAAGTAGAACTAAAATTAAAATGTGAAGAATGTAATTATGAAAACCCACAAACAGTTAATCTTGATGAATTAAACGTTGAGGTTAATCGAGAAAGAAATAATGTTATTATGATTAATGACGAAGTTGGTATTGAGTTTAAATATCCATCTTTAACTGATTTAGAAAATCTTGATTCATCTGATGGAAAAGATACGAAAGAACAACTTCAAGTCATGAGTCATTTAATTATTAAGAGTATTAAAAGTATTTTTGATAATGATAATGTTTATCCGGCAGTCGACCAAACAGACGAAGAGTTGGAAAACTTTATTGATACTTTAAATTCTGGACAGTTTAAGGAGATTACAGACTGGTTAAGTAATATGCCTGGACTAGTCCATAACATAGAATATAAGTGTAATAAATGTGGACACGAGAATAATCTGGAGTTAAGAGGTCTCCAAAGTTTTTTTACTTAGGCCTTTCACATGATAATCTCGTAAACCATTATAAAACTAATTTCGCGATGATGCAGAATCACGGATATAGTTTAACGGAATTAGATAATATGTTACCATGGGAAAGAGAAATATATGTCGCCCTACTAATAGAACATATAAAAGAAGAGAACGAGCGCAATAAGGCTCAACAGTCAAAAAATAGAGGATAAAAAAATGGCAGAAGATAACGCAAGAAATGAAGTTGAATTAGACCTAGAAAAATATGATAGTCTAATTAATAGTCTTCACGATAAAGA
>Ga0163109_10000662_pt1 | contig 27551 bp, 36 predicted proteins | sample CRUFie1St13metaG_FD_108704 | JGI IMG/M metagenome (GOLD analysis project Ga0163109, IMG submission 108704) | Marine microbial communities from the Costa Rica Dome - CRUD Field 142mm St13 metaG | ecosystem: Environmental > Aquatic > Marine > Oceanic > Photic zone | place: Costa Rica: the Eastern...
ACTGTTTGAATTTATGAGTGTTAAAGGATTGCCTGGCACAGGCGGAACTGATATGACCTACATAGAAGAGGCAGAAGGATATGTAGCACACAAATGGGGTGCAGAGTCAGTTTTACCCGTAAGTCACCCATACAAGAACACAGCACCAACAGGATAAATATTACAAATAGGAAAACAAAATGGCAACAAGATATCCACTAATAGTAGACACAGCAGACGATAATAAGATTAAAGAATTACCCACTGGTGATAATTTAAATCTTAGTGGAAACAATATTGTAAATGCAATTAATATTACAGCAACTGGAGTTTTAAGTGCAAACAGTATAGTCCTAGATACCACAAGTGCTACATTTGGTGGACAAACTCTAACCACGGTAGCATTCACAGGACAGTATAATGATTTGTCAGGAGCACCTACTCCGTTCAGTGGTAGCTACAATGATTTGTCAGATAGACCTGTGCTTGTAACTTCAATTGAAGAGTTAACAAATGTAGATGATGCTGTTCCTAATGATAATGATGTTTTAAAATACAGTGCTTCTTTGGGTAGATATGTTCCACAAGCAGCATCAGCAATCAGTGTTGCAAGTGCAAACATACAAGAATTAAACAACGTAGCAGTAGATGTAGGATTAGCAGTAAATCAAGTACTGAAATGGAACGGTGCTAATTGGTTAAACGGGAATGTTGCATTTAGTGAAATAACAGGTAAGCCAACTACTCTTGCAAGCTACGGAATAACAGATGCACTAAAAATAGGAGATGACTATACTGGTTCAGTATTTGCAGACAATTCAACACTTCTTGTAGATGGTGTGAATGGAACTATACCAGCAGAAAATATAGCTGGTAACATTATATTAGATAGCAATTTAATTTCTAACGGACATAGAATCACACATGCTGCTTCTGGCACAGTAAGTATGTTAGACTTTACTTTAACACAATTTGGGCAAACAAACAATACGGTGTTGAGCAGTGTGAAAAGTATCAACCTGTTTTTAGACAGTAATGGTGGTGACTCAGGACAGGCATTCAGGATCTACAACGATACTAATCCAGACAGTACACCTACTGAAAACACGTACATTTTCAAAGTATCAGAAAATGGTGATACAAATATTACAGGAAAGTTATTGGTACCGGATGGAAGTGCAAGTGCCAACTATGCAGGATTTGGTGCAGACGATGACCTAAAAATATTCCATAACGGAAATCATTCAATTATAAGAGAAACAGGAACTGGCGACCTTTACTTACAAAGTGACAACAATGTTATCCTTGGCAGTGACAGTGATACTGAAACCTATGTCAAAGGCATTTACAATGGAGCAGTTGAACTTTACCACGACAATGTTAAAAAGTTAGAAACAACTGCAAATGGTATTGAAGTTGAAGGATCAGTAACAAGTAATTTTATCGGAAGTGTTTTTGCAGATGATAGTAGTCAAATGTTGGATGCAGAAACCCAAACACTCTACGGCACAATAGTAGCTACAGCAGGAACAGCACCAACAGTTTCTGGGCAACCAGGTGCAGTAGGAGAAATAAGATTTGATGACAACTACATTTACGTAAAAACAAGCGGAGCAGGTTGGAAACGTGCCGCACTGAGTGGATTAGTATAACGGAGATATAAATGGCAATACAAACAATTAACATAGGTAATATTGCAAACGACGGCACAGGTGATGATCTTCGTGAAGCATTTATCAAAGTAAACAACAACTTTTCTGAACTTAATAATAATGTCACTGCAATTGAAACAGATGGCGAAAACCTAGGCACAGGGCAAGAAATATTTGCTCAAAAATCAGACAACAAATTACAATTTAAAACTATATTAGCAGGACAAGGAATTACTTTATCACCTGGAGGTAGCACACTTAGTATTACAGCTGACTCTGGTGTTACACAAGTTATTCTTATAAGTGACGATGGCAGTAAAATTATTCCAGGTGGTGCATCAAGTGTTAACTTGTTTGGTGGACAAAACATTGACACTCAGGTTGTAAACGGCGATTTCAAAATTAAACTTAATGGCAATGATCTTGTATTACAAGATACAGCACCTAAACTAGGCGGTGATTTAAACGGTAATGCTAAAAATATTTCTAGTGTGAATACTATGTCAGCAGTGACTTTCAGCGGTTCACTAGAGGGCTTAGTATACGGAATAGATGTTAGAAACTTACCAGGAACTGGATTTGATTATGGTAGTATTAATACTACTGCTACAAATGCTATAGAATTTTTCTTACTAACTACAGATCAAGATTTTGGCACTTTTACGTCACCTACCAGTGTAAGTGTAGAGCTTGGTACATTAATATAATTCCTATAAATATAGTATAAGGAGTTATCATGGCAAATTATTGGACTGAAAAATCTGGAAAAATACTTACTACATTAGATGAAAGAGTAACCACGACTTTTGATTTGCCTTTAAAATCCATTTACCTTCCTATAACAAACAATAATATGACAGTCTCTATAGTAAGTGGCGATATTCCTAAAGGAATGAAATTGTCTGGACATAGTATTGTAGGCACACCTTATGAAGTAAACAAAGACACAAAATATACCTTTGTTGTCAGAGCTGATCAAAACGGTGTAATTGACGAAAGAACATTCAGTATAATAGTAACAGGAGCAGATGAGCCTGTATGGACAACACCAGCAGATTTACTTCCTGTTGGTCCTAACGACACATTTTATATTATTGACAGTGCTCCTTTAGACTTTCAACTTGTAGCTACAGATCCTGACACATCAGCAGGAGATGCAATAGAATACTATATTCAAGAAGGTGATGGAGAAATACCGCCTGGTATAACACTGCAACGTGATGGTAGACTAACAGGAATAGTTGAACCTATACTAGCATTAGAGAAAGCAGCAAATACAGGTGAATTTGATACAAACGTGTATGGTGCTTTTCCATATGATTTTGGTGTTCGTCCAGATAATGGTTTTGAAAGTTTCTTCTACGATACAACTACATTTGATTTGTCAGTGCCGTCAAGAGCACCCAAAAAGCTAAACAGATTTTATGAATTCCGTGTATCAGCTAGTGACGGAGAAAGTGTAGTAAAAAGACAATTTAGAATATATGTTGTAGGAGATGATTTTTTAAGAGCTGACAACACTGTGATGCGAGTTGCAAACGGTGTGTTTACAGCAGACAACACAAACATTCGAGTGCCTATTTGGTTGACTCCTGCTAATTTTGGATTTAGAAGATCTAACAACTATGTAACCTTGTTTTTAGATACACTAGATCCCAACAGTTCATTAGGTGTAATTAGTTACAGTCTACGACCACTAAACGATGATGGTTCGACAAGCACCTTACCAGACGGCTTAGCATTAGATGCAACTACTGGAGAAATAGCAGGACTTTCTAGTTACCAACCTGCAGTAACAAAAGAATTTAAATTTACAATTAGAGCGACAAGACAGTCAGCAGTATCAGACGAAGCAAGTTTTAAAGACAAAACTTTTACTGTTACTATGTTAGGTGAAATCAACAGCGTTCTAACTTGGAGTACAGATGCAAATTTAGGAATAATATCAAGTAACTACATTAGTACAAAAAGTATTGCAGCGACTACTACAGTACCAAAGGCTAGATTGCTATTTACTTTAGTATCAGGGGAACTACCACCTGGTTTAAATTTAAGTTTTGATGGAGAAATAATAGGAAAAATTAACAGCTTTGGAACACCTACTGCTCCTGGGCTAACAGTGTTTGATAACAACAATTTTAAATTAGATGGAAACACAACATTTTTAGATAGAGAATTTAAATTTACAGCAAGGGTGCAAGATCATTTTGGTTACAGTGCAATAACTAGAGAATTTACAATAAAAGTTACAGACCCAGACGATAAGTTATATAGCAACTTATTTGTGCAACCATTTATGAAAACTAATAAGAGACAAGATTATGAAGCAATCATTAGTAACACAAACCTATTCGATAGTGATATAATTTACAGACCTAATGATCCTGCCTTTGGAATACAAAAATCGATGCGTATGTTAATTTTTGCAGGAATAGAAACAAAGACAATAAATTACTATGTCGCGGCGGCATCTAAAAATCATAAAAGAAAACGCTATCAATTAGGAGAAGTAAAAAGTGCTATAGCTAATACTCCTGGGACGCAAAATACGGTATACGAAGTGGTATATGTAGAAGTTATAGAACAAAATGATGGATTAACTAAAGCAAGTTTTTCTACAAGTAATCCTAACAAAATTACAGCAGACCAAGTAATGTACTCTACAGAAGACGATACTGTTGAAAACTTAGATCCAACTGGACTCATTATTGGCACAAGAAGATATGGTGACGTAGAACATTTTTTCTATCCTAACTTTAAAATAGGTACTAGAACAGGAGAGTTTATAAGTAATTATGATCCACTCGTAATCGATAGGGTAGATGGTTTTGATGCAACAATTTATCCAAATGTTGTTGGCACAAGCGATCCTTACAGATTTAGACCTATTCCTGAAAATACAGTGAAAGTAGATTCCGAAAATATAAGTGTTGACGGAGCTACTGAAAACAGAAAATATATTAGTAATGTTACACATATGAGAAAAAACATTAGAGCTATAGGAGAAACAGAACTAAACTTTTTACCACTTTGGATGCGTACATCACAGCCAGGTCAAATTGATACCTTAGGATATGTAAAAGCTATTCCTTTGTGCTATGTAAAACCAGGTAATAGCACCCAAGTTTTAAATGCAATACGTAATGCTAATATAAAATTTAACCAATTTGACTTTGATATTGATAGGTATGTGATAGATTCAACAGAAGGTGAATCTAGTGAACAATATATTCTATTTCACAATTATCAACACAACGTCTAAATGACATAAATACTATGGAGATAAAATATGGCAATAACTACATCACAAACTGAAATAAATGCTATTGATGCTTTGTATCCAGTAGCTGGTCAAGATAATGACAGCCAAGGGTTTAGAGATAACTTTAGCAATATTAAAAACAGTTTAACAAAAGCAAAAACTGATTTAGACACATTAGACACTAATACAGCAAAACTTAATAGTGCAAATGACTTTAACGGAAATGAAATCAGTGAAGCTAACATGAAGGCTAATACTGAAGTAGTTTATGATATAGGCCCAGTCTCTGCATCACAAAACGTTAACTGGGATAATGGACATTATCAAAAAGCTGAAATAGGTTCCAACCTGACTTTTACTTTAACTAGTTGGCCTACAGGTTCTAACAAACTTGCAAGAATGACCCTAATGTTAAAAAGTGATGGAAGTGCCAGAACAGTGACTCTTGCCGCAGGCGGAGGCGGTGACATAAAATATAACGGTATGACTGATAGTGTAGCACTTGATTCAGATGCCAATAAACATAAATTAATAGATTTTTGGACAGATGATGAAGGCACAACGATATATGCAAAATATTTAGGTGAATTTGAATAATGGTTCATCCATTAGCCCAATTAAACCATCTTACTGAAACTGAACTACAAGAAAAAATAGACGATTTAAATAAAAAATATTGGATGGCTTCTAACCCAGATGTTAGGAATCAAATAGTATTAATGCTCGATTCTCTTAAATTAGAACAAGAAAATAGACAAATAAAGCAGAAAAAACAAGAAAATCAAGATAATAATCTTGACAATCTAATCAATATCAGTTAATATATAAAGAATGCTGATGAAAACAGACAAATTAGGTATACCACGATTCTCTAATAAAGATCTTATTGATATGATTTATACAGGTCATGTCGATAAATGCCATGTGGTTTTGTGTGACGAATCAGATGATGTAAACAAGTTTAACACAGCAATGGAAGAACAAGGTCTTCCAAAACTTCAAAAATATATTCCACTAGACGTAGATGAAAAAACGTTTGACGGAGTATGCCAAAGCGAATGGTTTATGCCTGATGAATATAAAGAACTGCATGTTGAAAAACATGTTTTAGGTAAATTGATTACAGATGGATATAAAGCACAAGGCCCTGAATATGCAAGAGCATTTGAAGAACTAGAACAATTCAAGAAACGCGGCATGATAAATTTGCTACGTTATATGATATACCTAGTAGACTTCATGCGTGAAAATAACATAGTATGGGGTGTTGGGAGAGGAAGCTCTGTTGCAAGTTATGTGTTATTTTTAATTGGTGTACATAGAATAAATTCAATCCAGTATGGCCTGGATTGGAGAGAGTTCTTGAGATAAGTACACATATAAAGGAGGTGCTATTATGCCTATGAAACAAACAGGTCGAAAGCAATACAGATCAATGCAAGGTAAAACTGTTGATATGGATTTGCTTAGACAGAAAAATGAGTTAACACCTGCTGTTGGAAATGCAAAAGTAAATGCACGTGGTGATGAATTAGGACCTGGTGGTAAAATCATAAGAACAAGAGAACAAGTTCTTAAAGATTATTATGATTCAAATCCTGGTGTTCCTGATGAAATTGCTGTATCTCGTAAAGAGTTAGCTGAGCAAGACAACACAGAGGCAGACCCTTTAGTAGTTGATACCGAAGATGATTGGGTAGAAGACGAAGAAGGTAATTTTGTTAAGAAAGGTGAATAATGTCTATAAACCTAAAAACTATTAAAGGCGATCTAAAGCCAATTGGTAATCGTGTTTTAGTTTCGGATATGCACTTTGGTGAACAAAAAACTAAGGCCGGATTGATAGTGTTAGATGATGACGGAACAGGAAGAGGCATTTACCCTAGATGGGGTAGAGTATATGCAAAGGGTCCGAAAAATGATGACGACTATCAAGTCGGCGAATGGATCTTAGTTGAACATGGACGTTGGACTAGGGGTTGTAAAATTGATAACGGAGAAAAAGAATTAGTGATTAGAATGATAGAAGCAGAAAGTATTCTAGCATACTCGCAAGAAAAACCAGCAGATGTGAGTATGGCAAATGATTGATTTAAATAGATATAAAGACTTTGTACAAGGTGTCACTAGTGAAGCAAGTAATTCTTCTGTTGAAATGTCTAACAGAATTGCATCTCTTGAAAATGAAACCGGAACCAACATTGCTCTTTTGATGACTGGCGCCATAGGCATAGCTTCCGAAGGAGGAGAATTTGCAGAAATTATTAAAAAATGTGTATTCCAAGGTAAACCAATGGACGATGAAACTATATTTCATTGCAAACGAGAACTTGGTGATATTATGTGGTATTGGATTAATTCTTGCCGTGCTCTTGGTTTGGACCCTAACGATGTAGTGCAAGAAAATGTTGAAAAACTTAAAGCCCGCTATCCAGGCGGAGAATTTGATGTACATTATTCAGAAAATAGAAAAGACGGAGACTTATAATTGGAACATAAACGTTTCAACAAAATACTCACTGATGTAGACGGAGTACTGCTGAACTGGGAAGATGCATTTACAAGTTGGATGGCTAAAAGAGAATATACACCTAAAGTAGAAAATCAATATAGTCAAAATATTAGATATGATATTTCCAAAGAAGAAAGCAATGCTTTAGTAACAATGTTCAACGATTCAGCATGGATGGGATGGTTGCGACCACTGAGAGATGCAGTAGTTACACTTCCAAAATTTAAAGAAGCAGGATATGAGTTTGAATGTATAACCAGTTTAAGTGATGATTATTACGCCGCCAAACTAAGACAGCATAATTTACATGATCATTTTCAGAACAATATAGGCAAGTGTATTTGTTTAGAGCAAGGTGGTGATAAAGACGAAATTTTAAAAGAATATGAACCAGGACATTGGTGGATTGAAGATAAACCAGAAAATTGTGAAGCAGGGTTAAAAGCAGGACATAACGTTATTATTATGAGCCACCCTTATAACGAACATTATAATAATCCATCAGTGTTTAGAGTAAATAGCTGGAGTGACATATTTGACTTAATAACTAAAGGAGAACAGGATGATATCACGATACACTAGTGAAACAGATTCAGTAGAATTTGATCAAGGCTTACGTCAACTTATGCTGTCTATGTATAACCACACAGCCAGCGGTTTAGCTGTAAGTGGAGCAGTAGCATGGCTGACATACAGTACAGGGCTTTTATATAGCATGGGCAGTTTAATTTATATTGCTATGTTTGCGCCTTTAGGTATGATTTTTTGGTATAGCTTTGCAGGTCAAAATTGGGACCTTAAAAAATTAGGATTATTTTATTATGCTTTTGTAACTTTAATGGGTCTCAGTCTAAGCACAATTTTTGCTATATATACAGCAATGAGCATCACACAGGTGTTCTTTATTACAAGTGCAACTTTTGCAGGTGCTAGTCTTTATGGATATACAACCAATAGAGATCTTACCAGCCTAGGAAGTTTTCTTTTTATAGGACTTATTGGAATTATTATTGCTAGTATTGTAAATATTTTCTTAGCTAGTAGTGCTCTTATGTTTGTAATAAGTATTTTAGGTGTTTTAATTTTTACAGGTTTAACTGCTTATGATACACAGACAGCGAAAGCAATTTTTATTCAGACAAGAGATGAGCGATACGGAATAAAATTTGCAATAAGTTTATACTTGAACTTTATAAATCTTTTCCAAATGCTCTTGATGCTACTCGGCAACAGAGAGTAACTTAATGCGTGTAGAGACAATCGAAGTGCCTATTGCTATCAATAGAATGCATAACCATGAAGAATTAAAGGAACAAGTTTTATCTTTAATAAACACTAGCCCCGGCGAACGTGTGCATTCAAACGAACATGATGACTTAGATATTACTCGATGTGACTACAAACTTAATAATGTTGTGCAGGATATGGATAACCCTGATAGGAAATGGTTGAATTTTATTAAACCACACCTTCTTGAAGTTGTAAAAGATACATATGGTAACTTAGGTTATGATTCATATAGAATACATAATATTTGGTATCAACAGTATGATTCTGGCAGTACACACGGTTGGCACTGTCATACTGACTGCCAATGGACAAGTGTATACTACTTAGATATGCCAGATGGTTGTCCAAAAACAGAATTAATTACTCCAATTGACCAAAAGACTATAAAGACTTTAGATATAACTGAAGGTGACGTAATAACATTTCCTAGTTTTATTGTGCATAGAGCACCTGTGAATAAAGGAGACAAAACCAAAACCATTGTTAGTTGGAATAGCGATTCTGATATTAATCCTGGCAGGGTAGGTGCATATTGAAATTTGATAGTATAGTAATTGTAGGTGGAGGTAGTGCAGGTTGGATGACCGCCGCTACCCTAATCAAAACTTTTCCAAATAAAAAAATTACCCTTGTTGAGTCCCCTACACAACCTGTTGTAGGAGTAGGTGAAAGCACTACACAACTTATGCGTAGATGGCAAAATTATCTTGAAATTCCTGATATTGATTTTTTAACAAAATGTAATGCAACTAATAAGTTGAGTATACGATTTGAAAACTTTCACAAAAACGACAAAGTAGGTTTTCATTACCCTTTTGGTAGGATAGATGAAAGAAATTATTCTGTTGCTCAATGGTTTATATATCAACATTTTTCAAAAACAAAATATGAAAATTTTGTAAATGATCTATCTCCAATTAATTATTGTATTGAAGAAAACAAAGTACCTACTGAGATATTTCCAAGTGGTTGGAGTTTAGAAAAAGATGCGGCTTGGCATTTCGATACACACAAATTTTATGGATATTTACGTGACGAGTATTGTAAACCTAAAGGCGTAAAACATATTCTAGCAGATGTACACAATGCAGTTACTGATGAATGTGGGTTCATTACAAAAGTACGAACTGAAGAAGGTGATATAGAAGGCGATTTATTTTTTGACTGTACTGGTTTCAAAAGACTCTTAATAGAAGGTACACTTAATGAGCCTTGGAGAGAATTTAATAATAAAACATATACAAATTGTGCATGGGCCGCGGCAAGACCTTACAAAGATAAAGTCAATGAATTAAAATTGTATACAAACAGTGTAGCTTTAGATTATGGATGGGTTTGGGAGATTCCTACTTGGGAACGTATAGGAACAGGTTACAATTACTGTAATGACTATATAGACAAAGACGATGCACTAAAAGAATATAAAAAATATTTAGGTCCTGTTGCTGAAGAAATGGAGTTCAGACATATAAAGATGCGTAACGGAATGAGTGAACGCATGTGGGTAAAAAACTGCATAAGCATAGGACTAAGCGGAGCATTTATTGAACCTCTCGAATCAAACGGACTTATGAGCGTACATGAATTTTTACTACAATTTGTAAATGTTACGCATAACAAAACTAGACTGAACAACTTTGATGCACAAACATTTAATCATAACTGTAGAGAACAATTCCTATACTTTGCAGACTTTATTACATTACACTATGCAATGACAAGTCGTGACGACAACAGATACTGGCAAGACATTCAGCAACAAACTTTTAATGATAGCCAACTGTTAAAACAAGTTTATGAAGTAATAGGATGTCCTTACTTTGAAATAGAAGATAGATTGTCGTGGGACGCTTTTGGTGCCGTACTTTATATGTTAGCTGGACATAAAATAAACCCTTTTAATCACTTCAAAAAAATAAATGGTGATTTTTGGCAAGATCACATTAGCAATGATACTATCAATTTAAACCACATTATTGATAAGGTTCATTCCGAAAAACGTAAAATTACAGATAGTTTTCCAAATAGTGTCGATTATTACAAAAAATTTCATTGACAACGACACTGAAATCTCGTATAATAATAACATTGCAAGGAGTAATGTATGAAAGAACTTTGGGTAGAGAAGTATCGTCCTAAAACAATAGATGGATATGTGTTTCGTGACGATGCTCAAAAACAACAGGTAAAAAACTGGATAAAAGAAAAAACAATTCCACATCTTTTGTTTAGCGGTAATGCAGGTATTGGTAAAACAACACTTGCAAAACTTTTGTTTAATGAACTGGAAATAAACGAATATGATATACTTGAAATAAATGCAAGTAGAACAAATTCTGTTGATGATGTTAGAGACAGGATTGTAAACTTTGTGCAAATGATTCCATTTGGTGATTTTAAAGTTGTACTGCTTGATGAGGCAGACTATCTATCTCCTAATGCACAAGCGGCACTTCGTGGTGTAATGGAAGAATATCACACTACAAGTAGATTTATTTTAACTTGCAATTATCCAAATAGAATTATTCCTGCTATTCATTCAAGATGTCAAGGCTTTCATATTGCAAAAATTGATCAAACTGAATTTACAGCTCGTGTTGCTGAAATCTTGATCACTGAAGAAGTAAAGCCAGATTTAGATATTTTAGATACATACGTAAAAGCAACATATCCTGACTTGCGTAAATGTATCAATATGGTGCAAATGAATGTACAGGATAAGAGCTTGCTTAAACCAAACGAAGGTGACACTGGAGAAAGTGACTGGAAATTAGATATGGTTGAGCTTTTTAAAGCTGGCAAAGTACAAGAAGCACGTAAGATGCTTTGTGGTGCAGTTAGACCAGAAGAGATGGAAGAAATATATAGATGGCTTTATGATAATATAGAATTGTTTGGGGACAGTGAAAAACAAGACCAAGCAGTGTTAATTATAAAACAAGGATTAGTTGATCACACATTGGTTGTTGATCCAGAAATAAATTTGGCAGCAACTTTGATTAGACTGGCAAGATTATAGTATATGACATACATAGTAAATGACAAGTGTATTAAATGTAAACATATGGATTGCGTTGAAGTTTGCCCAGTAGATTGTTTTTACGAAGGTGAAAACATGCTGGTAATACATCCAGACGAATGTATTGATTGCGGTGTCTGCGAACCAGAATGTCCAGCAGATGCAATACTTCCTGATTCATCAGGGGATAAAGACTTTTGGGTTGAGTTTAATAGAAAATGGTCAGAGCAATGGCCTAACATTACTGAAAAGAAAGATCCGCCTGCAGACGCAGAAGAGTGGCAGGGAGTGCCTAATAAATTAGAGGAACATTTTAGTGAAAAACCAGGCGAAGGCGACTAAAAAATTAATACATGATCTTGTAAGGATTGATGTTTTAGAAGACGAAGTTGAATATTATAAAACACTTTTACAACCGCAAGACACTGGACACATACATACTGCAATTAGTTTTATACAGGATAGAATTAGGAACTTAAAAGGAGAAGAAAAAGAATGGCCGTTCGATTAGTAAGTTATTCAACACCTACAGATGAATTTGTAAAAGAAGGAATGGAAAAAAGCAATCTATTAGATTTAGTTGCTTTTTGTGCTAGAGTAAGTAATCCTTCAAATCAAATGAATTCTGAGACAAGTGAAAAACTTGTAAAATATTTAATTAAACATGCTCATTGGTCACCATTAGAAATGGTGAATGTATGCATGGAAATAGTTACTACAAGAGATATTGCACATCAAATTGTTAGACATAGAAGTTTTGCTTTCCAAGAATTTAGTCAACGTTATGCTGAGCCAAGTGAAATGGGTGGTATGTTTGTGCATCGTGAAGCACGTATGCAGGATCCTAAAAATCGGCAAAACAGTGTTGACACTGAAGATGAACGTTTACAAATGATTTGGGCAAGTCACCAAAACAAAGTTATGCGTGAAGCACAAGAAGCATATGAATGGGCAATTAAGAACGGTATTGCCAAAGAACAGGCAAGAGTTGTCCTGCCAGAAGGACTTACAAAAACTAAGTTGTATATGAACGGTAGTTTACGAAGTTGGATACATTACATCGAACTTAGAGGAGCTAATGGTACACAAAAAGAGCATATGGAAGTCGCACATGAATGTGCAAAAGTTATAGCAAAAATATTTCCATTAGCAAAAGAATATGTCGACACTTCAGGACATATATAATTTTTGGGGTATAAAACCTAGTAACATTGTAGCTGAAGAATTTACCGGCTATGAATCTGTCTACGACCAATTAAACAAATTAGACAAGCCTGCTTACAATAAAGACCCTGAAGGTACTATTAACAAAGTATTTGATATTTATAGAAGCATTAATCTAGTCCCAATAATTTATTTCACTGAAAAAGGTTTAATAAACGCTGTTCGTGATTTCAAATCTATAAGCTACAATACAGTAAAAGATTCAAAAATTAGTTTAGGAAATAACAAAGGGCAGCCGTTAAGCAGGTTTTTATTTCCTAATATGATGACAGCTGAACCTAAAGGCCGCGGAAGTAATAGTCTTAAAGATAGATTCTATGATGATAAAAAATTGAAAAGAGCTATTAGAATATGTTATGATATGCGTGAAGGACATAAACTTGTATACCCTACTGCAATTAGAAGAGCATTAGAACTTGTTACAGGGGAAAATATACAAAATTTTAAACCTCAAAATGCTAGAGCATTAGCAGAACATCTTTGCCCTGTGCTTTGGGGTAATGTTTATGATTACAGTGCAGGATATGGTGGTAGACTATTAGGTATAAGTTGTAGCAACATGTCGTACAATTATTTGGGTATTGATCCAAATACAGAGACTATTAAATATCTAAACTACTTCAATGAAATACTTGATGAAGCAGTTGGATTTAAAGGCACTATTGTTCAAAATGTTAGTGAAGAATACAAACCTAATGATATTGATTTAGCATTTAGTTCACCACCTTATTTTAACTTGGAGAAATATTCAGATGAAGAAACACAATGTATGGTACGTTACAGCACCCTTGACGAATGGTTTAGTGGATATGCTGAGCCTACTATTGAGAACATTTATAACAGTCTTAACCAAGATGGAATTTTTGCTACAAACATTGCGGATTACAAAACCTACGGAAAAAAAGAATACAAAGTCGTTGATGATTGGATCACACTATCTGAAAGAATAGGTTTCAGACATGTAGGAACTATAAAAATGATGCTCAATACCCGACCAGGTGTAGGAAATAACAAACTGGCCGGGCGTGAAAAATTTGAAGGGGTCTATGTTTTTAGAAAATAATTACATATCTCCATAAATTTCTAGTACCTCCTTGACTGCATCATGTCTTTCTATATCTCCTTTTGCAAAACGGACTATGTCCAAACGAGAAAGTTGTCGCTGATCTAAACATTGCACAAACTTTACTAAACCATTATCTTGGATTCTGTCTGCCTGAGCTAAATCACCCGTAACAGCCATTCTAGACCCCATTCCTATTCTTGTTAAAAGCATTTTCATTTGGCTTTGAGTTGCATTTTGCATTTCATCAGCTAATATAAAACTTTTCTTAAATGTTCTACCTCTCATATAAGCGAGTGGTGATATCTCAATTATGCCCTCGTCTATCATTCCTGATATCTCACGAGCATTGAAATATTCTCTCAGAACATCGAAAATAGGTCTAGTCCAAGGTGCCATTTTTTGTTCTAAAGTACCTGGTAAAAAACCCAAGTCCTCATCAACTGAAACAGCTGGTCTAGTAACAATAATTTTATCAACAAGTCCTTCCTTGAACAATTTTACTGCCACCTGAACAGCTATAAGTGTTTTACCGGTTCCTGCAGGACCTATCCCGAAGATTATATCTTTTTCTCGGTCTAGCAGTTTAAGCATGTAAGTTTCTTGATTTATATTTCTTGGAAGGATATTAACTTGATTTTTCTTTTTATAAATGTCGAAATCAACGACATTATGTACTGAATTGTGTCTCTTGCGAGACGCTCGTTTTGCACCCATTAAGTGTCCTCCTTACAATGGATTGTAAGTAGAGCAAGTGCCCCGACGGGCGATATGCCCTACAAAAGTATTTATACCTTTCAACTAGTGGATATCAACATACATATTACGATAAATAAAAGTAGTAAACTGGCGAGAATAGACATGCAAGACATAACTGATATAATTAAAAATGTTGAAACTGTATACGAAAGTAATACAGGTTTTCAAGTTTTAAAAGATTTTGAACGTGTTTTAGATGAATTAGATCTATACGTGTATGACAATTGGGAAGATGGCGAATTAGCTGAAGGCCCTAACATAGAAAGACATTGGGTATCATGCAAATTTATGTGGCCTAGAGCTAAAATGCCTGATCCAATGGGCGGCAAAAGATTATTAGATTACGACTGTAAAGTAACATATCAGAAGTCTTACATAATTCAACCAAGAAAAATTAGAAAACCAGATGACATTCGTCCTGGTACAAAAAAAGGCAAATTAGACAAAAAACCTGTATGGTTAGTAGAAATCATGATGCCCAAAAAACTTATAGCTGACATATTTGGATCATATAGAGAAATGGAAGATATGGTTAGTGAACCTATGGAAGCACCGCAAGGTGGAGATCAACAACAGCCAGCTGATGCATTAGCGGCAGGAGCTGGAGCTCCTCCACCGCCAGCTCCAGGGGGAGACGCACCAGCAGCACCTGAAGAAGGAGCAGTATAATGGGCTTGAGACAAGATGATTTAAAACACACTATATATGATATTTTCGAAGTAGATTCTTTCTCAAGTAAAATGGGAGAAGATGAGGATATTGTTGTTGTAAGTTTCAGTATGCGAGATAAAGCACCTGCTGATGATTTAGTAAAATTTTTAGAATCAGGTTATAGTTTTATCCTAGATGCTGATGTAACACCAGGCGAACAGCGTGATGGTACGTATAAAGTTTTTGTTGAGCTAGAAAGAGGAAAAGATGTAGCTAAAAATATTTTTGAAATGATAGATGGTGTGCAAAAAATTTCCGGATTAGATGGTTTAAAATTTAGATATTACAAAAGTTTTGCAAGTAACGAAGCTACTATGGAAAACTTAGAAACAAGAATTCCAAACAGTGCAGTCGACTACAAAAGAAATAAGGAAGAAGTAAAACTAGAAAATTATAAACACTTCTTCAACAAAAGTTATTTAGATTCAATAGAATTAGTAGAAAATACTTTAACACTAAAGAAAATTTATGCAGATCCTATTCGTTTTAAATTTTTAGACTTTGGTGAAAAACATACTATACTAGAAAACATAGCAGAAAGCTTCAACACAAATGATTTTGCTGAAATAATTTTCCTAAGCAAATACATAGGTGATTATAATATTACCAAATATGGTCATAAACTTACTTTTGAAAACTCTGGAAAAACACTTGTATTAGAAAGGATCCAGTGAGTATAACTTGTAAAAATTGCGGACATGAATCACACTGTGGCGTTAAACTAACCAAAGATTTCGTTGATGGTGACAATCAAGTTATAAATATTGAAGTATGCAAACACTGTCGATGTGATGCATGTCAACAAAAGGATACACCAAATGGCTAAAGAACACTTTAAATTTGAATTCGAAGAATGGATGGCTGAAGAGCTTATCCATAGAGACGACTGGAAAGATTGGTATGAAGCGATGTGCGAAATACTTCCTTTATGGGAAGTAGATACTATCGAAAGAGTTGCAATGTTTATTGCTCAGTGTGGACATGAATCCGGCGGCTTTAGAGTATTAAGTGAAAACTTAAACTATAGCGCCAAAGCACTTAACACTATTTTTCCAAAATATTTTAGAAGGGCAAACAGAGATGCAAACGAATACCACAGACAACCAGAAAAAATTGCTAATGTCATTTATGCAAATAGGATGGATAATGGCGATACTTCCTCTGGCGATGGTTGGCGTTTTAGGGGTGGGGGAATACTTCAACTCACAGGACGATACAACTACACAGAATTCGGAAAAGCAGTAGAGATGTCACCAGAAGACGCAGTAGACTATGTGCGTACCAAAAAAGGTGCATTAGATTCTGCATGTTGGTTTTGGGATACTAATAACATTAACAAATGGTGTGACGATATGGATGTTGTCGGCGCAACAAAACGTATTAATGGTGGCACGATAGGATTAGACGATCGTAAAAAACACTATCTACATGCAATGGATGTTTTAGGTGGAGACTTTGAAGAGCCAGAAGTAGATTATAATCAAACTATTAGAAAAGGTTCAAGAGGTCCACTTGTTGCAGAAGTACAAGAAAAATTAAACATAGATCCAGCAGATGGCATTTTTGGGCCAGGCACAGAAAAACTTGTTAAAAATTGGCAAAGTTCAAATGGCTTAGTCGCAGATGGTATTGTTGGACCAAAAACATTGGGAAAGCTCTTAGGATAAAAGGTATGGGTATCTTCAGCGGTTTAAAAATACTCCTAGTAGTGGGGCTTCTTGCTAGTGCAGGAGGTGGCTTCATGTATATTAAAAACTTGAAAGCTAATCTTGAAATAGCAAAAGCCAATGTAGCTAAATTGGAGGTTGCCGTTGAAACAAGTGAGCAAAGTTTAGCATTGCTTAAAAAAGACAATGAAAGACTTAATCAAATTACTGATCAACTCAATGTTGATTTACGTAAATCAGAACAGTACGGAGATGAACTACGTGCTACACTAAACAAACATAATCTTACACACTTGGCTAATAAAAGGCCAGGCATGATAGAAAAGCGAATGCAAGGTAAAACAGATGCACTATGGAAAGATCTTGAGTCTATTACTGGTTCTACTCCTAGTGAGTAGTTGCAGTTCTTTTAGACCCGACCCAGAAATAAAAGTTGTTACAAAAATAGAAAAAACTGTAGTTCCTATACAGCCACATCCTAAACCTGTAACAATGAACGACATAAGAATTTATGTCGTATCACCTAGCGAAAACTTTGAAGAATTTAAAAAGGAGTTTGAAGCAAAAAATGGTGGTGATTCATACGTTGCAATAAGTGTTAAAGATTACGAGAATCTTGCAAAAAACTTTGCTGAGTTACGTAGGTATATTGAACAGCAAAAATCAATAATTTTATATTATGAAAAAGCTGTACAACCTGATCCTGCTGACAATACTACTGACGACTAGTTGCACTTCTCAAGTAGATTGCAAGCCAAAACCTAAACCCAAGATCATTATTGAAGATGACAAAGCCACTGTTGAACCTGGCGGTAGTGTCACCTGTACTTTCTAAAAATACAAGATAAATACTGTTGATGGAATACTTATGGGATATGATCAGCAGAATGGCTTCTGATAGGTTGTGGATATACACAGCTTTGGTAGGTTCATTATTTGGATTAGCGTTTTCAACTTATTTTAAAAGCACGAGAATAGGTTTGTGGCTATACGCTAAATTTGATCTGATCCTGGACTTCTTCGTTGAAAGATACGGATGGACATGGCTAGAACAGCCTGAGGATGCTTGGCGTAAAAAGTACCCCCATGTTACAAAGAAGATAGATGAATTGGAAGCAAGAATACGAGAATTGGAGAAATAGATGGAAGCGTTTGACAAATTGGGCTTGGATGTCGCAAGCATGTTGGTTCCTTGGATTGCGATTCTTATCAGTATTTCAGCCGCATTTTGGTTCAAAGATTTTGCAACCAATTTCATGCAAGGATTAAAATTTAGATTCAATCCTGCTTTTAATGAGGGCGATGAAGTATTATTAGATGGTGAACAAGCAATTATAGTAAAAATAGGGCTAAGAGAAACTGTATTCGGGTGTTATGGCAATAGAGGATATACTTGGAGATATGTTGCAAATGATCGAATTTCAAATCTTAAGTTAGAAAAAATCATCAATAAAGATCTTCATTTAGACTCTGATATAGAAAGAGGGCTTAGAATGCAAGAACTTATAGACAAAGCACAAGATGCATACATAAGTAATAATACTGCTGAGATTCGCAGAAATGCAGAATCAATAGAAACATTAAAAAGAGGGAAAAAATAATGCCAAGAAAAAAACCTGAAGATTTAGAACAAAAAGCACCACCAGTATCAAAATCAAAGCCAGACGCAGAAGTAGTTGTTCCTGCGGCAAGTGAGGGTGTAAGTAAGAAAGTTAAACTAGATTTAGAAGTAGATACTAGTGTAAAAGACTTAGGTCCTAATCCATATGCAAAAATTATACATATGGCAAAAGCTGTGGATAGCTGGAGAATATTTCCTAGAATATTCATAACAACTTATATAATTTTATTATATAAATGTGTCATTTGGTATATGGAATTGCCAGACCCTAGTATGGAGCAATCAGGTCTGATAAGCATAGTGGTTGGAGCAGGTGCAGCTTGGTTTGGCCTTTATACTGGTAGTCGGAAATAACTAAATTTACGCAATATTGTATTTTTTACATTTAGCTATTAAATTAGTCCTACCTATTCCTAGATCCTTAGCAGCCTGGCTTTTATTTCCTTCGTGTACAACAAGGGCATGATTTATTCTATGCCTTTCTATTTCTTCTACTTCCTTAGGTAATGGCTTATCCTGAGGATAATCAAACATAGAAAGAGCTTCCCATAATGCATCTTGTTCTTCTTTCCAGTTACTCATATTTTATTTATACTATAAAATAAAAAGGGTGTAAAAATATTTACACCAATATGATAAATACATACGAGGAATCTGAGGGAGATTACACACTTATGAGATTATTTTTATTTCTGGCTGTGTTGGTAACTTTTTTTACCGCCGGAGCCAACGCACAAACAAATGTGAACACCACAACTAACAGCACTTCTGACGTAACCAGTAAAGGACAAACAGTGGTTATTTCGCCACCACCTTCGGCAATCACGCCTAGTGTAAATGGTAGTAGTTCAGACTTATGTACAGTGGGTGTTGCTGGAGCAGTGCAAACACAGATTTTAGGAATCTCATCCGGTGAAACTGTAAGAGATGAAAATTGTGAACGATTGAAAATTTCGAAAACACTATATGATATGGGAATGAAAGTTGCAGCTGTTTCTGTGCTTTGTCAGGATAGACGAGTTTATGATGCAATGGAAATGGCAGGCACACCATGTCCATTCTTAGGTAAAATAGGAGAGCAAGCTGCAGACGAATGGAAAGCTAATCCTAATAAGATCCCTGACACTGTAGTATTGGAGACAAAACAAGATGTTCAAAAACGTCAAGCCGAGACTGCCGGGGCTGCTATTGGTCTTAGCACTCTTCTTTTATTGCTCTTACTCTAACGCTGGTACTAATCAATACGGTATAGATTGTGACGCCACGCCTTGGTATTCATCATGTCAATATAACGAAAACAGTGGTGAGTTTATAAATCCTGAAAAGGATTCAGATGTAACACAACACACTATAAGTGATGACAGTTATGCCAGTGTTCCATTACCTTTTTCATTTACACTATATGATAAAACTTTTGTGCATTCATGGATGCATTCAAATGGTATTATATCTTTCCTAGCAGTCAACAACACAGCTACAAGTCCAGGCACTCCTTATCAAAGCAATTTCTGTTGTAATGGTGAAGATATTGAGGGCATATTGTCTGGTAACTATACTGGTACGAACTATTATACTGGAAGAAGCGGTAACGCTCATGGTATTCCTTATATAAGTTATTCTATTGCGGCACTATGGACTGATCTAATAAATTTAAATAAAGATTTAGATGGTGACGGAGTAAATGACAATGGATTCTTCACAAGAAAAATAGACACGACAGGTGATGGTTCATTTGACACTATGAGATACTACTGGAGAAATATATCAGAATATAGAAACAACAATACTAATAATACATTCGGAGTTCAAATAAATGATAGCAATGTTGTTGAGAAGCATTACTTTGATATAGATATACGTAACCATTCTGTTACTATTGCTATTACAGGAGATTTAGACAAAGGTGACGTAGAACAATATGATTATTATTATACATCATCAGCTACAAATTATACGACAAGTAATGTGCAAAATCTACAAACAGATTCTACTACAAATCCTACTTCGGAAATTATCAGTTTTAACTTAGGTGCAGCCTGTACTGCTAATCCTTTAATAAGTGTTTATTGCACAGGTTATGCAGAAGCATATGCCGCATTGTTATATCAACAAGCATGTGCAAGTGATCCACTTTACGACAGTGGATGTCCTGGATATGCACAAGCATATTATGATCAACAATGTGAGCTGAATCCTTTATACGACTCTGGTTGTTCTGGTTATGATACTGCATATTACAATCAACAGTGTAACTTAGATCCATTATATGATTCAGGCTGTACAGGATATGAAACTGCATACTACAATCAACAATGTAGTTTAAATCCATTATATGATTCAGGTTGTGCAGGTTACGAAACTGCATACTACAATCAACAATGTAGCTTAGATCCACTATATGATCAAGGATGTACAGGGTACGAAGAAGCATATTTAGAACAGCAATGTATGATAAATCCTTTATATGATACTACCTGTTTAGGATATGATCAAGCATACTTTGATCAACAGTGTAATATAGATAGTCAATATGATAGTACCTGTCCAAACTATGTGCCATTAGATGTAGTTGACACAGGAGTTGATTTTGATCCTGTTCAAGATGCATTAGAAGATGATGTAACGACTGACTTTACAAATGCAACAGGAATAGAGATTGAAGGAATAAACACAGTTCCTGAAGTTCCGGAAATAGTTGTTGTTGAAGTAGATACATTCGAAGAAACTGTGCCAGAAGCAATAGATGATGTAGCTTCTTTAGAAAATGAATTAGAACAAGAAATATTTGAACAAGAATTTGAAGAAATCGAAACACCAACAGATGCTGTTGAAGAAGAAATTGAAACAGAGGATGTAGCTGAGGATGAAAACACTACAACAAATGATGAAGAAACTACCAAAGAAGAGGCAAAAGAAAATACAGTTGAAAGCGAAGAAGCTTCTGATGAAGTTGAAGTTAAGAAAAGCAAAGAGGAGTCAAAACAAGAAAAAATAAAAGAAAACACTCCTAGTAAAGAACAAAAACAAAAAAGCAAAAATCAAAAAATGAAATTGTTGATTGCAAAAAAGGCAAATGAATTAACAAAAAAGGTAGAACAGGCAGTTACTATAGAACAACAAATGTTAGTACAAAGACAACTTCTTGCACTTATTTCTTTTGTGCCAGGATTTGATTACAACGATAAAGAAAATAAAGATGCTGTGGGGTATCCACCAAAGCCAACGGTGGATCATCATTGGGCAAGATGGTTCGTAAATGATCCAAAGTATGATGAACTTGAAGCATTACAATATAATTTAAAATAGGAGGGATGTATGGCTGAAATAGAAATAGCAGGAGCTAAAATTAAAGGAAGTAAATTACTTTTAGTTTTACCAGTTGTATCTGCAATAGCTGGAGGTCTTTGGGCGAGTTTTGAATTTTACAAAGACTACACAAACATGAAAGATATTATTGCAAATATAGATACTGGGCAAGTTAATGCTAGAATGGATGTTATAAATACAAAGCTAGATGAGGCTTTAGATTATTCTAGAGATATCAAAAATGGGCTACGTGACGACATTGTTAGATTAGAAAAAATTATTGATAAAGTTGAAGACGATATCAATGAAGTGGAAACAAAAACAAGAACTCTAATCGACGATGCTGAAACAAGATTTGATACAAAGCGTGATGATTTGCTTAATCAATATGTTGCTCAAAAAGATATGCTAGTGAGAGAAAACTCATCTACTAAGGAGTTATTAGAGAGCAAAATAAAAGATTTAGAAGAAGAAATGGAAAGCAAACTTCAAAAAGCTCTTGATAATCCATTAGCAAATAGGAACTAATATGTACGAATACAAATGCAAAATACTTAGAGTAGTAGATGGTGACACTGTTGATGTTGACATTGACCTAGGATTTGGAGTTTGGATGCATAAAGAACGAGTACGAGTGAATGGAATAGATACTCCAGAATCTCGTACACGTGATTTAGAAGAAAAAGCATTTGGACTTGCCGCAAAGGAAAGAGTAAAAGAACTTTTACCTATAGGTTCAATGCAAGTTCTCAAAACTGAGATTGATAAATCAGGAGAAGATAAAAAAGGAAAATTTGGTAGAATTTTAGGAGATTTTAAAATTTACTTTCCTGCATATGATAGATGGTCAACTCTTACAGAATCTCTAATTAAAGAAGGACATGCTGTAGCTTATCATGGGCAATCAAAAGATGATATTCAAGAAGCCCATATGAGAAATAGGAAGCGCCTAATTGAAGCTAAGGTAGTTACACTCTAAATAAGTAGTAGTATGGACTACTACGAATTATTAGGTGTCTCACGCAATGCGTCTGAGAAAGAATTAAAGTCTGCCTTTAAAAAGAAAGCAATGCAATACCACCCTGACAAGGGAGGAGATCCTGACAAGTTTAAGCAGATTAACGAAGCCTATCAAACACTAAATGACAAAGAAAAAAGGCAGATGTACGATCAGTACGGCACTGCTGATCCACAACAATTAAATCAAAATCAAGAGTTTCATTTTAATTCAGGAAACTTTCAAGATGTTTTTAGCCAAATGTTTGGAGATCAAAATCCATTCGGATTTGGCTTCCAACAAAGAAGACCACAACGTAACAAAGATATAAGACTTAATTACACAATAAGTTTGAAAGAAGCATTTACAGGAACTGCTACAACTATTTCATATAAATTACCAAGCGGAAAGCAGGAAATACTAGAGGTAAAAATACCAGCTGGTGTAGATGAAAATTCGCAAGTAAAATTTCAAGGATATGGTGACAACAGTATACAAGGATTGCCAAGAGGAGATTTAATTGTATCGCTAAGAGTAAAAATGCCTAGTAATTGGCGTAGAGATAGACAAAATATATGGACGAAAATCAATGTTGGATTATTAGACCTTATAACTGGTACTAATATTGAAGTAAATACACCGGAGGACAAACGTATTAATTTAACCATTCCGCCTAGCACAAAGCCGAATACTACTTTTAGTGTGCCAGGACATGGTTTACCAGTGTTGCGATCTAACAATAGAGGAGCTTTGTATGTAGAAGTGGGAGCAACTATGCCAAAACTTTCGGATACACAGATGGAGATAATAGAACAGATGAAAAGGAATATTACCAAATAACTTGCATTATGTGTGCAGATATGTATAATGTATATAAGTTATAATAAAGGAAACATAAATGGTTGAACCTAGTGAAGATTTAAAACTCGTTTTTGAAAAAGCAATTAAAGATGCAAGAAATCTTAATCACGAGTACGTAACAGTAGAACATCTATTGTTTAGTATTTTGTGTAGCGAGAGTCTTGCTAATTTACTTAAAGGTTATGGTGCTGATGTTGATTATGTAAAAACAAATCTGGAACATCATTTGAAAACAGGCTGTGATGATATTAAGACAGAATACACAAACGCTAAACAAAAACCTAAAAAGACACAAACTGTAGAAAGAGTTTTGAATAGGGCATTTACACAAACACTTTTTAGTGGTAGATCGCATATTGATTTACAAGATGTAATTTTAAGTGTCTTATCTGAAAAGAAAACTATAGCGAACTACTGGCTTGAAAAAGGCGGTATCGAAAAAGAGAAACTTAACGAATATCTTAGCAATGAACTTGAATATGATTTGCAAGAAGATGAAATGTCGGGACAAGCACAAAGAGCTTTACGTGCATTTACAACAGATCTAAATAATGAAGTTAAGAAAAATAAAATTGACCCTGTCATTGGACGTAATGAAGAACTAGATTCAATTGCTCTTGCACTAGGACGTAGAAATAAAAACAATGTTTTGCTTGTAGGTGATCCAGGTGTTGGTAAAACTGCTATTGCTGAGGGTTTAGCTTGGAATATTGTAAACGACACAGTACCAGAATTCCTTAAAGAATACAATGTGTATAATTTAGATATAGGATCTTTATTAGCTGGATCGAAATACAGGGGAGACTTTGAAGAAAGGTTTAAACTTGTGCTTGCTGGATTACGTGGCAAGGGCAAAACAATTATGTTTATTGACGAAGCACATATGATATCGGGTGCAGGATCAGGCGGTGGACCTAATTCTAATGATTTAGCAAACATGCTGAAACCAGCTCTCTCAAAAGGAAACATAAAAGTAGTAGCATCAACAACTTGGGAAGAATATAGAAAATATTTTGAAAAAGATAGAGCACTGATGCGTAGATTTCAACGTGTCACTGTAGATGAACCAAGTGCAGAAGTAACACTTGATATATTAAATGGCATTAAAAAATATTACGAAGAGTTTCATCATACAACAATTACAGATGAAGCTATAGATAGTGCAATTAAATTAAGTGTAAAATACCAGTCAGACAAGAAACTTCCGGATAAGGCAATTGACTTGTTAGATCTTGCTTGTAGTAGATTTAACCTTAAAGGAAAAGTGAAAGAAAAAATTGTAACCGAACAAGGTATACAATTTGAACTAAGCAAACTGGTGAATTTGCCTGCAGAACAAGTTGCTGAGAAAGAAACAGAAAATCTTGCTAATCTTGAAAAGAATATTAAAGGTAGTGTATATGGTCAAGACAGTGCAGTAGAAGATATTGTTGATAAAATACTTGTTACTCAAGCTGGATTGAAAGATCAAGATAAGCCGGTAGGTTCTTTTGTGTTTATGGGTCCTACAGGTACAGGTAAAACAGAAACTGCAAAACAGTTAGCACATCACTTAGGAGTAAAACTTGTAAGATTTGATATGAGTGAATATCAAGAAAAACACTCTGTTGCAAAATTGTTAGGATCACCTCCAGGTTATGTAGGACATGAAGAAAAAGGTGGATTACTAATTGAGAAACTACAAGAGTCACCTAACTGTGTATTGCTTCTTGATGAAATAGAAAAAGCACATCCTGATGTATCACAAGTTTTGTTACAAATAATGGATAACGGAAAAGTTACTGGTTCAAATGGTAAAGAAGCTGATGCTAGAAACGCAATATTAATATTAACAACTAACTTAGGAGCACAAGAAGCAGAAAAAGATGCAATAGGCTTTGGAGTAGATGAAGTATTTGACTATGAAGATACTGAACTAAAAAGATATTTTGCTCCAGAATTTAGAAATAGATTAGATGGTGTGGTTACTTTTGGTAAACTAAGCAAAGAAACAATGATGAAAATTGTTGGTAAATTCCTTGTAGTTTTACGTGACCAAGTTAAAGCAAAAAATATTAAAATATCTATAGCTGATGAAGCATTAGATTATCTTGTAGACAAAGGATACAATCCTAAAATGGGTGCAAGACCTTTACAAAGAGTTATTGATAAAGAAATTAAGAAACCTTTATCAAGAGCTATGTTGTTTGGTGAGTTAAAAGATGGTGGTGAATGTAAAATAATTGTTAAAAAAGAAAAATTAGAACTCTCTTATAAAAAGGTGAAAATTGAAAAACTTTGAATCTCGTAAATTATTTTATAGCAAATATCTATATGCATTAAAATGTAGGAATAGTATTGGCACTATTTTCAGAAACAAAGATCTTAGAAGAGCAAAAACAGTAATAGACAATTTACAAAGAGACGATAACGAAGGTATTCCTTTATGGATTAAAAATAAAAAACTAAAAAGAGAAATATCAAAAGAAGATTTCAATGATATCAAAACTCTACATAATTTCTTTGCCAATTCATCCGAAGATTTTGTAATAAGATGTGAAAATATTTCATTGAATATATATTCTAATAACAAAGATTGGTTGAAAAATATACAATACAATATCAAGTGTGCTATTGAATTTTGGCAACCTGATCCACAGTATGTGCAATTTTTAGTTGAAAATTCAAACAGTATATTAGTAGACAACCCTGATTATCAATATAAAATTACATTTGGTCATAAGACAGTTCCTAATGGTTTTGCAAAATGGTGTGAAGCAAATAAGAACAAAGTAAAAATTACAGAGGATACACTAGATAATATCAAAAAGGACGGCTATTGTCATGGTCGTTATATGTTCATCAAGGATGATTCAATATTAATGTTATGTAATCTTATTGCCGGCGACTGTTTTAACCGCATAGATAAATTAGTCTATAGGCAAAATATAGATAAATAACATTATGCCAGCAAGTAGTGAAACATTAAATTTTGTAGTAGATTCAACAAACCAGACGCAACTGACGCATCCTGGCGACAGTACGACTGAGACCCGCACTTCCGATAAGTTAAAAGGTGATGGATACTATGGTAGAGCTGATGGCTTACATAGTGTACAATACAATGTAACAGGATTTATAGGAAAAATAGTCACACAGGCTAGTTTAGCTATAGATCCAGCAGACGCCGATTGGTTTACAGTAACTGGTACTGATCATGAAAGTACAGCGGTAGAAACAACAGAAAGTGACGGTAGTTTTATTAAAAACTTTACTGGAAACTTTGTTTGGATAAGGTGTTATGTGTCAGAATGGACTGACGGTACAGTTAATAACATAATGCTTAACCATTAAGGAGTATAAAGTGAGCCATTTTGTAAGAATAGTTTATGAACAAAACGATGAACTAAATGAAAGTTTAGATGAATCAATTTTTCCAAAATATCATATTTTGGAAAGTGAACAAGGTGCAAGGGTAATAGAAATCCCTTTAGACAAAGAATTAACAGATGACGAAGCAGACGGATATGCTGATAAATTAAGTGCTTATCTTTTTGCAGAAGGTTTTGAAGATTTTGATATTGAAATTTCTACTGACGCTGAAAACGATTTATCTGAAGAAACATACGATGGTGATGACTTTTTTGAA
>Ga0163109_10000663_pt1 | contig 27549 bp, 37 predicted proteins | sample CRUFie1St13metaG_FD_108704 | JGI IMG/M metagenome (GOLD analysis project Ga0163109, IMG submission 108704) | Marine microbial communities from the Costa Rica Dome - CRUD Field 142mm St13 metaG | ecosystem: Environmental > Aquatic > Marine > Oceanic > Photic zone | place: Costa Rica: the Eastern...
CTTCTTTGGCGGGATTGCAATCTTACGCCTCAAAAGTTCGCAGTATATGTAGTTATCCCACATACGAACCTGACTAAACACATCTTCATAATTCACCTTGGCATCGTATGCCATAGTGTATGCCAGTTCGATGAGTTTCATCTTGTCATCCAGTTTGTCCACAAGACGAACGTCATGGATGTTGTACTCGATAAACTTCTGCCAGTCATTCTCATAGAACTCTTTGAACGTATCGAACTCAGAGTGATCTAGTTTCTTCTCATTCAGTTCTACGTTACAGATATGATCAAGACGATATGACTCTTGGTTTGTATAAGTAAACTTCTTGTACAGTTCCAGATAGTCAAGACAAGAGATGCCAAGAGTATCAATAGCAAACTGCTTACGACCTTTGATAAAGATCTCACGACGAGACACCAGTTTCCAAGGTGACAGAAGTTTCACAAACTTATCACCAAGGACACGATCAATACGATTGTGGATGTACGGCATATCAAACAACTGCACGTTCCATCCAGTAATTACATCTGGAAAGTTTTCTTGCCAGTATTCAAGGAATGCGCCCAACATGCTTTCTTCTGATCGGAAATGCATGTAGTCCACCATGGGGTCTGTGTTATTGAATGCTCGTGCTCCGAACACAATAATCCGACCAGTGAAACTATCTTTGATTGAGATGGCAAGGATTTCCTGATCGGCAGTTTCGATATCTGGAAATCCGTTTTCGGCAGCGGTTTCAATATCGATGGTAAATACACGGATCTTTGAGGAGTCGAACTTGAGTTCTTCCTCAGGATGTTCTTCAGCAATGTACTGATACAAGAACCTAGAGTTACCATAGATCTGAAAATCCTCTACCTCTTTATATTGCTTAACGAAATCTCGTGCCTCAGCAATCGATCCAAACTTATGAGGTTCTACACAGTCACCTTCTAGTGTTCTCCACTCAGAATAATTTTTAGTAGGCAGATACATCGTGGGGTTAAAAGGAACCCTCATGCTGTAACGATTGCCATTTTCATAACCACGTACAAGCAGACGGTTGCCTGCTTGCTCAACACTAGTGTAAAACTTCATTCAAGACATTCAATGTATCTAGCAAGGATTGCCTTGCTTGGGTTGGTCACGACAGTCAGGTCCGAAGACCTGACATTAAATTCACGCTCAGAAGAATGCTCTGCCCATGGAACCAGTTGACCTTCGTAGTCTACCAGATATGGTTCAATCATCCAGACATCAGGGTCACCTGGCAAGGTGTCCCCATCAACTGGTTCTACTTGGGCAATGATCCATTCATTCTGCAGCTTGATCAGGTTCGCTGTCAGTTCCATTAACTTGTTCCTCAGTAAAGAATAGGTCTGCGTCAGTAATACCATACTGCGCTAGTTCACCAACATAGTTAGTAAGGATACCATCATCAGGGAACGTTACGCTAACAATATGTTCACCATTCAGTTTGAATTCCTGAACAGGGGTGTATGGACACCAGCGAGAATATGTGATAGGAATAGTACCGTCTTCGTTTGTATCACCCAGTGCAAGGGTGAACGGATACAACATCTTATACCCAATAACTTGTTCGTTGCTATCTTTGATGTCACCAAACAAACAGAGAACTGTTTGATTAGTCGATAGGATCACTAGACGAATGTTGTGGTTCGTCCTCAGCTGTGGGGGTTGTGGTGTTTCTGTCATTTTGTCCGTATACGTCGCGTTTTTCAGTAATTTTGTTTTTGTATGCTTCTTCCAATCCTGGTTCAGGATTGCTGATAGTCATAACACTGTCATATGGGATCTTGTACTGCCAGTCGGAAGAGTATGGATTCCATTTACTAAACCTGATTTGGTATTCTGCACCTGCTGCTTCTGTTAGAAACTGTGGTGTAGAACCGTCTAAGTGTAGCACATATGGTTCTTCCATGAGGAGACAGATGCCTTTACGATCTGCACCCTCCTCATCAAAGATCTCTTTCAACTCAGCAATGACACGATCACCAGTCTTCAAAGTAAGAATAGATACTGCCATAGTTAGAATGAGTTTGTAGATAGTTTACCACCAAAAAAGGGCACCGTCAAGTGCCCTTGTGTGTTTATTTAGAACCACTTCTTTCGCTTCTGCTTTTCGGGTAGTTCTTTCCTGAGAGTGACGGTCAATAGACCTGATTCAAATTCCACACTCTCAACCTCTACGTCATCTGCCATCTGCCAGTTGCGTGAGAATGTTCTATATGAAATACCTTTGTGTGAATATTTTCTTTCTTTATCTGGTGGTGCCTTGCGAGCAGAGATTGTCAGAACATTTCGTTCAGTCTCGACTTCAATATCTCCAGCTGCAAATCCTGCAAGAGCGACCTCAAGTATGGTTCTCCCATCATCTCCGTCAACCACATTGTATGGAGGGTAATTTGATCCACCACCAGCAATTGCTTCGAGTCTACTGAATGTTTCATCTAGTCCGATTGAATAGGGGTTATATGATTCCCAATTTACTGTTACCATTGTCCTTTAAAAGCGACGTGTACATGTGACCCGTTAGGCATCACAACAATATTTACACAGACATTAAAAAATAGAGATACAGTGCAAACCGTATCTCTATGTAAGGGTTTCCGACTATGTAGAGTGCCGCACGAAAGGCACGAACTATTTATGATTCGGTTTTCTTCCGTCCAATATTATACTTAGACTCAAGCGTCCAATCATTTTTCTCTTTGAATGAGAGAACTTTAATCTGATTTAGTGGTGCTAGATCAGCAATTTGATCTGCATTTACTACAGTGATTAGTCCCCAATCACTGAGGAGTTGTACAATACGATTGCGTCTTTGAACATCGTTCAGGGAAAGATTAGTTTTCTTACCATCAAGAGCGAACAACTCTTTGAAGTGAACGATATAATACTTGCCTTGCTTGTGTAGAATATGGCAGGACTGATAAATCTTCTTTTCTTTACGTGACGCTACACCAATACGGGTTAGTGTCTCTCTCACTTTGAGAAAGTCATCGGGTTCACCCAAGACTACCTCAACCATGTCAGTTTGTTTCCACTGAACTTCAATAATTTCGCCACTCATTGTCTGCCACCTTTGTTTAATATTTTTGCAATGTGATCGAGCTGATCCTTGGATAGGATCCTGAGTGCTTGGAGTGCCTTATCGTCATTATAACCATAATACTCTTTGACTAACTCAAGATAATCAATAGAATCTTTACGTGCCCAAGGAGAGAAACGCTTCCTTGGCTTCACACTATTTAGCAAAAAGTCATATTGCATCTTCTTATCGAGATGAGAACACTTGTTCATCTCATTCACATACAGAATAGTATCAGTAAAAGAACTAAGACATCTATTCACAATGTATGGTGGATAACCACGTTCAGCATCAACATCATTATCAAGGATGTTTTTCTTGGATTGATTGATGCTGTACAGGTAATCTTTGAGTTGGTACGTCATTGAAGTGTTTGTAAAATGATAAAATGTTTCCTGATATAATAAACAGGTTAGTCAGAACCAACTGAAACATGATAAGACTTCTGATGATAGCAATCTTATCTGCTTCCTTCTCGTCTCTACCCTCTTTCTGACCGAGTGCTTTTGCCCATAGTCTCCACATCAGTTGAATACAGCAGTAACACTAACAACTTTCGCATTGGGGTTACGAGCAAGGGCAACCTCACGTGCTTCTTGATAGTCGCGGCAAATCACAGACTCCTTAAAGACTTTGCCAGCGACGTAGAGGGTGACTTCACACTTCATAGTTAGTAAGAACGAGTTCCTTGCGAGACGCTTGATCTGTATTATAACTCCCCACGCTCCTCATGGTGTAAGTGTGTGCAAATTCTGCAGCTGTCCACTCCTTGAAACGATCCCTGATCAGTTGCGACGAGTTATAAGAAACAAGTTGATGACCAATAAAACGGTCACAACTATGAGCAAAGGCATCGTGATCAAATCCTTTGTGCATGTTTCCACGTTTACCATATAAATTTGACCCGATCTCGTAGGGGGGATCAAGGTACGTAAAGGACTTTTTGTTATCAGTAAAGAGTTGTTCATAAGACTTGTTAGTAATTTTCCAATTGCCAATCAATTCTTGATAGTCCTTTAGTTTCTCAATACCGTTGAGGGAGAAGTTGGAATCACTTGCTTGCTTTGAGAAGGAACTTGATTCCGTGAGACCTGAGAAACTACACTTATTGACGACATAAAAACTAACAGCACGATGAAGATCCTCAGTTTCAGAGGTATCTCTCTCCAGATACGCCTTGGCATCCAGAAAAAGTTGCTTAGCGGAAGCGGGGTCAGGGTGCCTTTGTTTAAGTTGGAGGAGGATGTTCTTAATTTCATTACCATTGTCCTGCAATACTCTCCAGAAATTGTAGAGCGGTTCGTATAAATCATTGACCCAGATATCAAGGTGAGGATATCTCTTAGACACTTCTAGTGCTACACTACCACCACCCAAGAATGGTTCACGGTATTCTGTATAGTTTTTTAGATCAGGAATGTACTGAAATAGTTTAGTCAAGGCACGACTCTTCCCGCCAGGATAGCGAAGAGGAGTCTTCAATGATTTCAATGTTCGCATTATGAAAAGTATGGTTTCTGGAAACTCACGTTGAATGACAGACTAATTCTAACATCGTCTGTCTGGTTTGCATAGACCCCGTGATACAAATAGCCAGGAAACAATAGAAGCATGCCTGGCGTCGGGGAGATCTTAAGAGACTGTGACATGTGATTGAACACAAATGAACTGGTCATTTGCGGCACAGGTGATTCGACAAAGAACTGTCCTTGATCACCTTTCACTTGGTGGTAGTATACACCAGAGATTTCATGGTGAGCATGACTATGAACATGTGCATATTCACCTTTGTCAAACTGTGACAACCATGAAGAAACTATGGTGTAGTTTGCAGAACCTGTGTATTCCAATGACTGATGGAATTTGATTCCCTGCAAATACCTACCAATATGTGTCTGAATCTCTGTCCTAGTTTTCTCCATGTAAATAACTGGATTCTGGGAAAACGTAGTATCAGATAGTTTGTGATTATTACCCCACTCTGGATGATAATCAAAGTCTGAATTGTCAACCAACAGATCAACCTCTTCTTTAACCCCACTGTAGTCATCCACACTGGAATAATAAAAGGGTGTTGGGTAGAGGAAGTCAATCGGCATCGTAAGTGGGTGGATTATATTTCAAGTATTCGCGAAAGATATGTTTCATCTCTCGCTCAGTCATACCACAATGCTTTGCTGCATTGGGTAAGTTCATTGTAGCATGAAACAATGCATCATTTGCTTCTTGCACGTTTGTTGGCGTTGTTTTCACGTATCCATCTCCATTGTCTGTCAGGTTCTTTTTCCAATCGCTCATACATTTCCTCCATCATAATAACTTTAGGTTCTTTCTCGATGAATTTAAGTAAAGTCATTAGAAACCTCCCCTTTTCCAATTGATACATTTGTTCAGGGATTCAATAGAATTAGACATCTGGTGATAACCAGAACCGATATAAATCTGACCTGCAACTACAGCAATTGTAGCAGCACCCCAGAAAGTATAATACCATCTAGATTTAATTTGTGCTCTAAGTTTCTTTTTCATTTGAATTCACAACTCATCATGATCTCTGTCAGACATGCAAGCATGTTAATCTCTTGATCAGGAACAGTAGTAATATCTCGCATATACTTAGCGATGATAAGAACTGCCTCGGGAATAGAAGCGGGTTTCAATACACCATACAGACTGTCATAGATCTTACGCATCACCATGCTAGGATCATTGTCCATGTGTTGAACAACCCAGTTCTTGACTGTAGTAAAGTCTTTCTTCTTTAAGGATCCAAGAAGAGCATCAAGATTAACGTCAGCAACATCAACCAATATGGCAGAGTTGATACTACCTGTAGCAGCATAACGCTGACACTCGTTAATAAGACGACGCCAATCAGGATAATAACGTTTTGTAAGTTTAGCAAGGACTTTATCCTCATACTGGATTTGTTCATGATCCAGAATGGTTTTGAGGCGAGTGAAGAACTGCCCTTGCAAACCAGTCGCTTGTTCTGGTTTGATTCTAAAATCAACTACCGTGCAACGTGAATGCAACGGTTCGATAATTTTATTTATGAAGTTGCAGGTGAAGATAAAACGACAGTTGCTGTGAAACTCCTCTACAGCGGTCCTGAGAGACAGTTGAACGTCGTTGGTGGTGTTGTCTGCCTCATCGATGATAACGACCTTGTGGGACGCTCCAGAGGTCAGAGAGACCGTTGTGGCAAACTGCCTCACACGGTTCCTCACGGTGTCTAGGAAGCGTCCTTCATCAGATCCATTGATCACGATGTAAGAGGCACCAATCTCCTCACACAGCGCCTTAGCGATGGTGGTCTTGCCCACACCAGCAGTGCCACTCAGCAGAAGGTTGGGCAGTTCGCCTTGATTGACGAAACCCTGAAAAACATTCTTGATGCTGTTAGGGAGAATGCAATCTTCTACAATGTTTGGGCGGTATTTCTCCACCCACAAAAATTCTTTACTCAAGGTTCAAGGGCAATGTAATAGGTCAGGTCAACGTTCTGATTAGTCCATTCAGAAATCAGGTGCTTGGACACCTTAACAGTATAGTCGCCAGGTAGGACACGAATGTTTTCAATCTTAAGATCAAGACAAAAGGTGCCAGTAGAACAACCACCCACGGTGAGATCGTAAGTATTGCTGGTATCATTTTCCTTGTCACGAAGGATGATTTTGATTGTGTCAGAACCTTCTTCAGAATAGAAAGTAAGATCAGGCAGACTATACACAGCAGATGCTTTCTGCAGTGCAATCAGATCATCACTAGACAGATTGAACTGGATGTCTGCGCCTGGAAAGTTTACGTTCTTTTCTGGCGCACTCTTGAGAGTGATCTCAGGATCAGAGAAATAGTATTTGGCAGACTGACGCCCACCACGAATGCTAACAAAATCGTTAGAGGTGAACTCGAGCTGAGGGTCATTAAACAGACTAATACCACTAAGGAACTGACTGAGATCATAAATTGCGAAGTCAGTCGGAAATACTTCCTCGCCAGTGAATTTCGCGAGAATGTTTTCTGCATTGCTAATAGTTCGTACTGTGCTTCCTGAGCGGAATACGATTGAGGAATTGATTGTCGAAAAGTTCTTAAGGACATCAAGTGTATTTTTTGAAAGGGTAACTTTGCTCATTGATTGTAAGTTTCGGTAACGTTGGTCTTGTCAGAGAAGTGGAGAAGAAGGAGACCATAGTGCAGGATCTTGATAATGTCCCGACGTGCAGTTCCTTTCTTGTCGTAGCGAGAAGCATACTTGAGGATGTTGCTTCGGCAGAATGCTTCAGCGTCACCACATGCTTCAATCAAGTCTAACGTTTGAATGCTGTCGTTACCAGCGGAATAGTGTTGTCCATAGGTGCCAATAATGTAATCACGTAGCTCATTGATCAGAGCGTCTTCATTGTATTTCAAGTTCACTTGTTCCAAATAAAGCGTAGATTATTATGGTAGCATTCTTGGACGTTGCCGTCAAGGTCTTTGACAAACAACTTTAGTCCTTCGCCACCTAGGATCCTCACAGTCTTGCCGTCGTCAAGGACGGCAAGGTGATTTACATAACCATGAAGGTTCTTGGTATGAACATTAGGCATTGGTTTCTTCCTCCTCGGTAGTAACGTCAGCATCTACTTTATCATACAATTCAACAAATGATTCTTTTGTTTCGTCATCGAAACGGTTTACACAAACCTTGATTGCTTTCATGCGATCACCCCAGATAGCATATGCCCTCATGATGTGAACGAGACGACGAGTAGAAATCACTTCATCGATACCACCATCCTTGAAAGTTCTACGGATGATGTCTGCCCATGTAGCAAGGTTGTTGCAGAACTCTTCATCATGCTTGCCAACAGAAGCAGCAACACGCAGGAGGATCTTGGTCTCAGTAGCAGGGGTAGGATACTCTTGCTCGAAAGTCAGGGCAAAACGCTCAAGGAATGCCTCATTGAGAACATTGGTTCCAATAAAGCGACCGTCATCGCTGCCTTTGCCTTTAGTATTTGCAGTTGCAATAACATTGAAACCCTCCTTGGGTTGTACATAACGACCAGTTTTCTTCAGGAATACACCCTTACCTTCGAGGACAGACTGAAGACACAGGATCTTGTTAGAAGCAAGGTCAACTTCATCTAGAAGCAACACAGCTCCCCGCTCCAGAGCTTCGATGACAGGACCATTATGCCAAACAGTTTGACCGTTAACAAGACGGAAACCACCAATAAGATCATCCTCGTCGGTTTCAATGGTAATGTTTACCCGAATCAGTTCTCTATTTAGAGAAGCACATGCTTGCTCAACAGAGAAAGTCTTACCGTTACCAGACATACCAGTGATGAACACAGGGTAGAACAGTTTGGATTGAATAACTTTCTTAACATCACTGAAGTTACCGAAAGGAATGAAGTTGTCATCCTTGCTAGGAATCAGGTTTTGTTCGATAGCAGGCATTGCAGCAGGTGCTTCAAAAGTCTGCTCAAGTTTTTCCTGAATAGTCAGGTCCCACTTGCCAATTCCCTTCTTGTAATCCTTGAGGCGCTTCTTGACAGTAGCGAGGGAGCAGTTGAAGTTTTCAGATGCTTCAAAGAGTTGCTTGGTGCTTACTTCAGTACCGTGGGTGTCGGTCAGGTAAGTAACGAGGTCATCAGTTGAAACAGGAACGGGAGCGAAAGGCATGTGTCTTTGTTGTGTATGAATATAGTATAAGGGATGATGGGGTCATTGACGACCCCGTGTGGACAGTTTGCGAAGTGGTTATGCCACGTATTCAATGAATGAAGTAAGGAGTTTCTTGTTAGATGACTTACTCTTCAGCATCTTCTTGAATGCACGTGTGATCTCTCCTTTCTTAGCACCAGACTCAACATTGAATTCTGATGTTTCACTCAGAGATTGATTGGAGATAGCATACAATGCAGTGAATGCTTTAGGTGCAGGAATGATTGCTGACTTCTCCTTCTTCCACTGCTTCATAACTTCACCATAGTGTTCTTGACTAGCGTAAGAACTAACGAACCTGCTGAGGTTTGAGCCTGGCATGATACGGAAACCGATGACGTTTACTTCAGGAAAACGATCACGAACTTGCTGGATGAACACGTTGGTGTTTGCTTGCCATCCATCCAAACCGTTGTAAACACGACCAGTTACACGATCACGAAGAACAACGTTGTCACCAATACGACGAGGACGGATGTAATACTCATCCTTGTGATCATTGTAGAACTTACGACCATATGCTGCTTGGCAAGACTCACCATCACTCAAGATGCAAACGTTCACTTTCTGGAGATCGTTTTTCTGTTTGAATGAAGGAATGAGGTAATTAAGCATCACAATCGCTTCATTTAATGGCGTTCCTGAGAGACCGATACCAACAGTTGACCTGTAACCAACGTTCCAGACATAGTATGCTGCTTCTCTGAAAAGATTGAGACACATACGCTCATAGTCTTTTGAGTTAGAACGAGATGAAATCATGTTCATCATGTGGAACAAACCTTTGCTGAGATAAATCTTGCCCTCTTCACAACCAAGTGCCCTGAAGTAATCATCATTACTGCTGTAATCTTTCTGTCCTTCTTTGATACGACGGACAGGGTAGTAGTCATTAGTGAATGCATACACCTCAAATGGGATGTTAACTTTTTTACAGAATGTGGTCAGGTTGATAAGTTGCTTGACAGTATCAAGAATTTCACGAGACATAGAACCAGACCAGTCAAGAAGGAAAATCATTCCATGATTCTTGCCATCAGGTAAGATGGTTACTTTCTTGAAGATGTCTTCGTTATACAAATAAGTGTGTAACTTTGAAGTATCAAGCACACCAGTCTTAGATTGACCAGCACGAGCGTAAGCGTCAGCAGACTTACGACACTCAAACTCTTTAACAAGATAGTTTACCTCCTTCTGGGATTGCTTACGAAACTCACGATACTTTGCGTCAGTATAATCGTAGTCGTAATCTGCACCTGCTCTCTGCTCATCAATCCAACCATGAATCTCTGTCCAATCAGCAACAAAGTCTTCAAGATTCACACTGTCAGGTAGTTCAATGTATGTAGGGTTTGAGGCATAAGGATTTGACAGTTGCTCAGATGCACCATCAAAATTTCTTTGAGTTTGTGCAGTGTCTCCACCACCCTGACCGACTGTTTGATCATCATAGTCAAGACCTTCATCTTCAAACTCTTCATCATCACCACCAGTTTGATCAGCATTACCATCCTGTTCTTCAGACTCATCACCAGAATCTGATTGAGATTCAGTTTGCTGCTCAACTTCTTCGCCATCGTTACTTTCGTTTTCAGACTGCTCAGGTGTTACAGATGCTTCCACCTCAGCAAGTTTCTCTTGCTTGCTGAACTCATGCACGTCAACAGCAATCTGAAGAACTTCTTCAAAAGTTTCTGCAAGATCAGTGCGAGCAACAAATACTTTCTCTTCAATAGAGAAAGGAATCATGGCATCAGCACCACACTTGAAGTGAAGATTGATACGGTCGATCAGACTGATATCTTCAAAGTCAGTATTGGCAATACCAAAGAAGTCTTGGTCATTCAGTTCACGGTATCCACCAGCGAATGACTTACGTAAGCCAGGAAACTTACGTTTCATAAGTTTCTCAATACGAGCGTCTTCAATGACGTTTACAAAATCTTTAGGGCAGTCAGCAATGTCTCTCCAGTCTTCGTTAGGAGTGAACAATGCGTGACCGACTTCATGTCCTACGAGCATGTCGTATACAATATTGCTAGCACGGTCCCAGTTGGGGAGTGTCAGCACACGACGGTCAACGTCAAAGGATGCAGTGCTGACACGACGGTGCTCAACGATCAGGTTCTCAGTAGCGAGAAGGCGGGCAAGGTTTCCTCTGATTTCTTGGCGGAGCATGTATCTGTGTTGTTGATACTATAAGTATATACAAAAAAGGGGTGCCCGTAGGCACCCTTAGGACACTTCTTCAATTGTCTCCTTGAGGACAGAGTAGTTCTTTTCCTTGTGTGCTGTGATGGTTCTAGCAAACTTACCCTCTAGTTGCTCTCTGTGACTGATGACATAGACGTTTGTGTTGTCATCGAAGTTACGTAAGATCCATCCTAGATCAGAACCACCCTGCTGGTCAAGAGAACTGTCAAAGATCTCATCCAGAATCAAGAGGTTAGTATCCACAGAATTCTTAAGCTTAGCGATAGAACGCCAAGTAAGCAGCAGAGCGATATCAATACGAGACTTCTCTCCTTCACTAAAACTGTCATATGAAAACACATCACGGTATCTAGATTTGATTATCTCCTGAAAGTTATCATCCAGCATGAAATTGACATAAAAATCCATCCTTTGTAAGTATTGGTTAATATGTTGATTCATTGCAGGGAGATAAGTCTTAATAATTCTAGTCTTAATCCCGTTGTCTCTCAGCAATTGTGCTGCTGCTGTTAAAACATCTCGGTCTTTCTTTGAATTAGCAAGATCACTATTCAAAGATTTCTTGTCAGTGACAAGACCTTCCAACTTAACAAACTCTGCTTTCTTGTCTGGGTTTGCTCCATCCAGTTCCTTGATCTCCTCTTCTATATCACGGATGGTTTGTTTAACTTGCGTGATGCGATAATTCGCTTGAGCAATATCAGAGTTGAGACCGAGTACAGTTTTCGATAGTCTTTTGAATTCATTCTCACGCTCCTCTTCTTTAGAGATAGCATCATTCAAATCTTCCAGACCAATATTTAAATTATCTAACTGTGCTTTCTCTTCAGAAAGTTTTTGTTGTCTAAACGACTCATCAATGTCCTGCGTACATGTAGGACACTGTTTGTTATTGGCAAAGAAACTATGATTCTTCTCACATGTATTTAACTTATGTTGTATCTTCACAAGGTATGTGTTCAACTTCCTTAGTTTTGATGTACTAGCAGACACCAATTCCATTTCGTTAGAATGTTTTAAGACTTCAGACTGAAGACGCGCAATCTCCAGCATGTTATCGTTTTCATTTACTAACAATTCTTTGATCTTATTTTCCTTGCGACTAATCTCTGCTTTGTTCTGTTTTTCCAGTTCAAGCATATACTTTTTCTGGATACCAATCTTCTCTTCTAGAAGATGAATTTTATAATCAACGTCCTTAATTTCTTCGTTGTTTTCCCTGACTCTATCTTTCAGCAAGACATTCATTGTAGAGAAAACTTGAATGTCCAAAATATCTTCAATGATCTCACGTCTCTGTGGTACAGGAAGACGCATGAAAGGAACAAACGTAGAAGAACCAAGCACCACAATTTGTGTGAATGACTTGTAGTTCATCTTAAGAACATTTTGCTCAAGGTTCTTTTGCTGATCCATAACTGTGCTTTCTTGATTCCACAGTTGATCGTTAGCATAGATCTCAAACTTGTTTGGTTTGATACCACGAATGACTTTGTAATCTACTTTGCCAATAGAAAATTCTACTTCAGTCATAGCACCTTTTTCATTGATACTATTAACCAGCATACTCTTACTAATTTTACGGAAAGGTTTTCCAAACAAAGAAAAGGTAAGGGCATCTAGAATAGTGCTCTTACCTGCTCCGTTGGATCCAACAATTAAATTAGTCTTTGCGCCTAGTAAATCAACTTCACTGAATACATTGCCCGTTGAAAGAAAATTTTTCCAACGGATCTTCTTAAAAATAATCATTCTCGGTCGTCAGGTGGAATCAAAAAATCATCGGGTGTAATGATAGAGAACTTGTGTCCTCTCTCTTGGCATGCATTTATTATAGCATGATCTTCTATTTCTACAATCTGCATGGGGGGATAATCTTCGTCATCCTCTAGCATCATAAGATACCTATCAGCATCGTCTTCTTCTGTGAAGATAGGAATGACTCTATCCTCTGCTGCATCGAACACAGAGTATACACCATCGGGGTGGTCTTCTAGAGTTACTATAAACATCATGCAACATTACAGCTCTCAATATATAGATGTCTCATAAGTTTCTTGAGATCTGTTTTGTCTACGGACATTTCTACCTCATCAATATACTCATTGAGAAGTGACATAGTATCCTTAGTTTCAATTGCTGCTGGGTCAGCACCCTCTACATCAACTAAAGTCTCCATGATTTTTACATCATGAGCACCTACGTTGTAAAGACGATCAACCAGTGTTTCAAACATTTGGTAGTCTCGTTTTTCTTCGACGATGATCTTAATGTACTTGCTGTCATGACTAGACACATCGTATTTGTTGTAGTCCAGACGTGTGTCGTCATAGGTAATCTTGTCGAAGATTTCGTATGGGTTCTTGATAAACTTAAGCTTATCACTTTCAGTATCGTATATATGGAATCCACGTGCGTCTTTATAATCGTTCCAGAACATTTGATAGGGGTTGCCTAAGTATTGGATATTCCCACGCTTAGACTTATGATGATAGTGTCCAGACCACACACGTTTGAAGTTTTTGAAGAGTTTGGGATCCATACCATGATCCATAACCATACCAGCAATCATCTCAAACCCAGATAGTTCTAGATGACCGCAACAAATATCTGCTTCACTGTTACCAAGAAGTTTCAATACTTCTTCTTGGTTCTCTCTATTGATCCAAGGAAGCATCAAGAATGTTTTCCCACCCATGAGAATTTCTTTGGGTTCAGAATATACATTGATGTTTGGGTATTGAGTAAGTAGCAACTCAGGTGAGTTGATCTTATTAGTATTCTTGTAGTATGTGCAATGATTGCCGACCAACATATGCACTTCGTATTTTTTCAGTCTATCAAAATAGTTTGTAGTAATACGATTCAGGGTATTAAAGTCCATCGTCTTTCGATTGTCGAAAGTGTCACCCAGATCAAAGACAACCTCAATGCCTTCTTTCTCTAGTGTCGGGAAAAATACATCATCGTAAAACTTCTGAAAGTAATTCCAAAACTGTAGCGAACCTTTCCGACCGTCAAGGTGTTGATCGGTAATCAGTGCAATCTTCATTGTGGTTTATGGTTTTTCATCCCATCGTGGTTTCCATCGTTAGGCAACTTGCCTGTCATTAGATATTCTATCGTATCTCTGCAACCGCGCAAGTAATCTAATTGTTCTTTTTGTTTTTCTGCTTCAACAGTATTCTTGGGAACCGTTGCTGAGATTTGTTTTGTCCTCTTAGTAAATCTTTCTAAGAGTTGTTCATAGTTTTCTGTTGGTTTCATAATTTACCACCTACTGTTCCTGAGTACGGATCAGATACTCTAGCATTTGCCCAGTTGGTTGCGACACCTTCCAAGTGGAATCCTGACATGTTGATACAAATTTCCCTCGTGAGTGCGGTGATAAGTTCCTCACCATTCTCACCGTAGCTAGACCACGTTCCAAAGCGTTTCTCCTTGACACGGAATTTTCCATAGGGTGTTTCATACCATTCATAATTTTGTTCTTCACTCATCGGTTCATTCTTGTTTCAATGTTTTCTTTAATGCTTCCCATGTCAGAGTATGATGCATTCATTCCTGCCATACTTCCATCATAAGAATCAGTGTGCATAACTTCGTCGTAACCTGACCGCTCTAGGATCTTTCCTTTGATCTCTAGTTGCTTCTTCTCTTTTTGGATGCGGCGGAGGAAAGCGTAGTAAATGATTTGTGTGAAATAAGCAAACGGGTTCTTTGATTTCTCTGGATCAAAGTTGTCAATATACTGGAGGCAGTTCTCAATGCCGTCACAGATCATGTCTTCACGGAACATGTAATTGACAAAGTTTGGTTTATAAGATAGGTGTGTAGCAATCTTAAGAAAACATTCACCAAGATAGTTGGTGACACGAGGACGTGGTTTATCCAACTCTCTTGCACGATGGACTTTGTTACGATACTCAACAATAGCAGCAAGAAACTCCTTGTTGTTTACGTAATACTCTGTTTGTTTTCTTTTTGCCATTACTGTGTATGCCACTGGTTTGCTCACATAATCATAATAAATTAAGTATACCATTTGGTCAGGGATTTGTAAAGGGGGGTTGACAAATCCTCAGAACCTCAGTAGGATAACTCTGTCAGGGTTCAAGAGAAGCAGTAGCTTTTAACTCCTCTTGAATATATCCTCTAGAGTTTTTTTCATTTCTTTTACTGAACCAACGTACCCAGATGTTCTAGGTAACTTGTCCCCTCGTCCTGCTAGAGACTTTCCACCCTCTAGACGGTTGAGGGTTTTTTCATAGAAGTCAACAATCTCGCCCTCGACTTCGGTCATGGTAATGACCTTATCTTTAGGAATAACGAACAGCTCTTCAAAGGTTGCATTGATCCACTCTTTTAATTGGAATCCTGTAACCTCAACTTGTCCTTGTCTTTTCTTTGCATTCTCAACAGAGAGTGGTCTGTCAAGAATAAGTCTATCTTCTTCAGTAAGGTAACAAACTTTTGCAATAATTTCTTCACCTGATACCAGTTTTAAAGTCGCATAGAATTCTTCTTCCATATTTAATTTGCTCTAAGGTTTACTTTTATAACCTCATACTTAAAGTTCTCCTCATTGTAAATGGTAACTCTTTCATTCAAATGTTTGAGAGTATAATTCTGACCGCCAATATCATCAGCGATATCGTACAAGGTTGCAATGTCTTTGCCTGCGCCTTTCCTGAGGACACGTCCGATTGACTGGAGGTTACGAATGCGCGACTTACTTGGGGAAGCAAAAATAATGTTGTGTAATCGTTTGATGTTAATACCCGTAGAGAAGGTGCCGTATGATGCAATAATTACGGCGTTGTTTTCAGTTTCAGTAATTTGACGTACTGCTTCTCTGTCTTCCACATCAGTACCACCATGAACGAAAAATACTTTCCGTTCGGGGTCTACACTGCTATTTATCAATTCTAAAAGTGGTTCCCCGTGCTTCTCTATATAGTTAAATAGGACCAAACTATTACCTTCAATATCTTTAACCAGATTTTTGATCAGATTATTCCTGCCACGATGTTCGACTAGGTAATCCATCTCATCATGATATGATTCAAAATATTGCGGCGCGTGTTTACAGAGCAACACTTTGATTCTAAACTTGCTAAGATATCCAGACTTGATTAAATCGTCTGTCTTAGTTACACGCTCACAATCACCAAACAATCCTTCTAGCACCCACTTATGTGTCTTACTTCCGTCTAGGGTGCCAGTGAAACCAAAGCGATACTTTGCGTTATGCAACTTTGTCATGATTCCTGTGAGGGACTTCGACTTAAATAGGTGTGCCTCATCACCGATAACACAGTCAATATCATCAAAGTATCTCTTGGGGAACTTGTAGATGGATTGCCAGGTTGAAATAATAATTGGTTTATCCGTATTTTTATCCTTGCCCGAATAAATCTTATGCACATGATCGTCAGCATTCCACCCGTAATCGTTAAAGTCATTGACCATTTGTTCTACCAAGGACGTAGTAGGGACGATGATCAGCGTCTTCTTGTTGGTAGCAGTATAGTATCTGACGAGGGAATAGATCATCAGAGACTTTCCAGATCCCGTAGGAGAAAGTAAAAGTTTTCTATTGTACTTTATTGCTTCGTAGACAGCATGGTACTGATACTCGCGTGGAGTAATTCCCGCTCGGGTGATTTTGTCCATAAAGGTTTTGATGCCACGAGGAGACACAAAGTCATTAACCTCCTCAACCTTTCCATACCAGTCATTGTTTTCATATTCAATACTATACTGTCTCTCGTGTGCCCACACCTGAAGGTGTTTCATCAGACCATGATAAAGTTCGCCTGTACCTGGTGAGTACAGACGAATAGTTCCATCCCAATATTTGTACCGAGGGTTCTTCTTTAAGAACTTTGCCTCAGGAACTTCAAAGGTGAAGTAATCTGATAACTCACGATGTACGTGTGGTTCGGCAGATTGGATTGTGATGTATACTTCGTTCTTCTTCTTGATACTCAGGGTGGTCATCATTGTCCATTTACAAATTTCTCCCACTCAATGGCACTCTTGATTTGGAAACCTCTGTTAGAAATTTGGCGCATGACCTGATCTAACCAGTAAAGCATCTGGTCTAGATATTTGATCTTTGCTTCTAAGTTAATAATTTCCTCATCACTTTCAAGGTAAACCTTCATTTTTTCAGAAGTCTTAATTGATGATCCGAATGGTTTAGCGGCGTATGTCTTAGCGTCTGCCTCGCCAGAGTAATACTCACGCTTCTCTCTTACCAGTCTACGGATCTCAAACTCCAATGAAGTTTTAACTGCTTGAATGTCAGTGTAGTGGTTTAAGTATTTATTATGTTGAAAAGGGATGTCTAACGCGAGTTGTCCCAGATCTGTGCTATACTGTTTGTTCTTAAATTGAAAGTCAACTGCAGAGTCTTCTGCCCAGTCTTCTTTTAGTTTTTCAAATTTACTAAGAAGGTCACCAAATTTCATAAAGATTTCAGATTTTTATCACGAATAAAGAATCGTTGATGCTTGAATGTAACTTCAGCAGTGATGTATTCTACATCAGTCATTGTAGCATCAAATTGCAAGTTGCTCAACGCAACAGGGAACAGATTCTCAAACTGCACAATGAATGCTGGATTGTATTGTGAAGTAACAATTAAGAGTTGTCCTTGGGTGTAGATGTCAGACTCTGCGGTGTCTCTCTTCATCTGGTCAGCATTGCCAACATCACGCATCCAAGAATGAATAGAGTAATAATTTTTTAAGTCTTCATCAACAATAAAACGTACAGTGAAATCACTGAACGATACTCCACCGCCAGGATAGATAGGCAAACTTCTAAAACGACTTGCTACTTCCGTGGTAGGCATTGTGATGTCTGGTACGTTTGCCGATTGACAAAAGAAGTCTACCCCCTCAAACTTATCCAGTTTAAGGAGGAAACCAATTGGGTTTAGAAAATTCCTATTACTAGGTTGTTCCTTGTACCACTTAGCAGACATGTCAACTTCCCAAGCTGATACTATTTATCCTCGTTATACCAGAAGTCTTCCCAGTCTTTAGCACTGTCGGTTACATCTTCCCACTCTGGTTCATACAAAGGGCAAGGTTCTTCCATTAGAGTTTTCACTTTGGTTTCCATAATTTTTTTATATAATTTGTTTAAGTCCATTTATCGTCTTCCTCCTCTTCATCATCCCAGACAATGTAGGGACCATGTTGCATACGCTTTAATTTTTCTGTTTCAGCACGGAATGCTGTTGTTTCAGATATCCATATAGCAAGTTTCATTACAATGAACACCGCTGCTAACGGTGATAGACACAGTAGTAAAACTAGAGAATTATTCATGATGAATATTCCTGTAAAATGTTGAGAACTAAATTCAACTGGTAATGAGCACCATCAATCCATTGTTGACTTGCCCCCTTATATTTACCCTCAAACAATTGTGTTTTTAATTTGAGTATCTTAGGTTCAATGTCAACCTTACTCATTCTGCCTCTGGGCATGCTGTGGATCCATGTATATGTAATACTATTTAAGCACAAAAAAAGGGACCCCGTGGGGTCCCTGTGTTGATTTCGTGACCGATATCACATGAGGTTCGCAACGCGAACTCTTCTGTAATACTGGTTACGGTTGTGGGTAAGTGCCTCTTGATCAGGGTTACCAGATCCATCAACAACGAATGGGTTCGCAACCATGCCGTAGCGGGTCTTGAAGCCAATCTTTGGCTGGAAGGTGTTAGGATCAATGCTTCTGAGCATCTGGAGAGGTACATATGGGCAGTAGAATAGACCTGCGTCATATGGGGAAGAACCCTTATAACCAGCAACGTAGAAGTGGCTGTTAGAAACGTTAGCAGAATAAGGATCAACGTAGACCTTAATGCGACCGTTCATGGTGCCGACTAGGAGGTTACCAGTGTCATCTACTTCACCGATGGAAGGACCACCAGATCCAGTTAGACCTGAAGAGTAGTCAAGGACACCAGACATAGCGAGAGCAGAAGCAACATCAGCAGAAGTTAGGATGAAGTTGCCCTTTCCTCTACGAGTTTGCTGTGCGATAGCGTTAGCATCTCTTTCAATCTGGAACATAAGTCCCTTGAATTTCTCAACTGACCAACGACCGTTGCTGTCAACGTCGAGGTCAAATACACCAGCGTTAGCAACGTTGTTCTGAGCACCTTGCTTAGCAACGGTGTATACAGTACGAACGACTTCGCGGTTGATCTCAGCAAGGATCTCGCTAGAGAGAAGGTTAGCAAGTTCCTGCTCAGCATCAAGACCATGGATCGCCTTGAGGTCTTGTGCTAGTTCTAGAGTGTACTCTGCCTTGAGTGCTCTGGTACGTGCTTGTACCGAAGTCTTCTCAATGCTGAAGCTCATCTCGTTAAACAAGGTTGAACCTGAACCTAGGGTTTCAGCGTCCTCTCTTGCAATGCCTCTTTCGCCACGCTCGTAGTTAGCAGCAGTGGTGCCGCCGCCAGTAGCGTCGTTAAGAAGGCCAGGGTTTGCATCGGTAGTGCCGCCGTCGCCAAGAGGCTTAACGTCGTCAGTGCCGAGTGGGGTGTTGTCGTATGCACCTGCACCAGCAGAGGATGCAGAGAAGTTTGCGTCTGGCTCGTTGTAGAGTGCTTCACGACCAGCACGAAGTGCATTATCCTTATCTTGATAGTGCGACTTCATAGCAAAGATAAGACCAGTAGGACCAGACATAGGCTGGACACCACAGATGTCATATGCTACGAGGTTAGGCATCGCACGTCTGATCAAGGAGATCATGACTGGATCGAAACCAGCAAGTCCACCAGTTTGTGGGGTGTTTGCTAGGCTATCACCAGATAGACCAGCAGGTGCGATAGCGCCAACAGTGTTGGATGCTTCGTTGATCATACCACGCTCTTCGCGTAGCGTCTTTTCGGTATTTTCTAACAGAACAGCGGTAACAGCCTTTCTATAGTTGTCTTTGATGGCACCAGCGCCTTCATGACCTAGAACAGGGTTCCACTTTTCGGTTAGAGCTTTTGCGTTTAACATTGTGCTCCGTAGGGAAAAAATGGGTGGTTAATATATTATCAGGACTGCCAGCGATTGAGAGCGTTAAGGTACTGTGCCATTGCTGGCGATACCTCTGCATTCTCTCCTTCGACTGGAGTTTCATCAGCAATTTCTGAAGGAACAGAAGCTGCCTCTTTAAAGTAAGACTCCTTAATGGTCTTAACCTTTGCGGAGAATGACTCTTCCGAGACAAACTCTAGACCCTCAGCAAGTGCTGCGAGTTTTTCTTTCTGAGTATCTGCAAGTCCTTCCGAAACAGTGTTCAGAATGTTGAGTTTAGCAGTCTCATTAAGACGGGATTGTAATTTCACATTAGCCTTGACCTGTTCGTCTAGGCGGGTTTCCATTTCACGAATAGATTCAGCCATACCCTCTACCACATCGACTTTATCGTCTGGGATAGAGATGTAGTGCTCCTCAAAGAGACCCTTGAGACCTGCAATGAAGTCTTCAGTGATCTCATTTCTGATTCCACGGTCAACAGCAACTTGGTTTTGCTCCATCCATTGACCGATGGCGTAGTTCACAGTGCCGTTAACTTCCTCGCTAAGCTCTGCCTTGGTGGCATCTACTTGCTTATCGAGTTCGTTAGCAAAGTGTTCTACAAGCTTGTCATACTCTTCATTGAGTTTTGCAGTTACAGCAGCTTCAAAGATTGTCTTTGCTTTCTCTGCAAACTCTTCTGAGAGTTCGGTGCCCTCTAAGAGAGCAGCAACGTCTGCCGACATATCGATCTCAAAACCTGCTTTGATTGGATATGTTACATTGCCACCCATCTTGGTGCCATATGCTACTTCCGCGCCAACTGAAGGAGCTGGATCCTTACCAGGCTTACCAGCGGTTGAGGTCACGCTGCTATCTTGCGATACAGGTGCCGCTGCTTTAGCGCCAGGATTCTCTTCACCATCTTCATCATTGCTGTGAAGTGGTGCGGAGGTTGAACCTCCAAGATCTGCAGCAGCAGATTGACCAGGTGCAACGCTAGGTTGTACAGTTGGCATAGGATCCTTGCCGCCTGCCTTAGCAGTTTGGGCATCGGAAACTGCTGAAGGTTCACTACCAGTGCCAGGGATAACGTTTGCAGAAACAGTTGGCATTGGGTCGCCAGCTTCTACAATCACCTTTTGCTCGGTAACGAACTCCTCAAACTTTTCGTTTAGCATATCTGACATTTGAGTTTACCTCGTAATTTTCCGTATGATTTATTTCTAAGAGTATTTATGAAATCAAAGATTTGAAAGAAAATGCTCAAATACTTTGAGCGTCTTCTGTTCCATGTCACGACGTGATGCATCATGCATGTATCTCTGATATTTAGCAACTTCACGCTCTTTGAGAATTCCGTTGTCCCATACCCACTCTTTACCTTCCATGATGCCATTAACAAATGCATCAGGTGCGGAAGGATCTGCTACAATATCTGCAGCGGTTGTAAGCATAAAATCGTCATTGACTACTGAGCAGTCTTCGCGTTTATCGATGCTTCCCATACCTCTGGATGAAACACCCAACTGAACACCTTCTCCTAAGAGAGACTTAGCAATCTTACCCATGGGTGTGTCAAGGATCTGTGCCTTGCCCATGAAGTTAGTTCCTTCAGCGCGGAGTTCAACGATACGATGTGACACTCTATCAAGATTGATAGTAGGACCATCTGGGTGACCGAGTTCACCTAAGGCACGTTTCGATTGTACATACTCTTCGTTGTATCTCTCAACCTCGCGGTTAAGAACATCGAATGGGTATACACGACCGTTGCGATTCTTTAGTTCTGACTGAAGAAAGACACCTTCGATATAAAGGATCTTCTTACCATCTCTCTCCTCAGTAAGGAGTTTAACGTCTTCAATCGTTTCCGTTATCAGTTTCATCGGTAGTTACTTCCGTTTCGGTAGGTTCATCAAAGTATGTATTCGCTACAACCTTCTTGTAATCTGCCATCGCATCAGATGCCTTGGCAAATAACATGTCCTTGATTGCATCAATTGCACCAGCGCGATCATTATCGTTGATTTTACTAACGATTTCTGACTCACTGGCGAATGGATTAGTTTCAGTTTGTTCTGACATAATATTGATTCAATATAATTTATTTAGTATTTGCGGAAGGTTTAGGCATAGATTTTGCCTTTTTAATCTCCCTATCCATGGCGGCATCTGCGGAAGCTGCCTCTCTTTCTGCAGCATCTTGCGCTTGCTGATCCTGAATTTCAGGAGCAAGGGCAGTATTGGCAGCAGTGAGTTGATCCATTGCATTGGTTTCTGCTGGATCAATTGCAAGACCTGATGCGATCTCTTTCTTAATCTGTTTATCAATTTCTTTGTAGTCAGTATCTTTCTGACCAAGAACATGACGACGAACATATTCTGCGGAGAAATACTTGCCAACGAATGGATCCATCTGAGTGACAGTCATCATTCTTTGGTTCATCATCTCAATCTCTTTGAGTTCGTTGAAATGATTGTCGAAGAGATAGTCATACTGAATATGCTCTTTCATATCATCCCAATCCTCTGGGGAAATTACTCCCTTGAGAATGAGTTGAGTCTTGAGAATATCGTGGAAGAGTTCACTGAATCTTTTACGGAGACGACCAATGAACTTCGTGAACTTAAGTTCGTCACGGAGGACTTCAGTTGTCTTACCGAGATTAAATCCTTTGTTATCGTCTGTGAGACGAGAAGGGGGAAGATTGAGAGAATTGTAGAGTTTCTTTTTAAAATACTCAACGTCTTTAAGTTCGCCAAGGTTCTGTCCGCCAGGTAGAGTTGTAATCTCAGTACCACGACCACCCTCTCTACGAGGCAACCAAAAATCTTCTAGCATACTCATATGCTTTTTGTCGTCACGCATCTCACCAGTGTTAGCATCGTAAACTAGTTTGTTGCGATAACGACTCATGACATCACGCAAGTATTGTTCTGCCTTGACCTTGGGTAGATTACCAACATCAATGTAGAAAATTCTACGCTCTGGTGCGCGTGATAGTCTGTAGATAACAAGAGAATCCTCAATCATTCTAAGTTGATTGAGTGACTTGATTGCCTTGTGTAGGAAACCAAGAGTCATTCTTTTGTTTAAATCTTGTAGTCCTGAGGTAACAAAGGTGACAGAATCAGTTGCCATCTTCACACCTTGTGAAAGTGACATGTCACCAACTGGTCCTAGGACACCACCTTTATAAAATCCTTTTGGATTGAAAAGATAGTAGTCAATGAATGTACCGTATTCATACTCAAGCGCGGTGCCTTTAATTGCTGCTTGTGCTAGAGCATCTTTCGGTTTGTTGTCAATTTTTTGACGGACCTTCTTGATCTTCATTGGATCAATGTAACGAAGTTCCGTGATACCTTTCTTTGGGTTTTCTAGGTCAATGACCTTATGATAAAATAACCTTCCATCAATGTACCAAGTTCTGACAATCTCATGTGCGCGATTGTCAAAGTTTAATAGACGTTTAATATATTCAAATTCTTTGCGGACTTTGGTTTTTACACCAGTACCCACATCAAGATTATCTAGATTAATTTCTACTGGAGAATCATATGCATCACTAACGATGAACTCGTTAACAACTTCATCAACTGCGCTATCCACTTCAGGGTGAATTGCCATGTCGCGATAGCGACGGATCATCTCAAACTCATTACGAGCTTGATTATCCGTATCCACATAAGTTCCATAGTACCCACCAGCAGCAACTGCGATGGGTTCATCAGCAGAAGGAGGGACAGGGGATTGTCCCCTCTGCCCCTCCTTTCTGTTAATCTGGAAGCCAAATAACTGACTCATGATTTAAAAGTATAGTTGAGCGTTCAACTATTTATCATCCAACTTCTTTGTTGTTTCCAACTCTAGATGATGCAGTAGCACCAGCAGGTGAAGTAGATAGACCGTTACTTGCTCTGAAGTAGGAATACTGCCACTCAACAGTGAACTCTTCAATCTGATCATTGCTGTCATAAGCAAGATCGATTTGGGAGACATTGGTTGGGAAGCAATGAACCAACTCATAGGTTCTTAGAGCACTACCGTTATCGGACTGATCCTTCTCTAGTTGAGTAACATAGAGAGATGCCATGTAACCGTCAGAACCCTGACTAGATGGCTTGAACAGAGGAGCAGTATTACCTTCATGAGTGTTGATCTGGTTTGCCCAGAACTCGAAGAAGGAACGGAGTTTGAAGTCCTTATCGTTGAAGAAGGTTGCAGACCAAGTATCGAAGGTGCGGTCACCAGCGATCTTGACAGTTCTTCCTCTGAAAGGAACTTCGATAACACCTAGGTTAGAACCAGGTAGAGCAGCAGACTTACACATGAGAGTTGATAGTTCAACCTCAGTTAGATTGACTGCTTCAGCGGCGAGTTCTTTTAGTGCAGCGGGGAAATTGATATCCACGCTAAACATATTGGGCTTGACGCCCTGCCCAATATTCTGGAGAAATGTACTTACGTTAGACGTTGCCATTGTTGTTTACCTCGTTATGTTTTATCTAGTATCGATCAACCTCTACCAACTACTTCCTCGAAGGAAATGCCAGTTCTAGTAGCAGTAACAGTAACTGTTACGAAGTTAATAGAACGGGTAGGCTTGAGGTAGAGTTCGGCAACGAATTCATTCCTGTCGATAACTTCAGGAGTATTATTAGTTTCGTCACAGACGACTAGGTAGTCAGTGACACCTCTACGTGCTTGAACCTCAGCAAGGTATGAAGAGATAGAAGCGTTAAATCCTGCACGGGTAACATTATCATTTTGCTCAAAGAGAACTGCTTCAGCAAGATCTCTTGCTCTCTTCTCAACATTGAGGAAGAGACGGCGAACATTGATTCTGTCGAATGCAGAAGGAGATGCGAGACCAGTCTTGTCACCAAAGAGAACAGGACCAGCGCCAGGGAACGAAACGATTGGGTTAACTCTGTTGGTGTAAAGATCGTCTCTCTGTGCCTTGTTAGGATTGAAAGCGAGTTTTACAACGTTCTGCAGACCACCACGATTGGTGCCAGCAGGAGAGAACCAGTCATCTAGGATAGCGGAAGTCGATACACAGAGACCAGCAACATCACCGTTGCAACCAACATAACGATACTTATCGTTGAAGCGGTCATAGGTGTACTTGACGCCACTGTCAAGAACAACATAAGAACTAGAGGAAATGTTTTCCATGAACTCTAGAGTCTTAGAAAGTTGCTGAGAACTGGATAGTGCAGCACCACCAGAAGTAGCAACTTGACATCCACTCCAAGGTGAGATGAATGCTACACAGTCCTTTCTGCTATTAGCAACAGCAGCAACTGATTGTGCCTTAGCGATGGTGTCATTCTCATCAGCACCGTCGCCACCCATTAGAACAAAGTCAATACGGGTTTCTTCAGTGTCTAGGAATAAATCGTATGCTGCTTGGATTTCTCCAGCATTGTATGCATAGTCATCAACACCACCAGATAGAGGACCACCAGCGGTAGGTAGAATTCTGGAGAGTTTTAGTGGGGAAGCAGCGGTTGCACCATATGAACCAGAAGCAGCGCCAGGATCTTCACCAGCGGTAGTAACATCAGATGCCTGAAGTGGAACACCTGCGTAAACGAAACGGGAATACTCGTTTAGATAATCCTTCCAATAAGTAGAACCACCTTCAGGTGATCTACCATCAGTTAGTTTTGAAAGATAGGTTAGTCTCTCGACGATGGTGTTGGATGACTCATCGACGATAGCAATGTGTACTTCGTCGTTTGCTAGATGACGCTCAGCAGCAAATGCTGAAGTGCCAGGACGTGGTGCGATTGCTTTGAAAGTTAAACCAGTGTTACCGATTCCTCTTGCATTCCACTGTGAAGCGGTGTAAGCAGCAGAAGCATCTCCTGCAGCAGGGGTGGGAGCAGCAGATCCCATGACAACCGTGAAGGTGTTTGCATCAACAACTTCATATACTTCGTGTCCAACAGAAGCATCGTCGGTGTATGTACCACCAACTGATAGACCGTGACCAGTCTTGGTGATGGTGTAATCTGGTCCTTTGTCGATGATAACAACACGGAGGTTGTTACCGTCAGTACCAGCAGAACGTGCAATGAATTTCTCGGATGATACACCTGCATCAAATGCATCCTTGTCTGCGACAAGAACACCAGATCCAGTTGTTGCGTTTAGTACACCAGTTGCTGCACGAACAACTGCGAGTTGTCCGCCGTAGCGAAGAAACTCTGATGCTACCAACCAGTCACCAGCGTTTGCCTCAGCTGGTGCGCCGAACGTGTCGATTAGTTCTCTTTCAGAACCAATATTTGTAATTTTGCCTACGGGTCCTTTGCGGAAAGAAGAAGCGAAAGCAGCACGAATTGCTAGTGCTCCTACAACTACCGCATTGGATAAATCACTTTCTCGAATAACAACACCAGGCGAGACTTGACTTGCCATGTTTTTACCTCTTAGATATCAAATTTATCTAAATCTATTTAGATTTTTCAATGCTTCAGAGGTGGTGAACTATGCATGAACTACCAATCTGGATAACCCCAATCAGCAAAGGGATCTCTCTTTTTCCTAGACTCCATAACCCTTTTGACAGTACAGTCTTTGCACTCATATGCATATGCTGACGGATGTCCTTTTTTAGTTTTCCTTGTCAAATAAAATTCAGAGATCAAATCTTTCTTTTCACCACAAGATCTACAGACCCTCTCTTTAAAGAGTAGATGTTCTAGACTGAATTGATCTCCTAAGTCCATTATTTTTCTGCTGCATACAATGCAAAGGTAGAAGTTGTAATGACAGTCATCATATTGGCAATATGCTGTTTAGTATCAGAATCACATTTGTTGGTCATTGGAAGGAAACAACCGATTATTGTTACTCCAACTATCCCTAACTGAAACAGGATTACAATTTTTATCAAATTTATAACTTGGTGTTTGGTATCCATTAGTAGTTCCACATGTATCCCACTTCTTCTTGTTTATCACCGTAAGCCCATAGATCTCCATCTGCGTCCAGAAAGGTGTCGTCACCCATGCCGTCATCAATAAACCCAAAAGGAGCCATATCCTGTTCAATTTGATTTCGTTGTTCATCGTAAATCCTTCTTCTGATATCTTGGTCAGTCATCTCTTTAAAGTATTCTTGCATGACTAACCATGCAAACAATACCATACACATTACAAGGTCATCATGATATCCTTCGTCTGCTTCCCACGCTTGTTTCTTTTGTACAAATGTGGTTAGTTCTTGAAAGATTTGGAAGTCATTGAATAATAATTTATCTTCTTCGATAATTGCTTTTAGATTAGAGCAACCGATCTTCTTCACGGTCACACTCATCTTAACACCTAGTTGGGTTTTTGTTCCTGAGAATCCTTGCCCGACGACTTGACCAGCTCTACCACGCATCGCACACATAAGTACGTTAGGATATTCAAGATCGTAATTAAGAGTAGCAGCAATAGAATCGCCAATGTCGTTTACCTC